>Ga0115004_10003226_pt1 | contig 13344 bp, 10 predicted proteins | sample ArcticOcean_MG_C_10_FD_88737 | JGI IMG/M metagenome (GOLD analysis project Ga0115004, IMG submission 88737) | Marine microbial communities from western Arctic Ocean - ArcticOcean_MG_CB11_90 | ecosystem: Environmental > Aquatic > Marine > Oceanic | place: Arctic Ocean: Canada Basin | collected...
ATACCCTCGTTTGATTAATCCCGAAGCTAGAGATGCTTGGGTTGTTGAGCAAAGGTCCTTGAGTGAACGCCCAGTGAACCAATAAATATGCATAATCCTCATCTCAAACGTAGTCGCTCGCGTGCTAACTCTTCAACTCGAATATTCCATCCGCCTTCAAGAGCGATTTTGGCAAGTGTGCTACCGATAAAACCAGCACTGCCAGTAATCAATAGATTCCCCATACTACCAAATAAACGCTTGGCGATTACATATCCTTCGGTACATCGCACACAAAATGGCTTATCTTGGAACAACTTGATAATATACACTTGGAACTCAAATCATGATTCGGCGAACGTTGATGCGCCGCTCCTATAATAAAGGAAATTGGGAAAAAGCGAAACTCCATGCTTACAAAATTGTAAAAATACCCAAAGAGAAGAAATTAGCACGAAGTATAATCATCCGTTCTTATTTCAATCAAGATGTTTACTCAGAAGTTATCCGTCTAAATTCAGTATGGGGGAATAGCTTTCAAGAATTATCTGACAAAGCAAATTATTTTTCCCGTAAACAGAAAGGTGAGAAGGATATTCATCACCCACGAATTATGACGATCCATCGTTCACAACCAGTGCCAGAAAAATCCGATATTCAATGGAATGATGAGGATTATATTCAAAATTTCATTCAGGAAGGTTCTCGGCTTTGGATGATTCATCCACATGGGTGGACACACTGGGATATGCCAAAGGAGTTCGTCCTGTCAGATACACATCCCGATTTGTTAAGGCTGACTGCAGAAATACTATTATCTCCTTGGCACAAATTGACACGTAGCGATTTTGAGGGGACTCGACAATTGGGTACTTTACCATCGTTGTCCTTTTCAGCAGGCACAGATTCAACCGCAGCGGCATTAATTATGCCGGAAAATACAATTTTGGGGTATCATCGGAGAAATTTTGAGTGTAGTCTCGATCATCGTAATGCCGATCGCCTACTTGAATTTATGAGACACGAAAAGCAAAAAAGAGTTATTGTTATTTCTTCAAATCATGAACTCATCCGTACGTATCATTTCAAGCAAATAGGTTTTTCTTCAGATTTTGCATGTGCAACCCATTTGATACTCCTCGCAGATCACTTCGATATAGGAGCCATTGCGTTTGGAATGCCATTAGACAATACTTGGCTAACAAAAGGTAGGACATTTCGTGAATTCTCGGAAACACATTATTTCCAATACTGGAAAGAACGGTTTTTGAAAGCAGGTTTAGATCTTCTGCTTCCCATAGCCGGGGTTTCGGAAGCTGGAGCCATGAAAATATGTGAAAATGAAGGAATCCTACCTTATCTTAATTCATGTCTACGAGGTGATGGCACGAACGGTTGTGGTAAATGTTGGAAATGTTTTCTCAAAAACGGTCCGCTGGGCCGCCCATTAGACATTAATGCGAACGAAATTCAGACCTTTCTTCAGCGCCGACCCCTTCCTACTACGACGCAAGCAATGTGGGCTCTTCAACAACTTCAACTTGAATCAGAAGTTCCGGACCTAAAACAACACTTGAATCAGGACTTATCTTGGTGGACATCGTATTATCCTCCTGCAAAAGAGATTATACCTGAACGATGGAAAGAAGAAATCTGGCAAAACATTAGCAATCACCTCAGTTCAATGGAGAAACCCTATCCTGTCGAAGCGCTTGATTTTTCGTTCTGAGCACAAACAACTCTTCAAAACCACTCTTTTTCAGTTAGAAAACCACCCATTGAGCACCCTCAAGTTTCTTTTGAATGGCATAATCATTCCTGGAATAAGGAATACTCATAAGAATGCGAGGCCAATCCCAAACCCATGGGAGATGCGTCAAACACACCTCCTGCGGATGAACGAAGCCAATCTTTGAAAGACTTACATCCTAAAGTCCCGATGCTTTCATCACCCTTTCAAATTCAAAAGAATCTATCGAAGAATCGGTATCTGCTAAAAAATATGGTGAACCGTAATCTCAACCAACGGTACAATAAGGCGTTATTGGGTTATTTGTGGACCTTGTTAGAGCCTGCTTTGTTAGCTCTGGTCTATTATGTGTTATTTGTAATCATAGCGGATTATGAAGATAAGAGTTATCCTATGCTTATCCTATTGGGAGTCATCGGATATGGCCTCTTTGCACGAATTTTAAACTCCACAGTCTCAACACTGACTGCAAATTCCGGCATGATCAAACAATCAGGATTTTCATTAGAGATTTATTCTGCTTCAGAGTCTCGGACGAACCTAGTTATTTCGAGTATCAGTTTACTTACCGTCATCCCATTCATGTTTTACCTAAGTCTAGAACCAACCAGCACACTATGGATGTTACCTGTAGCCATGTTCATGCTCTATGTATCTGCATGGGGTGTTGGGCTGATGGTTGCTTCTGCGAACGTTGTTTTTCCAGATGTGGCGCATGTCTTTCGATTTTTCACTCGAGCAGGATTTTTCGTGTCTCCGGTGATGTGGACATACGAAATTTTGATTGAACGTGCAGGTGCCGATTCACCTTATATCGACATTGCCATGCTCAATCCAGTCGTAGTTCCACTTACTATGATGAAACATTCAGTGCAAGGGACAATACCTGAGTTCGCACTTTATCATATCATTTATGCAGTAGCCTTTCCAATTATTGTCTATTTCCTCGGTTCGATGATATTCACGGCAACATCTAGAGGGGTGGTAAAACGTCTTTGAGCAGCCAAGTGTTACGACTTGAAGGAGTCGACCTAAACTTCCCCCGTAAAGAGGGGCCATTCTCAATTTTGAAGCGCATGCTTCTAAAACCATTTGGGAACTCTCAAGCAGGTCCACATAACTGTGGCCTATCGAATCTATCTTTGACGATTCATAAAGGTGAGATTATTGGAATTATTGGGCGCAATGGTTCAGGAAAATCTACATTGCTTCGAACGATGGCAGGCATTTACAAGCCCGATAATGGCTGGATTGGAATTAATGGCCAAATTTCATTGTTGGCAGGTGTGGGAGTAGGCATGAACAAAGATTTGACTGGGCGAGAGAATATCCACTTGTATGGGAGCATGCTCGGGAATGAACGTGAAGTTATGGATTCCATGATGGAGGAAATAATCACATTCAGTGAATTAGGAAAATTTATCGATGAACCAATCCGAACTTATTCTTCTGGGATGAAAGCCCGCCTTGGAATATCTGTCGCAACAGCAGTCAAACCGGATATTCTTCTTATCGATGAAGTGCTTGGCGTTGGTGACCCCGGATTCAAAAAGAGAAGCCAACAACGAATTCGTGAAATGATGGACGATTCGAATACAGTTGTTCTTGTAAGCCATTCTTTCGGTCTTCTCAAAGAAATTTGTTCTCGCATGATTATGATGGAAAATGGCAAAATGAAATGTATTGGCACGCCTGAAGAAGTTATTGCTGCATACCACGAAGCTGAAGGATGAGTGTTTTCATGGGATTATTTTTCTGGAGGAAAAAACCTCAACTCTTTGAAAGAATCATCTTTGATCTCACCTTAGGTGCGACTTTATCCGATGATTATACACTTCCAGCACTCCTCGAAGAGCGATTGGTTTTGAGAAATCTTCGTATCGATGTAACCATCGAGAAAGCAGAAATTTTGCTTGAAACATGGGAAGAACAACACTCTATATTACTCATTCGAAAAGCATACAAAATTAAAGATTTTGACACTGTTATCTCCTTGGGACAAGCTCGAATACAAGCTGAAAAGGATGCTGAGGCTCATACCTATCTCATTCGCGCTTATTATTCAAAAAAAGAATGGAATGCATGTATTTCAGTTTGCCACTCCCTTCTCTCTTTTGATACCAGTAATCTCGATGGTTATCGTTTTTTAGCGCGTTGCGCTAAGAATAAATCGGAACTTGACCTCTCAGAAGAATATTATCTTCGACTTCTTGAACATGAGCCGAATGATTTAGATTCTATCCATTCACTAATACGACTCAACTACAATGCTAGCAATCATACCGAAGTAATTCGCTACGCAAACTTAGCCATCCAAATTGATCCGAACATACGCGAAGGTCACTTGTTCCTCGCTCGTTCATATATCACTTTAACTGACTATCAAACTTCATTAAACCCTTTATTAAAGTTACTTTCAATGAATGAAAAAGACCTTGAGGCTCTTGTATCAATCGGGAAAGCCCTGCATAACCTCGAGAAGTACCATGATTCGATGAAGTATCTCGAGCGCGCACTCGCCATAGACCCGGAAGAACGCCGTTCTCGAAGAACGCTAGCACTTATCTATGATCGGCTCGGTAAATCCGAACAAGCTCTTGATTTGTACGCGAAAGAGTGTACTTTTGAACCACGTATGTTTTCAAACTGGGAAAAGAAAATAAATCTCTTGTATCGACTCAACAGAGTGGATGAAGCACAGGGATGTGTTTCACAAATCTTAGAATTAGGCAATTCCGATCTTGATGCGTATCTGTTAGCAAATGAGGTGGCTTTGAGTTTCTATTGGAATGATACTTCAAAAGAATTATTAGAATATTGTTCTCAAAAGTGGGGAGATTCCGAGGACTTCTTTGAAAGAATCACCGCCATAACTCTCAAATCAGGAGAATTGACGAAGACCTCAACGTATGTGTCGCAAGGTTTGAAGAAGACTCCCAAGAACAAAGGATTACTCGAATTACAAACGCGCATGATGCGAATTCTTGAGGATACAAACACTCTCCCGGAAATATTGAAAAAGGCTCTGTCTGATGGGGAGCCTCTTTTAGAGATTGAATGCAATATTATGAATCTAATTCAAGCCGCATCGAAGATTCAACCTTATTCGATAACCGATTCTAAGTGCAATGTGTTAATGGTTTCATCATCGTTAGGGCGGGGTGGTGCCGAGCGACAAGTCGTCTCATGCCTTAGTGGACTTATGGAAGACCGTAATTTTCAAGACACTCAACTCTATTGTCACTCAATTGGCGGTTCGAGAGGGCATGTTGAAACGTATGAAACAGATGTTAGAAGTTTAGGCGTGCCAATTCACGAATTCGGAAAACGAATCGATTGGAATGCAGGGATAAAAGACGCAGAAGTTCTTCTGAAACCATGGAAACAATACCTCGAAAAACTACCACAAGTCATGCAAAGAGATATTGAACCCCTCTTTCTCAATTTGTGTCATGGGAAACCGCAAATTGTCCACTCTTGGCAAGATCAAACCAACATCAATGTCAGTATTGCGGCATTAATGGCAGGAGTTCCAGGAATTGTTATGTTCGCTCGGTCTTTGAGACCTGATGGCAAAACTATGATGCATTTCAGAAATAGACCTTATCTTCGAAGAGCCTACCAGACTTTATTCGACCATGCCCCAAGAGTGTTACTTTGCCATAACAGTTCAGCAGGTGCAACAAGTTACAGTGAATGGACCGGAAACTCTGGAGATGATTTTGAGATCATCCACAACGGTGTAGACTTTTCAGCAATTGAAGCGGCAAGCAATGGTTCTTCAGTAAATGACATAGTATCCATCTCCGAAGATTCGATAGTAATTGGTGGAATCTTCCGTTTGGTAATTGAAAAACGACCTAAATTATGGGTTGAAGCAATATCCAAAGTTATGCTGGAAAAAGAGAATGTCATTGCCATTCATATTGGAGGAGGGAGCCATTCAGAATCGATACAAGCATATATCAATGAATTAGGATTAAGTCAAAAATTCCATCTAGTGGGCCAAACTAAACAAGTTAAAGCATGGCTTGATACATTTGATTTGTTTTTACTCACATCTATTGTTGAAGGCTTACCGAATGTATTGATTGAAGCACAAGCCTTTGGGGTGCCTGTTATTTCCACAGATGCTGGTGGTGCCCGAGATACTTTCATCGATGGTGAAACTGGAGTTTTGGTTACAGAACCCACCGGTGATACACTCGCTCGGGCTATTATCAATTGCCTCAATAATCCCGAATGGATGAAAATCGCCAAAGCGAATTCCTCCGAGGCCGCTCGTAAACGATTCAGCCAAGAAGTAATGATTAAACGGCTGAAAGAAATTTATGCACTTTCCCTTCAAAGAACATGACGCGCTCTGCGTCCTTCGGTTCGGCTTACTACGAGTTCCATATCGACTACTAACGATTGATCTGCTGCTTCTCCAACCGTTCTGTAAACTGATTTCTTTTGCGTATAATCTCCATCCTGTGAGCCGCTGAATCCACAATTGAAACCAACTTTTTGTGAATTATCGAAAGGATAATCATGCTTGACCATATAGTGATGAAGTACTGATTTATAGTTCGAATTTTTCAACTCAGGCTTGAGCCATAAAAACTCTTGAACCACGTCCTTATCCAAGAACGGATACCGTCCTTCGACCCCATAGGAGCCACTCACGTGCTCTTCTTTCATCAAGTAAGCACGTTGGGTGTTGTCAAAGAAATTCTTCCATGGGAATACCGATTCAAGGTCTGCGGGAAAAGCCCCTCCAATTGTGCTATGTCTGAAATGTTTGATTCCGCCAAATCCATAATCACTGAAAATTTCATCTGCCCCACTCCCTGAGAGATAGATTAATTGCCCCTCACTCTTTCCTTTACCACAAATATGTGACATGCCAATTGCACCGTTATCGTTGGTAAGCATTTGACCTGTTTTACGGTATTCAATAGTTTTGGTAATACTTGGAATTCGGTTTGCAAGCGTATCTCTTTTGTTGCGTAAAGCCTGAACTTCTTCACAGTTGACAAACCAAGAATTTTCATTATACCAGCCTAATTGCTCGTTTAACAACTTCAATGGAAATTCCAATTTTGCTTCAAGTTCAGCGTGTTCTTGAATTGTGTATTCCAACCAATCAGCATCTCCATTATCTATCCGTAACTGGTATTCTTCACAATTCTTTTTGATGTAATCTCGAGCAGACATGAACTCATTCATTTCCAACTCAAATAACCGTGGATCTGAAGTCCGTGCAACACGAGCTTCAATCGTCTCTTTTCGTTCGGAGCCAATTATACTGTACGCAGTGAATGGAACTTTTTGGCGTTCGAGTTCACAAGCAATCGCGCCGCTGTCATAGCCTGAAGAAAGCCCAATAAATATCCCGTGCTTAATGTTTTGAGTGCGCTTTGCAATCGAACGGGAGAACGCAGCTCCCCAATCGTCAAAAGAGTCTTTGTGTTGATTCAAATCGAATGTGTGAACATCAAACCGATCGATTTTTTCGAGCGTTGAAAGTTTCAAAATATAGGTGGAATTCCCTTCGATTTGAACCGGCTCCGCAAATCCTAGCCGATCGAGGCAAGACTTGTATGAAGAGAGCCCCCAATCGGTCCCCTCTTTGGCAAACCAAAGTGGCTTCATTGAGAAAATGTCTGTCGATAAGAGCAGAATATCTTCGGCAAAATCAATGATTGCAACAGCAAACTCCCCATCTAATTGTTGAATTGCTTTCCAACCGTATTTCTCGTACACTGTGAGTAAACATTCCCCGTCAGATTCAAAGTCTCCAAAGTCCTGGTAGTTGTAAATTTCTCCGTTAAAAAATGCAACGCGATTTCGGTCTTCACTTACGAAGGGTTGTGCAGTAGGCGGACCAGTCATGGAAAGAAGAGTATGTACAAAATGTATCCCATTCACTTCAACTTGGTTGGTTTGATCAGGCCCTCTGAACTTGAGGAATTCAATGACAGTAGGCAAATCGACGATGCCCCTATTTGTAGCCAATATCCCGCACATCGTTCTCGCCAGTTATGGCGACACAATACTCCTTATTGAGCATGAGGGGGGGATGGACTCATAACCTATATCCTTCACGTTCCAATCATGAGCGGTGTGTTTTCTAATGCGCGCATTCTAGTGACGGGTGGAGCAGGTTTCATTGGCTCAAATCTCTGCGATGCTTTAATCGATGCAGGCTCAGAGGTTGTTTGTCTTGACAATTTCCTTACTGGACGCAGGGAGAATATCGAACATTTCCACGATGAGCCGAAATTCACTTTAATCGAGGGAGATATTCGGGATTTGGAAACTTGCCGCCAAGCAATTGCAGGGTGTACTCATGTCTGTCACCAAGCAGCCCTCGGCTCAGTCCCACGTTCAGTTGAAGACCCGAATACCACGAATGCAATTAACATCTCGGGGAACTTGAATGTCCTTATCGCTGCTCAGGAAGCAGGAATACGACGTTTTGTTTTTGCATCGAGTTCTTCAGTGTATGGCAGTGACGAAACGATGCCGAAAATTGAACACAAAACTGGTATGCCTTTATCTCCGTACGCTGTGACAAAAATGGTCAACGAATCATATGCTCAAGTTTTTCACCAAATTCATGGCATGGAGACCATTGGATTACGTTACTTCAATGTTTTTGGACGCCGGCAAGATCCAGAAGGCCAGTATGCCGCAGTCATCCCTAAGTTTGTAGAATCCATTCTCCAACTTAAATCTCCAGTTGTTTTTGGGGATGGAGAGCAAACGCGTGATTTCACTTATATTGACAACGTCGTACAGATGAACTTGAATGCATTATCGACAACAAACGATGATGCCTTTGGTGAAATTTTTAATGTGGCGTGCGGAAGTCGAATCTCAATTAATCAACTCTTTTTGTCAATCCGTGACTTGCTTTCGAAATATGATTCATCGCTTCACGCTGTTGAAGCCACACATATCGGTGAACGGCCGGGGGATATCCGCCATTCATTGGCAAATATCAGTAAAGCCATAGCATATCTCGATTATGTTCCTGCATACGATTGCCCGCAAGGTCTTGAAGAAGCAATGAGCTGGTACTGGGATTCGCTCCGCGGTGATTGAATGAAAGTAAAAATGGATCCAACTCCTGGTTTGCTTCGCTTCATTCTAGAACCGGAAGAAAACGATATACTGGAGCCGAATGAAAATGTGAGCCTTGGTTCAAAAGAAATCGAAATTCATTTACCATGGCAACTTGACCCAGAGACTATTCATCCCGATCACCTTGCATTGTGCATAATGATGATTACTCATCCCTTTGTGGGGAAGTCGTTAACATTTCCCAAAGCGGTAAGTTTACGATTTGGTAATCGTCATAATTCGAGTCCATCACGTTATACCATTGGCCCCGTCGATGAATCATTAGAGTCATGGAGTCCGTCTGAAAACGCTCGACCAGGGTTGGCATTCAGTGGCGGCGTAGATTCAACAGCTGCCTTAGCTTTAATGCCTCCGACAACAGTTCCTATTTTCATGGATCGCCCTCTCCGCAAAAAATCATTATATGATAAAGATGCAGTTCATCATTCATGCCTTGAAGTTGAACGTTTAGGATATGATATGCATGTAATATTATGCGATCTCGAATATGTCCGTTCACCTGTAGGATTTCCAGTAGATGTTGCTAATTCGGTCCCTGCGGTGCTTATGGCTGGACACCTAAATCTCGATTGCATTGGATTTGGAACAATCATGGAATCCACTTATGGAACAGGACACCGCAAATATAGGGATTATCCAAATGGGCATCATTATACTCTCTGGGGTGGGTTATTCAAAGCGGCAGGTATTCCATTTATTTTACCAGTCGCAGGCATCAGTGAGGTTGGAACTTCAATGATTGTGAACAAAGCTCCTATCGGTTTAGTTGCTCAATCTTGCATGCGTGGGACTTGGAAAAACCCGTGTCTAAATTGCTGGAAATGTTTTAGAAAGCAATTGCTGGACAATGCAATTCTTGAAAATGCCCTCAATCCCGAGTATCTCGATGATATCTTCAACAATAAAGAAGCGTGCCGATTTTTAGCTCGAATCCCCATCAAGCATGAAAATATATTGGCATGGTCAACCCATCGATTGAATTCAAACCATGCACTTTTTTCCCTGTTGAAGACTCGAGTTGCAGGTGCTGAAGAGGATTTATCTTGGCTTGGTAAATGGTATTCTCCATCAATTGAACTTATGCCTAACAAGTATCGCTCTGGTATCGAGGACAAGATTCTACGTTACATCCCTGCAATGACTCAAGAAGACGAAAACCTGCTGACTTCTTGGAACATGCAAGAACTTATTGATTCAGAAATTACAGTTCAACAATCCGAACGATTAATTCGTGTAATGAATACGGCACTTACGCCTCGCTGATTAACCACTTTGCAAGTTGATTTGCTCCATTTGGTTGATGCAATTGCTCACAGCGTTCTGCCATTATTCTTCGCACTTCTGAATCCATGAGTCGCTCAACAGCCACCGATAGTTTATCCATTGTCACTTCGCGTAAAACGATCATTGCACCTGCATTTTCTGCAACCTCAGCTCGAGCGAGTTGGTCATCCATTCCCGTATTCATATTTGGGATGCAGAGGGTCGGTAAGGAAAACCGAATGGCCTCATGGTAGGAATTGTATCCGGCAGCCATAATGGTGAAATCGAATGCACGGAAGTCAAGAGAATTTGGATATTCTGAAATGATTCTAACCCGTCCACCAATCGATGGGATTCTATCTCCAATGAGTGATTCACCAAGAACAACATATGCATTTTCAAACTGTTCAAGAACCTCCAAGCACATAATAATATCCGATTCGATATCATTAATTTGGCCAGCCCCCAACTGCAGGTAAACAACAACTGCCTCATGGGGGATGCCGAGCCGGTCTCGAAGATCATTACGCGGTCGTAGTTCCCCTTCGTCAAGAAATATAATCGGATCACTTCGAATAATGGCCGGCCTGAATTCTATTGCGTCGTGATGATTTTCATCTACACTATCCTTTGGATGGATGATGAAATCAAAATGGTTGATACTGTCGACTGGAATCTTCGTTGCGCCTTTACGAAAAGCCCCTCGCCTCATCCAAACCTTTTTGATTTGAGTATCACCTTGAATCGCATTGAGCATTCCACGGTAAGGAAACGCTCCATCGAATATAAAAATCGACGGACGATGGATCGTAAATACATTTGTTAGCATCTCTTCTGTGAGCATATTCCAAGTTGCAGCATCCATTTTCTGGAATTTTTTACGCCCGGGTATGTGGTAGGCAGCAATACCTTCTCTCTTCAAAAGGTGGAGGGTAGGCATTGTGGTAAAGAATATCAGCTCAATACTTGGATCGATTCGTCGAACTCTTCGAGCAAGCGCCAACATCCGTGTGAAGTGCCCAAACCCAACTCCATTGGTTGGAAAAAAGACAATCGATTTCCTGGGGCCTCCCTTGTCGATTAAATCAGATTCATCAACAGGGTGTGATTTACGCCCAAGGCGTTCCAAACCAATTGAACAAATCAGCCAAGGGAGCGTGAGGAGGAGAAGGGGGAATCGCCAAGGTTGTTCTATGGAACGAATAAGGTGTACTCCGACCCGAAAAGAGGTAGATTTCCTCATCCGAACCACTTCGCGACGATATTTATTCTCAGCAGATACTTTGGATTTTAATGAGCCAAAAGATGGTTGCTTTCCTTCGTCCATACTACTGGCAATGACACCGAGTTATTGAGTATTGCCAAACCAAAGAAGCATTCTAATTGCCTGTCGGTGCATCAAATTGACTAAAACAACAACCTCTATGAAGAGTTTTAAAAATTGATTGATGATAATCGAGTTATTTGATTTGGCATTCCTTCATTTTAATTTTTTTAATCCCCGCTAACCGATAACAAGAACGCCTGGTAAATGTTTTACCAACAATTGATGAACCCCCCCCGTCAGCGAAGAACATGGCTCAGCCAGCACAGTTCATCGAACGCGCTGCAACTGGTGATTTGACTATTGGAATTATTGGCCTGGGCTATGTTGGCCTACCCACTGCAATCGGCTTCCATGACGCTGGTTTCAATGTCTGGGGCGTCGATGTTTCTCAACGCACTGTCGATATGGTCAAGGCTGGAAAGAATCCGACTGGAGACCCCGATGTTGACGATATTGTCCCTGCACCGGGCACTGAACGCTGGAACATTACCACTTCATCCGCCGAAGCAGTACCCCATTGCGATGTTATTTTAGTAACAGTCCCAACCCCAATTACTCACGACCTCAAACCCGACCTTTCCTATGTTGAAGGTGCAGGGCGAGATGTTTTCCAAGCAATTCAGAAAGGTTCGAACACCATTGTTGTGCTCGAATCAACCGTTTATCCTGGCGTGACTGCACAAACATGGCACCCAATCATCGAAGAATTAGGTCTTGTCATCGGTGAAGATTTGGAGATCGCCTATTGCCCTGAACGTTTCAATCCCGGTGACCCTGCACACGGCGTTCGCCAAGTTGCCCGAGTCATTGGATGTACAAACCCCGAAGTCGGCAAAGCGCTTGTTGCCCTGTATCAACGCTTGACAACTGAAGATGTCCGCTACGTCGGTAAACTCGAAGTGGCTGAGGCTGCTAAAGTCATCGAAAACGTTCAGCGCGACATCAACATCGCTCTTGTCAACGAATTGGCTCGTATTTTCCCAGCTCTTGGGGTCGATGTTGAAGATGTTCTAAACGCAGCTGCAACCAAGTGGAACTTCCATCGCTACACCCCCGGGGTTGGCGTAGGTGGCCACTGCATCCCAGTTGACCCCTATTACATGATTCAGCGAGCCGCTGATGTTGGCGTTCCAGCCGGTTTAATCACTGCTGCTCGAGCAGTGAATCGCTCGATGCCTAGCCACGTTGCTGGTGTTTTGAGCGATTTGATGTGGAATGCAAATGTCCCTGCAGGTGAAGCGAAAGTCCTCCTACTTGGATGGTCGTACAAAGCCGAAGTGGGCGACCCAAGAGAAACTCCTGCTGAGCCTTTGGCTGAGACTCTGATGGCAAAAGGCATCACCGTCGGTGCATGGGACCCACATTTGGATGACGAGAGTTTCCCAGAAGGTGTTGAAGTTATCTCGGACCTCTCGAAAGCAGTGGATTACGATATGGCTGTTCTTGTCACAGCACACAAAGTCTGCCTCGAACTTGATTGGGCTGCACTCGCGAAGCAAATGCGCACTCCACTCATCTATGATGGACGTCGAGTCTTGAATCTCGATGATTTAACTTCCAAAGGTTGGAAAGCCCATGCAGTCGGACGACCCCACGGTGATTCCTCTTGAAATAGCAACTCGTTTGCTTGGCTACAGGACAGCGTCTTATCGACACTTACACCTTGCACCATACCGATAACGCCCTCCTTCAGGCAGAATTCAACGGGCCAATGGACGTCAAACCACTGAAAGGCGTTTGGAAATACCTCGATTGGATCCCAACTTCAACTTCGAACGACTATGTGGCTGGAACCACGACCTACAAGGCAGAAGCCCTTGGCGATGCTCTCGGCATGAGTGACCTTTGGGTGACATTCCACGGTTATTGGCCTGAAAAGGGCGCTATGTGCCCC
>Ga0115004_10003239_pt1 | contig 13307 bp, 8 predicted proteins | sample ArcticOcean_MG_C_10_FD_88737 | JGI IMG/M metagenome (GOLD analysis project Ga0115004, IMG submission 88737) | Marine microbial communities from western Arctic Ocean - ArcticOcean_MG_CB11_90 | ecosystem: Environmental > Aquatic > Marine > Oceanic | place: Arctic Ocean: Canada Basin | collected...
AATGCTAAAGCACCCTCGTAAATATGATCTGAAATCTCTTTCATTTTCCCATCTCCAGCATCTTGTTTCATTACCCAAGATTTTTTGGCTCCCATATAAAGTAAGCCTATAAGTGCCATTACTATTGGCATATAAATAATCAATGATTCCATAGTCCTTTGAGGATTTTAGTTTACAAGGCTGCAAATATAAGAAATTAGCTTGTATATAATAAGTACTTGTTAGTATTTGATAAATACAAGTAATCACCAAGAGAATTAGGATATACCTTCCTCTTTAATGAGCTCGAGAAATCATTGTAAAACATAGGGGATATTTGTTGCTTTTATGAGTCTCAAATTTCAACACTCAAAATCATATATTCAAGTTTCAATCCTTATCTTTGCGGCAAAGCGCCTGCAAGGGCATTAAAAACAAGTATATGACACTTTTATCGATCTTTTTCGGATTTATGGGTGGCTACGAATGGGTTTTAATCCTTTTAGCTGTCCTTTTATTATTTGGTGGTAAAAAAATACCAGAGCTTATGCGTGGTTTAGGAAGCGGAATTAAAGAATTTAAAGACGCTGCCAAAGAAGAAAAAGACAAATTAGATAGCAAAGAAGAGTAATCCTTAATTTCAAGCCTTGAAGAACTTTTCCTCTCTAAGCGAAATCAAAGAATCCTTAGCTAAGGGTTCGGTGAGCTGCAAATCGTTGGTAGAATACTACCTCGACCGTATTACTAAATACCAAGATTTAAATATTTTTTTAGAAGTATTTTCTGAAACTGCTCTAGCGCAAGCCCAAAAAGTTGATCAAAAACTACAAGATGGTACTGCAGGTAGATTGGCAGGAATGGTCATTTCTATAAAAGACAACATTTGCTTTAAAGGGCATAAAGTTTCGGCTTCTTCTAAAATTTTAGAAGGTTTTGAATCGCTTTATAGTGCTACTGTAGTAGAGCGTTTATTAGAGGAGGATGCCATTATTATAGGGCGTTTAAACTGTGATGAGTTTGCAATGGGTTCTTCAAACGAAAACTCAGCTTACGGTGCGGTAAAAAACCCTGTAAATCCAAATAAAGTTCCTGGAGGTTCTTCTGGAGGTTCTGCTGCTGCAGTAGCTGCCGACTTATGTCAGCTAGCATTGGGTAGCGATACCGGAGGCTCTATTCGTCAGCCTGCCGCTTTTTGCGGTGTGGTTGGAATGAAACCTACCTATGCACGTATTTCAAGATTTGGATTGATTGCTTACGCTTCTTCATTCGACCAAATTGGTCCATTAGCAAAATCTGTTGAGGATGCTGCTTTGGTAACTGAGATAATGGCGGGTAAAGATGAAAATGATTCTACAAGTTCTTCGGTTCCTGTAAGTTCTTACAGCAATTTAGACGCTCCAGTAGAAAAAAGAAAAATAGCTTATTTAAAGGAATACATAGAAAGTCCAGGTTTAGACCCAGAGATAAAAGCGAATTTCTTACAAATAATTAGCGATTTAAAAGCTGAAGGTCATACCGTAGAGGAACAGACCTTTTCTTATTTAGATGCTATGGTTCCTGCTTATTATGTACTTACTACTGCAGAAGCTTCTTCTAACTTGGCGCGTTTCGACGGTGTTCATTTTGGGTATAGAAGTCCAAATGCACACGATTTAGAGAGTACTTATAAGATGTCGAGAACTGAAGGTTTTGGCGTAGAGGTAAAACGTAGAATTATGCTTGGAACTTTTGTATTGAGTTCTGGTTACTACGATGCTTATTATACAAAAGCCCAACGTGTACGTAGATTAATTCAGGACAGAACGAAAGCTATTTTTGAAGAGTTCGATTTTGTGCTTATGCCTACTACACCGAGTACAGCCTTTGATATTGGTGTGAAAAACGAAGATCCTACTGTAGTTTATTTAGAAGATATATATACAGTACATGCTAATTTAGCCGGTGTGCCTGCTATTTCTTTACCGTTGTGGAATTCTTCGGAGAATATGCCAATAGGAGTACAGTTAATGGCTCCTGAGTTTAAAGAATCGGAGTTGTTTTCTTTTTCAGAAAAATTAATGAAGGATAAAAACTAGATGAATAATTTACTCAAGTTTCTGTTTTTCACTTTTCTCTGCTTTGGCTTTTTAGCTTCAGCTCATAACGAAGAGGACAAAAATAAAGATAGCTTGAAAGTTGTTTTTTTAGACGATCCTATAGTTGCGAATTTCGATAGTATCTTATTGGCAAACTACGCATATACCGAACACTTATTTGGAGCCGAGTTAAATACAAGTTCTGTAATTCCTGTTTTTTCGGATAGTATTTATGAGCTTCGAATTAAGGAACTGGACTCTAAAACTCCTATTAATTTAGTGTTTAACCCTTACGTAAAGACGTACATAAACGTTTATACTAAGCAAAGAAGAACCCAGATGTCTCGCATGATGGGTTTGGCAGAGTATTATTTCCCAATGTTCGAAAAGGTGCTCGATCAGTTTGATTTGCCTTTAGAATTAAAATATCTAGCTATTGTAGAATCTGCTTTAAATCCCCGTGCAAAATCTTGGGCGGGTGCAACTGGCTTATGGCAGTTTATGTACAATACAGGTAAGGAATACGACTTAAAAGTAAGCTCTTATGTTGATGAGCGTATGGATCCATACCGAGCAACTGTGGCTGCTTGTATGTACTTTCAGAGTTCTTATAAACTGTATGGCGATTGGTCGCTGGTTTTAGCATCGTATAATTCGGGTAGAGGAAATGTAAACAAAGCAATTCGACGTTCTGGAGGACATAAAAATTTCTGGAAAATTAGACGGTTCTTACCTAGAGAAACACGTAGTTATGTGCCTGCTTTTATTGCCGTTTGTTATGCCATGAATTATGCACAAGAACACGGTATTACTTTAGAACAACCCAAAGTGTCGTATTACGAAATCGATACTATTGAGGTAAAGTATCAGATAGATTTTGAGTATTTATCTTCCTCATTAGACATCTCTATGTCTGAACTTGAGTTCTTAAATCCTGCTTATAAGATAAACGTAATCCCACATATTAGTGGGCGCAAATACTACCTTACTTTACCTATTGAGAAAATGGGTGTTTTTGTAGCCAACGAAAAAGAGATTTACGCTCATTTTATAGATTTAGATATTCAAAAGAATAAAGCATATCCTAAATATTCTGAGCAAGATGAACGCGTTGTTCACAGAGTGAAAAACGGTGAGTACCTCGGGAAAATCGCAAGTCGTTATGGCTGTTCTGTTTCCAAAATCAGAAAGTGGAACAATTTAAAGAACGATAATATTAGAGTGGGTCAACGTTTGATATTATATGTACGACCCGATCATGTTTAGCGTTCTCTATTAGTATTCTTTTAAATACTCTTTTATGAAATCTGCTTTTTTATATCTTTTTGTAGCCCTTAGCATCTGTTTTTCTGCTTGTAAACAAAACAACGAAAAAGGACTCAAACCCAGCACTTCTCGTTCTGTACTCCCACCTAACACCGGTAATATTTCGGAATTGGTAATTGTAATACCCGATAATTTATGGGAAGGTAGTACAGGTGAAGAATTAAAAAATATTTTTAAAGCGAATGTATTAGGAATCCCACAACAAGAAGCATTGTTTGATGTTTTCGCAATCAATCCTTCTCAATTTTCCAGTATTTTCCAATCTCATAAAAACATAATTTGGTTGTCTTTAGACGAAACTTCTTCGGTAAGTAGAACTGATAGTAAATGGTCTAAAAACCAATTATTTGTATCTGTTAAAGCAAATTCAGAAACTGAACTTACGAATTTACTTGTACAGAAAGGTCAAAAAATAAGTGATTGGTTTTTACAAAAAGATCTAGCTAGAAGAGTTGAAAAACTGAAAAAATCATCTGAAAAAGAAGTTCAAAAAGAAATTCTAGAAGCCTATAATTTTAAGATGCTTATTCCAAAAGGGTATAAGGTAGCGCTTGCAGAGCAAGATTTTGTTTGGCTAAGAAGAGATAAGCCAAAAGTGAATGTCATTTCAAATTTATGGGTACATAGCATTCCATATACTAGCCCGAATCAGTTGACTAAAGAATACTTAATTCAGTTGAGAGATTCTTTGGGAAGAACCCATGTTGAAGGTGCAAGGCCTCAGTCTTATATGACTACTGAGATGCTTTATGAACCCGACTTCACCTTGGTTTCAGAAAATCCATATACGGTAGAAATGCGTGGCTTATGGACAATGGTAAACGATTTTTTAGGAGGTTCGTTTATTTCTTATACCAGACTCGATGAAGCGAATCAGCGAATAATTTACATCGAAGGATTTTTATACTGCCCCAAAGAACGCAAGCGTTTTTATGTACAGGAGCTAGAAGCTGTGTTGTCTAGTTTTAAAACGAAATAACTCAAACTTTTCGAGAAGTAGGTTCTCGTTTAATTTTGCAACAAACAAAAGCGTATGTACGAACTGTTAGGATATTTTAGTGCAATTCTTATTGGTGTAACACTCGGTTTAATTGGCGGTGGCGGTTCTATTCTTACCGTTCCAATACTGGTTTATATAATGGGAATAAACCCCGTTTTGGCTACTGCCTACTCCTTGTTTATTGTAGGTATTTCGGCATTAGTTGGGGCTTTAAAAAACAGTAAACTTGGGAATATAGATTATAAAACAGGTTTCGTTTTTGCGGTTCCATCATTTATTGCAGTCTATTATACTCGAAGAATACTCGTTCCGTCAATTCCACAAGAAATAGTTAATTTTAATGGGAGTATACTTACAAAGGACACGGCAGTAATGTTGTTTTTTGCCTTGGTGATGTTCTTGGCGGCTATTTCTATGATAAAAGGAAGGGCAAATACTACAAATACTCAAGCCAAAGACTTTAATTATCCGATTATAATTATCGAAGGTTTATTTGTGGGAGTTATAACGGGACTTTTAGGAGCTGGGGGTGGATTTTTAATTATCCCAGCTTTGGTGTTATTGGCAGGTTTACCTATGAAAAAAGCGGTGGGAACTTCGCTTATGATTATTGCTATTAAGTCACTAATTGGCTTTACAGGCGATTTGTCTACTTCTCTAATAATAGACTGGGAGTTCTTAGCTTCTTTTAGTGCTTTGGCGGTTATTGGAATTATTTTTGGAACCTATTTGAGTAAATTTATTCAGGGTGATAAACTTAAAAGAGTATTTGGTTATTTTGTACTTATGATCGCGGTTATAGTAATTATTAAAGAATTAGTATTATGAATATAATAGCGAAAGAAACAAAGGCGTATAGTGTTTTATACAATAAATGTCCGCGATGTAATATGGGAGATTTTTTCTATTCTCATCCTTATAATTTCAAACAGTTTGGAAATAAACACCATAATTGTAGTAGCTGTGATTTGAAATTTGAGAGCGAACCAGGTTTCTTTTTCGGATCTATGTATGTTTCTTATGCCATAAGTGTAGCTCTATTTGTTGCATGGTGGCTATTGCAAACTGTACTTTTCCCGACCATGCAAGCTGGCGAAATGGTATTGGTAATGGCGATTTTACAAATTGGTTTAGCACCTTTAATTTTATACCTCTCTAAGTTAACTTGGCTCAATTTGTTTGTTAAGTTCGATGAAGAATATAGAGTGTAAATAGATGTATTCGATTAGTGAAGTACTGTAGTAAATGAGCAAAAAATAAACGGATGATAGTAGAACAGATATACACAAAGTGTTTAGCCGAAGCGGCTTATTATATAGAATCTAATGGCGAGGCTATTATTATCGATCCTCTAAGAGAAATTGACCCTTATTTAGAGAGAGCTACTCGTGGAAGCGCAAAAATAAAATACATTTTAGAGACTCATTTTCATGCCGATTTTGTTTCTGGTCATGTAGACTTGGCTAAAAAAACAGGAGCTACTATTGTATTTGGTCCTACGGCGACTACAGATTTTGAAATGAAAATTGCTGCCGATGGTGAAATCATTGAATTTGGAAATGCTCAAATAAAAGTACTTCATACTCCAGGGCATACTATGGAGTCTACCTGTTATTTGTTAATTGACGAAGAAGGAAAAGAAACCGCTCTATTTACTGGCGACACACTTTTTATTGGCGATGTTGGAAGACCCGACTTAGCCATAAAAACCACGCTTTCTAGAGAGGATTTAGCTGGTCACTTATTCGATTCTCTACGCACTAAAGTAATGCCTTTAAACGACGACATTACCGTTTACCCTGCGCACGGTGCAGGTTCTGCTTGTGGTAAAAATATGAGCAAAGAGACCTTCGATACTTTAGGGAACCAGAAAGCAACAAATTATGCTTTGAGAGCACATATGAGCAAAGAGGAATTCGTGACTGAATTACTCACGGGGATATTACCGGCTCCTCAGTATTTCGCTAAAAATGCATTGATGAATAAATCTGGAGACAATAGGTCTTTTGATGCAATTATAGAAAAAGGCACAAAAGCTTTACCCATAAACACTTTCAATAAGGAAGTAGAAAATGGTGCTTTGATACTCGATGTTCGACACCAAAAAGATTTTATAAAAGGATATATTCCTGGAGCTTGGTTTATTGGTGTTGATGGAGGTTTTGCTCCATGGGTAGGAAATCTAATTAACGACATCAACCAAAAAATAGTACTTGTTTGCCCTAAAGGAAGAGCCGAAGAAGTAGTTACTCGATTAGCTCGTGTAGGATACGATAACACCCTAGGTTTTCTTGAAGGTGGTTTTGAAACGTGGGCTCAAGCAGGAAATAAAATTGAAACGGTTGCACAGGAATCTGCCGATGATTTTGCTAAAGCTTATGCCAATGGAATCGATGTACTTGATGTGCGTAAACCAGGAGAATATACTGCAGAGCACGTAGAAGAGGTAGAGCACTTACCTTTAGATTATATCTTTAACCACTTAGATAAGGTAGATGCTGAAAAAACATACCATGTACACTGTGCAGGAGGTTATCGCTCGGTAATATTCATTTCTATACTTAAAGCAAAAGGCTATAGCAAATTAATTGATGTTGCAGGTGGTTACGGAGCACTCAGACAAACTACAGTTCCTAAAACGGATTTTGTTTGTCCTACGGAAATTAAAGAAAGCTAATTTTATAGAAGAACTTGTTATAACAAAAAAGCCTCTATTCTTTCGAATGGAGGCTTTTTGTTTTAAAATTATAAGTGGGCTTACTTTACCACTTCGAGTCTTTTGGTAATTTGTTTTTTGTCTGATTGTAGTCTATAGAAATACGCTCCAGCAGCTAATTGTTCTACATTTATTTGTGCAGAATGATAACCAGAAACCTTTAATCCTTCATCAATACTTAGAACCTCTTTCCCTAGTAAGTTGTACAGTTTTAAGCTTAGTTGCTGAGACTGTGGAACGAAATAAGTAATTTCGGTTACATGACTCGAAGGATTTGGTATAGAGTTGTAAAGCGCTAAACCCCTTTCTTTTTGGCTTGCTTGTAAGTTACTTGCTATTACCAAGGCATCTTGTTCAAAGGTAGCTTCAGCTTGGTTTAGCTCACAAGAAACTCTTGTCTTTTTAAGTGTTGTAGCCGAATAGAGCTCTAAAGACCATTCTTCTGCATCGTATAAACCATCTTTTACCGTATTGCTTACATCGTTACCCCAAATAGTAATTAGGGTGTTAGGCAGTGTTATTTTTGCTGCACCTACCATTTCGCCTTCTGCATCGTATACATAAATTTCATCTCCAGTAATAACCTCCATTGTAAAGGCCTTTGCAGGAATTAATAAATGCATATTTCTACCGGTATTCAAGTTGAAGTTTACAGCTTCAGATTGATTGTTTACAATTGCTGAATTATCGATTCTGTATTCCGTATCGTTGGCATTATAGAGTAATTCTCTTTCCGCAGTCATTTTCACCTGATATGCTTTTCCAGCTACCATGTCTCCAATACCGTTAAAACCCCAGTCAGGTAAATAAGCAAGCCCATCTCCATCTTTTACAATAGCAATATCTTCACTAATTTCTGCAAATACGGCAATGGTTGATGCGTTTTCTGTTCTAAGGTATGAAACGAAGCTCCAACCTACAACCAAAGTAATAGGACTTAGTTCTGGTGTTACAAAGGTTCCTGAAATATCAAGATTAACATCCGCAGTTACCTTCATTTGATAACCTTCTGCATTGTCCCAATCGCCAATACCGTTAAAGCCCCAGCCTGGAAGATAAGCGGTTCCTAAATAATTTTTCACAATAACTAAGTGCTCAAAAACATCAGCTGTAATCACTTCTATATCTGGGTTTGTTGCTGCCACGTATGAAGAAACTAAATTCCAACCACTCGTTAAAGCTAAGGTTTGGGTTCCTCCATTCTGATAGATGCAAGATTCGTCTGCAAGATTCGCTAAGGGGTTAAAGTTAAGAGCACTTTGGTCTGTACAACCCATTACAACTTCGCAAATTTCGTTTACTCCAAAGTTATCTTTTACTCCTGTAGTACCAGAAATTTGTTTTTTCTCTTCTATAATAATAGACCAGTTAAAGATGTCTCCACCTGCATATTCTGGTACGGTAAATAAATAACATCCGTTAGGCAAACAATAGTAGTCTGTTCCTTCGAATCCATCGTTTAGTGTACCATTAATTAGCGTTGTTTCATCAAACGAGTTTAATGTATAATTAAGTCCATTCCATCCGTTTCCACTTGAACTTAATAGACTTACCTCCACAAGCATTTCGTAAAACTCACAGCTCATATATTCACAAGAGCCATCCTCTTCGTCAGCTAATTCATTAAAGTTAACTGCTAGTGTGTCTGTACAACCCATAATTACATCGTATTCACAAGAGCTGTCTTCTGTATTTGCATCTGGGCTGTAGTTATTCGCAGTTTCGTCGGTACAACCAAATACAATTATAGAAGCTCCATCGCAACCCATAAAAGTACCTGAGTATAGATACTCAAAAGAGGATCCAGAGAAAACTTGAGCTCCACAAACGTAAAAATGGAATAGTCCATCGCCACTACCACTAGTAAGCCCATCTCCATAGGTGTCGTAAATGCTAAATGCTATTTGTTGGTCGTTAGCCACACACACAGTGTCTATATAAAGTGTATTCGTTTCTGTGAAATTGTTTGCCGCATAAAGAGTGTCTCCACTTTCTGAGATTAAATCCCATGAAGTTTCGGCAGGATATGGATCGGTTTGTAGTTCCATAATTACCATATTTAAACCATCGTCGCAAGTAACAGGATAAATACAAGAACCATCATCTGTGTCTGCAAGTTCGCTATAATTTAATGCTAATGAATCGGTACAACCATCCGTGGTGTAGCAGCTTGTATTAACTCCAAAATAATCTTGGTAAGGAGCCAAACCACTAAGAACGATTTCGCCTTCTTCATTTTCGATATCCCAAGTTATTTCTTCTTGCCAAGTACCTCCATCAACGCTAATCATGAAGCAACCATCGTTTAAACAGAAAGTACTTACGTCTTCTGAACCTGTTTGTAAGGTTGTCTCAAATAAATTCCCGGTAGTGTCTTGAGTTATGGTAAAGTTGTTTCCATTCCAGCCATCACCGTAGGTGTCGTATAGGTTTAGAACAAAGGTACTTGCATTTTCATCGCAAACAATTGGATAGGTACACGAACCATCGTCTTCTGTAACGAGTTCATTATAGTTTAAGGCTAAAGAATCTAAGCATCCATATGTTGGATATTCACATGAACCATCATCGTATAAGGCAAATTCATCATAGTTTAATGCTAAAGTATCGGCACAACCAATTTGCTCTTCGCATTCTGTAAGGAATGACAATGGTTGTATGTCTGGGCAAACACCTTCTACAAATACATCTGGATATCCTGCCGAGGTAAGTGTCCAAGACACTTCATAAGGGTAACCACCCGTTGAGGGTACGCTTATAGCATAGCAGCCCGGAGATAGACAGAATTTAGTTACGGTATCTGAACCAGACACAAGCGTTCCTACTGCGGTAGTATCTCCGTATTGGTTGATTATTGAAAAGGCATTGCCGTTCCATCCATCACCATAGGAATCCTGTAAATTCATTTGAGCTACCCATTCGGCACCTTCAGCACAATATTCACAAGAACCATCTTCGGTATTTGCATCTTCGTCGAAATTCAAAGAAAAAGGATCGGTACATCCCAGATCTAGTAATTCACAAGAACCATCGTTATACGTAGCTAATGAATTGAAATTGATTGCCAAGGTATCCATACAACCATAAACGGGTAATTCTACGGTAATATTTATTGTGGGTGTTAAGGGATCAAATACTGAGTATTCTCCATCTAAAACACTTTCTACCCATGTGTTCCCTCCAGTATAAGGAAGTTGAAGTGTTTGTGTATCCCCAAGGTTATTAGTGAAATATAGAGTAGATGAAATTGTTGCATCAAAAGCTCCCGTAAGTGTTGAGATTCCGCTAATCCCAGCACAAGAACTTCCTACTTGGAAAGAGCATGTTACTGGTTCACAAGCCCAATCTAAGCCTAATGGTAAATTTGTAATATCGTTAAGTACAAGAGAGTCAATATTAATTATCTCTCCATTTAAATTAAGAGTTTGGGTTAATAAGAACTGTATCGGCTGTGTGTAATACTCATTTAAATATGCGGTAGGCATTTGTACTTGAGTTCCATTAACTTCTACCTCGTCTAAAAAATTATATCCTAAATCTACTAGATTGATGTCCGGAGTACATACATCACTTATAGAAGAACCGTCAAATTCTGATGCCGATAAAACCACTGTTTCACCTTCGCTATTAGTTTCTATTTCAAATAGTACATAAACGACGTTGTTAGAGAAATCTATCTCGTACATTGGTACATAGTTGTCTGTTTCCATATTTGAAGAAACGGCTAATACATACTCTCCATCATCTAAATCCGTAACATCAACCCACTGACAAGCAATTCCTGAGCCATAAGTATCTGAACATCCAGCGCTAATCCCCATGATACTACAACCATAGGTAAAAGTACAAGAAGGGTAATTTGCTCCTTCTGGTGCTTCACTAGAAATCGCTCCACCTAAATCCATTACGCACCACCCATTTTTATGGCCTATTGTTTCGCTAGGACCTAAGCTTGGATAAGTGTAAATTCTATAGCTTGCATAACCTTCGAAATGTGCGTGACCATGGCAATCATCCCAATAAAAATTCTCGTTTAAGTTTTCTGCTCCACCCGATTGACCAATATAAAAATCTTCATTTCCATAATTAGAAATAGAAGTTGTAAAGCGAAGTGTTTTTCTCTCGCCAATTCCTGTAATACAACCCTCTGCAACCAAACATTCATCGGTACTCGAAAATGAATTTATTTCTAAAGAATTAAGAATAGTATTTACTGAAACTTGAAGATCTGGACCATTCAAGCATCCATAATCAAAAGTTGCTTGCGGGTTGTAGTTAACGGCATTAGCGTCTGTACATCCTGGAATTAAACCTAAGCAAGTGGCTTGAGCCTCTGCGTAGGAGTTACATCCTTCTGAGTTTTGTGTAATGTTTATTTGCTGAATCGTTCCAAAATCTACTCCACCTTGCCAGTCTAATGCTGCACAACATGCATTTAGATAGCTATTGTTGTAGATGTTTATTTGCTCTGCATTCATTAATCCATTCAAGGGGTCAATGTTCTCTATTTCGGTATCGTAAATATACAGCGATCCTTGTATGATTAATAAGGAAGACAAAGCGTCGATATTCGTAATACCAGCCCCTAAAACGTGAAGGTCTCCTTGAAATACTTCACAAGAAGACAGTGCGTCTAAAGTAATTTGAGTGCTAATAAAAGTTTCGGTATCGGCAGTTCCACATTGGGCATTTACAGTTGTAGTAGAAAGTAAAAAGACACTTAATAGTAGGAAGGAAAATTGTTTCATAGTTTCTGTTTAAGAATGCAATTAGTATCAAAAAGTATTCCACTAATATTTATTGAGCTAACTGCCTAGTATCCACTCTTGTTGTTCTATTGATGGCTTGAGTTCTAATAGTTTTATTATAAACCCCTCTTGATTGAGCGGTGAGATAAAAGTATAATCGTATTTACCATATTTCACAACAATTCCTTCGGTTGCTAGCGATGGTTTATAGTAGTATTTAAGGGGTTGTTCAAGTTTGTTTTAACCACATCTAATTTAGTATTTCGGTAAATACAAATGATAGATTCTAAAGGGATTGTTTTTGTGATGAAGCCCAATTTACAAAAGAGAATTTCATTGCTTAACTTCTAGTAATTGCATTTGTAGAAATAGATGGGGAGTAGAAGTAGAGGTGCTGTGATAAGAACTTGTAATGTTATAATAACGGATAAATCCTCACCTGTATACCAAGGTAAAAACCCACACAAACCTGCAGACATCAGCCCACAGTGTAAACAGATTATTATATAAAAGAGTTCTTTTTTCGCTTCAAATCTCATGGATTATAATTTTATTAAACATACAAAAAAATCCTCTAGATTGCTCGAGAGGATTTTGAATATATTTTTTCTTAATTGGAATTAAGACCCACAAGAAACACAATCGTCTGGATTTTCTATAGAACATGCTAATTGCTCTTCTGGAGTAAACTCCTGTACCTCATCTGTCGCTTCTGTACTTTCGGTAACTACTGGTTCCATTTGAGCTTTAGATTGTTTTTGAACAGTAAATTTAATCGCATCCACCGCAGATTTTGTTCTCAAGTAATACATACCTGTTTTCAAACCTTTCTTCCATCCGTAAAAGTGCATAGAAGTAAGCTTTCCTAAGTTGGCATTTTCTACGAACATGTTTAAGGATTGAGATTGATCGATAAATTGACCACGTTCTGCTGCCATGTCGATGATGTCGCGCATACTCAATTCCCAAACCGTTTTGTAAAGGTCTTTGATGTTTTGAGGAATATGATCGATGTCTTGTATAGATCCGTTGGTACGTAAGATTTCGTTTTTCAACTCATCGTTCCATAAACCAAGTTTTACTAAGTCTTTTAATAAGTGCTTGTTTACAATAATAAACTCACCCGAAAGTACTCTACGCGTATAGATGTTAGAGGTATAAGGCTCAAAGCATTCGTTGTTTCCAAGAATTTGAGAAGTAGAGGCTGTTGGCATAGGTGCTAATAAAAGCGAGTTACGCACACCAGATTCTTTAATTTCTGCTCTAAGTGTATCCCAGTCCCAACGACCAGAAAGGTCTTTGGCTGCAACACCCCACATATCAAATTGGAATTTCCCTTCTGAAATTGGTGAACCTTTGAACGTTTCGTATGCTCCATCTACTTTAGCTAAATCTTTCGATGCTTGTAAAGAGGCAAAATAAATCGTTTCGAATATATCTTTATTCAACTGCTTCGCTTCTGG
>Ga0115004_10003243_pt1 | contig 13303 bp, 8 predicted proteins | sample ArcticOcean_MG_C_10_FD_88737 | JGI IMG/M metagenome (GOLD analysis project Ga0115004, IMG submission 88737) | Marine microbial communities from western Arctic Ocean - ArcticOcean_MG_CB11_90 | ecosystem: Environmental > Aquatic > Marine > Oceanic | place: Arctic Ocean: Canada Basin | collected...
AAATCCCTGATCCATATAAACCGCCGCTTCATTTTTCAAAGGGTTCCAGCCCATCAGTAGCGGCGCATAAAAGGAGTTAATCCCGCACTGCGTAACCTCACTCGGCCAGTAGGGCTCGCCCCAACCACTCGCTTCCGAGCAATCAACCACTTCTACCAACAAGGCGTTCCGCACATCATAGTGCCACTGCGAAAATCCAAACGGCTCATCTAACTTGTGCTGCAGGCGGTAGGTGCGGATACACTCGATCATAATATTGGAAAAGTTGCCTCGGAAGAGCAGATCACAGCTCTTCGGCCCATCACTTCCGAATGGGCGATAATCTAACGACAATCCTAAGCACTTTTCAGTGTAAAAATTCACTTCGACCTTCTGGGCCACAATTGCCCTATTCCGGGCGTGCTGCCCAAATTAGGCATCCATCGTTAGATTTTTGCCAAAAAAGGAGTGTTGATACAAAGAAGCCCGCCGGAAGTGGGACAATCCTCGCTTTTCCGCCCTCTTCAACGTTAACTGCTTTCGCTACATCGAAGCAGCAGGGGACCCCGATCACCTCGAACTTCGCGAATCCAAACAAACCTCTCCCATGATCCGTCTCTTCCTTTCCCTTCTCCTCGTTCAATGTTCGTGCTCACTGTTCGCTGATCAGAGTTCAAAAAGGCCCAACATTCTCTTCATTGCAATCGATGACATGCGTCCCGAGTTCGGGTGCTATGGCTCGCCCATTGCGATTACCCCGAACATCGACAAACTTGCCACGCAAGGGCTCCTTTTTAATCGAGCCTACTGCCAGCAAGCGATTTGCTCGCCCTCGCGTGCCTCGATCATGACCGGCACTCGGCCGGACACCAATGGCGTCATCGAAAACTATACCTACTTCCGTGACGCCAATCCCGACATCGTCACTCTGCCACAGCACTTCCGCAAGCATGGTTACGAGACGGTAAATATGGGAAAAATTTACCACGGGAAATTCAACGATCTCGAAAAATCATGGTCACGCAAGCCAGCAAGCAATCTTGTTAAAACCCGGCCCATCCCCGGCGGATACGGCTTGCCTGCAAACCAAAAGATCCGTCGTGATAACCGCCAGGCGGTCATCGACAAATACGGAAAAGATAAAGTTGGGGGACTGACCTCAAATGGCCCAGCTTACGAAGCCGCAGACGTCCCGGATCACTCCTTTATCGATGGACACTCAGCCCTTCTCGCGGTTGCCACTCTCAACCAGCATCTCGAGACCAAGCCGGAGAAGCCCCTCTTTATTGGTCTCGGTTTCTCCAAGCCGCACCTCCATTTTATCGCACCCAAGAAATACTGGGACCTCTACGATCCTAAAGAAATTCCCGCCGGCAAGCATCAGAATCCACCTAAGGGCGGCGCGGCCACTGGTCTCCACGCGAGCTTTGAGCTGCGGGTCCGCCACGGCATTCCCAAAACCGGCGATATGGGGCCCGAGCTTTCGAACACCCTTATGCATGCCTATCTCGCATGCGCTTCTTATGTTGATGCCCAGGTTGGCCTCGTTCTGGATGCTCTCGATAAATCGGGTCAGCGCGACAATACCATTGTCATCCTTTGGGGCGATCACGGTTGGCACCTCGGTGACATGGGCGTCTGGGGAAAAGCGACGAACTATGAAATCGCGACCCGCGTCCCGATGATTCTGCACACCCCGGATATGAAGAATGCCGCCGGGAAGAAGACCGAGGCCCTCGTCGAACTCGTCGATATGTATCCCACCCTCTGCGACCTCGCCGGACTTCCCATTCCCAAGCATCTCGAAGGCACCTCCCTCACACCTCTTTTAGAAAACCCCAAGGGCCAAGTAAAAGATTTCGCCCTCAGCCAGTATCCTAACCCCGCCCTCCGCGAATGGGCCGCCAACCCGCTCGCCCCCGCGATGCGCGAAACCTTCTTCGGCCCGCTTATCAAAGAAGTGGAAGCCGGAATCATTAAGCAGATGGGTGAAAAATGGGACCGCGATCTCTTCGAAAACCACCTTATGGGCTACTCGCTCCGCACCGAGCGCTACCGACTTATCGAGTGGCGCGACTACCGCAACCTCTCCAAGCCCGCGATTTTCACCGAACTCTACGATCACAAAAAGGACCCCGCTGAGACCGTGAACGTGGCCGCGAAGAGACCCAAGGTGGTGAAAAAACTGAACGCGAAATTGGACATGCTGATCAAGAAGTAACCTGAGCTGAGCTCCGACTGGTATGGATTATTGCCCTAGCCATCGTTTCCGTGAAGGGGGAAGGACTGGAACATGAAACTGTTGAATCCCTGGTAGAGAAGTTCGGGACCACACCATTTTTCATTGCGAACGAGGCCCCTGACTAGCATCGTCGAGTTCAGTTTGTTTGGCGCTACGAATACCTATGGGTGATGCTGTGGGCACCAGGTTATGTGGATGAACTAAGCGATCCTGATTTCAATTGCGACGTGAAGAAATTTGTTTCGATCATCACGGATTCCAAATCACAAGACCTCTCGGAGATTCTCGATGAAGCTGATTTGATCTATCGATTACACTGAAGTGGATGCTCAGGGGGCAAATTTGAGGGACCGCAGAATTTATTGGGAAGAGCTCCCGGTTGAGGACATCATCTGCCGAGCTCAAGAAAATGAACGACCATCCTAATTCAGCTGCCGAGTTCGCAGTGTTCTCTGCGAAGTGTCCACATTGTTCTGCAGTGGCTGAGTTTAGAATGGTTCGTAAAGCGTATCAAAGGTTCGGAATGAAATTCGGGGTCGAGCATATTCTCACATGTAGCCAGTGCCAATTTAAGAAGTATGTCGACAATGGGAAATCCGAGATCTGGAGAGGATTGGCCAAGGCATATCAAATCTTATTGGCTGGTGAGGCCTCTCGGGAGCAATTCGATGATCTAATGAAAAATCTCGATATTCCGGAACTTAACGAGCTTCTGGCAGACTCTTCAATGTGGACATGTCAATGTGGAGAGGAGAGTCCTTCGAATTTTTCAGAGTGTTGGAGTTGCGGGAAATCATCCTCTAAAACAATTCCGCTGGCATGAATCACGGTTAATCTCTAGCTCCGTTGGGCCCGGGGGCTTTTGCCTTCGCGCTCCTACTTCCGCGTTGCTTGGTAGCGGCCTTCGATGTGGAGGATGTCGCCTTTGAGAGTGTGGGAAAGGTCGCCTTCGAAGGTGAGCGAGTTTTTTGTTTGGGCGGTGGCGGTGCGTTTCCAGATGACTTCTTTTCCCTGGCGGAGGATGCAGAATCCATCGGTGGTGATCTCGCGGCTGTGGCTGCCGTAGTGCCAGGTGCCGAGGAGGGTGTGGCCGGTGAGATCTACTTTTTTAAGCTTCTCCATTTTGACCGAGGGGATTTCAGCAGGAGGGGTGATCTTGCGGAGGCGGATGTTTTTGAACTCGATCGGGGCTCCTTCGGACTCGAGGCAGAGGAAGCCGGAGGCGGGTGAGATGTTATTGCCGCCAGAGACTTCTTCGCCATTTACCCAAAGGCGGACTTCGCCATCGATCGCCCGGATGAAGTAGTGGTTCCACTCGTTGATTCCCTTGGTCGTTTCTTTCGAGGGGAAACTGCGGCGGCCATTCGGGGCGACAGGTGGGAACGGGGTCATCTTGATCGGACCGACGGGGAAGACGTCGCCGTGGGAAGTGAACCAATCAGCGGGTTTGTTATACTGTTTTTTGTAGACTTCGGCGTAGCCGAGATCGAGGACTTGGACTTCGATTCCCTGTGGGAGCCGGCCCTGTCCGGCGGCGAGGCGATTGATGGAATCGGGGGTGGCCCAGACGAAGACGCCGGAGTTCCCGCCTTTCTTTTTGTGCATCCATTCGCAGGTGAATTCGAAATTCTTGAGCGGCTCGTGGTAGCGGATTACTCCGGTGGGCTTTCCATTGCAGAAGGCGTGGCCGCCCTTCCAGGTCCAGGTGTCGTCATGGCAGTTCACGTTGAGAAAATCTTCTCCTTCAAGAACCTGCCATCCGCTGGCCTGGGTGTCTCCGGGCGCGCCGTCGGCCTTCTTTTCAATGATGGGGCGTTCGAGGGTGTGGAGATATTCGGCGATGTCACGGACGTCTTGATCGCTGAAGCCCATCTCGGCGGCGCCGGGCATCCATGATTCTTTGAGGTTTTCCACCTTGGTGCCGGTTCGGCGGAAGGGAACCTTCAAGGTAGTGCCGCCCATCACTTTAATTTTGAGGCTGCCGGCGTGCCACGAGAAGTTGGAGAGGAGGCCTTCGGCGGTGTGGCCGTTGCCCATGAGCCGGACGGATTTCTCGTAGCCATGCGCGAGGTGCTCATCGGGGTTGATGATTTCATGGGCGATCTTTTCGATGGTGCGTTCCTGGCCCCAGTGGCTGAGGTCTGGTCCAAAGTTGATGCCGTTCCCATTGATCTTGTGGCAGACGGAACAGCGTGCCGCGAGGGCTTTGCCGCGGGTGGCGTCGCCCTTGAGCTTCGCGACAGTGACCGAGTCCGAGACCTTGCTGATGACGCCGAAGGATTCGGGGACTTTGTAGTCGCTCTTCAAGGCGAGGGCTTCGAGGTCGTTGAGATCCTTTGCGATGATTTCTTGCACTGTGATTTGATATTCCTCGGCCGCGAAGGCGGGGAGTTTGGCGAGATCGCTGAGGCGCTTGATTCGGTCGTTGCGCTCGGCGTCATTTCGGAAAGAGGCGAAGGCCATGGCAAGGTGGCGGAATTCATCGACGGGTGGTTTTTGGGCGCGGATCGTTTTGTCGAGATCGGCGATGGCTTCGGGCGTGTGGAGTCGCCACGCGAGATTGCGGGCGGTTTTGCTCCACGAGGTTGGATCGCCAAAGATGGGGCGGATGAGCTTGAGGTAGACTTCCTTTTCCATTCCAGTGAAGGCGATGCCAAGGGCTTCGAGGTAGGTGCGGTTGCGACCATGGTAGAGTTCGATAAGACTTGGTAGAAGATGTTTGATGCTCTCGAAGGATTGGCCCCTTAATGAGACCGCGATCTCCCGCGCCAGTGAAAGGTTGGATTGCGCCTCGGTGATGGAACTCGTTGCGTAAGCGATCAGATTACCGGGGTCGGCATACGTCAACGCACGGTAGGCTGTGATTTGAAGGTTTGGGTTGTCATTGGTGAGGTAGGGAACAACGGAACCGCGTTCGTCGGCTTTTAATTGAGCCAGAATCCAGAGACGTCGCGCGATGGACTCGGGCGAGCCTGTTTTCATTAACGATGCAAAGAGGGATGAAAAATCACCACCCTTGACGAGGAGGTGAGCGGCATGGGAGCGGACGTTGATCGCTGGGTTATCAAGAGCGGCGAGGAGGCCCGCGGTGTTGGAGAAGTCGATGGAGGCCGGCTTGAGGGGCGCGGCATCTTTTCGAGTGATGCGGTAGATCGTGCCGCTCACCTGGTTGGTGCGGCGGGAAGTGTCGTTGTAGAAGTCACTCAGGAAGAGAGAGCCATCGGTGCCAATGAGAAGATCGGTGGGGAGGAAGAATTGTCCTTTTTCTCCCTCCTTGAGCTGAATGAAATCCTGATGTTTGCCCATCTCAATACGGCCATCAGTGAGTTTGGGAAGGCAGGCCATGATTTGTTTGCGGACCATGCAAGCGACCAGGTAGGTGCCTTTGAGACCGAGGATGTCGTCCTCGATGAAGACATTTCCGGTGGGTGATCCAGCACCATACACGGACCCTGGAGGAGTGGCGCCGGGGTAGTTTTCGCGCCAGTGGGAACGGGAGAAGCGAAGGTCTTGCGACCAGCCGGAGGGTTCTTCCCAGGACTTGGCCACTTCCTCCCAAGAGCGTGAGCCATCGCGGAGGTCGGAGTAGCCGAAGTTGCCATGTTCCATGACCCAGGAGGAGCGGCAGTGGGCCGGGTCGTCATTGTCGCTTTGGAAAATATCCCCAAAAGCGGTCACCGCCATGTCGTGAGGATTGCGCATGTTGCTCGCGGTGGGCGTGAGTCCGGTGCCATCGGGATTGACCCGCATGGTGAGCCCGCCAGGGTAGACGTGGCCATCGGAGCTCTTTTTTCCAATGCCCTGCGGGTGGCCGTAATAGCAACCGGAGATGAAGTGGCGGCCGTCCTTTGTTTTGACGTCGGCTCCGGAATTTCCGAAGGAGAAGTGCCATTGGCCGGATGGGGCACCCACGACGGCGTGGAGGGTGTGGTCGTGACCGCCGCCCTGGAAGCCGGTGAGGAAGACCTCGCGCTTGTCGATCGCGGGATCGAAGACGGCGTTTCGATCGACGTCGGTGTAAATGATGATCGAGGGCGTGGCGGAAAGGACGATCTTGTTATCGAAAACGGCGATGCCGAGGGGGGCATGGCGGAGGCCTTTTTCAGAGACGAAGACGTGGGAGGAATCCGCTTTGCCATCGTTGTTGGTGTCCTCGAGAACGATGATTGATTGGCCGGTATCGACGCGTCGGCCAACGCTGTAGTCGAGCCCTTCGGTGAGCCAAAGGCGGCCTTGGGCATCGGTATCCATCGCGACGGGCGAGTAGATGAGCGGAGACTGGGCCCAGACCTCGATTTGAAGATTGGGATTGGTGAGATCGAAGGCCTCGACGGGGACTCCTTCGATGGGGCGATCCTCCTTCGCAAAGGATTCGCGGTCGGGGGCTGCGAGCGCAGTCGCCGAAACGAGGGAGAGGAAGAAAGAGATCCAAGCGGTCATGGCTCATCACTACGGCTTTCCAGGGGAGAATATCTCAAAAAAGAAGGGAGCTACTGCACTCTGGAATATTTTTCGAGGGCCATCTCCTTTTCCCAGGCGATGAACTTTTTCTTTAGTTCGGCGACCTTTTCGAGGTGGTCTTTTGCGACGTCGTTTTTCTCTCCGATGTCTTTTGCGATATTGTAGAGCTTTAAGGTTCCGCTGCGATAAGTGAGGAGCTTCCAATGGGCTTCGCGGACCGAGCCGTAGAGATCCTCGTAGGCGCGGTAGCGCTCCTTCACCTCAGTATAAACCTCCGAGTTCCTAAAAAAGGGAGGATGTTCGGCTTTTCCGCAGCCTGGAGCAAGTTGCTGGCGAGAAAGAGGGGGAGAAGAAACTTCATGGAAAGGGAAAAGTGTCTTGGGGTGGAATTTGCGCAAAGAAAATATTCTCTGGGGTAAGAGGGATCACTTAACCTTGTTTGCCGTGCCCAGGAGATCATTGAGCGCTTTGTTGGCGACGCGGACGATGTATTTGTTGGGCTGTTTCTTGAGGGCCTTTTTCAACGCGGGAATGGCGGAGCGGGCCTGTTCGTCGGCTTCATCAAGGGCAATGGCGGCGTGGAGGCGCGACCATTGCTCGGGGCTTTCGAGGGCCTTGGAGAGTCCGGTGAGAGCGTCGGCTTCATTGGTGGACATCCTGAGGAGGGCGCGGGCGGCGGCGATACGGACCACAGTGGAGGAATCATTTTTGAGAGTGTCCTGAATGGCGGTCGCTGACTTTTCTTTTGCGGGCACTCCGATGTTTCCCACGCCGGTGGCGGCCCAGTAGCGCACGGCGGCGTCCTTGTCCTTGAGTCCTTCAAGGAGGTCCGGGAGGGCGCGGATGCCATCGGATGCTTGCGCGGCGATGGTGCCAAGGCGGGCAGGAAGGGTGGGGTCATGGCCTTTGGCCAGAATTCCAAAGCGGGAACCGGCGGCTTTTTCGCGGAGCTCGATTTCCGGTTCAGGGATGAGACCGAGATCGCGGGTGTCACGAATCCACTGGCCGTGGACTTTGCGAAAACGATCAAGGCGTTCATTGTGAGCGGGGTCCTTGGCGAGATTGTTGACCTCATGAGGGTCGGCTTCGAGGTCGTAGAATTCTTCGACCGGCTTGTGGTCGGCCATGAAAAGCTTCATCGCGGGCGGCATGTTACCTTCTTTTGCGATACGGCGTAGCTCCTTCATCGTCGCTCCGCTTTCCGGCGTGTTCATGAATTGGTAGTAAGGCTTGAGGGGTTCGTAGTTGCGGATGTAGCGGTATTTTTTGTCGCGCACGCTGCGGATGATGTCGTAGCGCTCGTCCATCCGATCGCGGGCTCCAAAAACGTAGTTGCGCGGTGGAGTGAGGTTCTTGCCGAGGAAGGCGCGGCCTTGCGTGATCGGTGGCGCGGGAAGACCGGCGAGGTTTAAGGCGGTGATGCCAAAATCGAGCGAGCTGATCAGTTGATCGTCGACGGTGTTGGGTTTCCCTTGGCCCTCGACACGCCACTTTTCGGGAATGCGCACAATGAGGGGGACGCGAGTTCCCGAGTCGTAGAGCCAGCGCTTGGCCCGGGGTAGGCCCACGCCGTGGTCGGCCCAGTAAACGATGATGGTGTCCTCGTAGAGCCCGTCCTCCTTGAGCTGGGCGATGTGCTCGCCAACCCAGGCATCCATCGCGGTGATGAGCTCGTAGTTTCGCTTCCAGTCCTCCTTCACGATCGCGGTGGCGGGATAGTAAGGGGGAAGGGTGTCGAGTTGATCGGGGTCTTGTCGCTCGCTGGGGGAGAGACCTTTCGTGACGCTCTCGTATTTGCTCTTCGAGGCGATTCCGCTTTCGTGGCAGCCGGTGAAGTTGAAGACGGAGAAGAAGGGCTGGTTCGCGTCCTTTCGGTTCTTCCAGTGGCCTTTTCCTCCACTGACATCCCAGGTCTCTTTCGGGTCTTTGAATTGGTAATCTTTCTTCGAATTGTTTGTGCCGTAGTAGCCCGCCTTCCGGAGATAAATGGGGAAGGGCTTGATGGTGTCGGGCATCTCCGCGTTGCAGCGCATGTGCATGGTGCCGATCGATGTTTGATACATTCCCGTGATGATTCCGGAGCGGCAGGGCGCGCACACGCCGGCGGCGGTGAAGGCGTGGGTGTAACGCACTCCTTCTTTGGCAAGCTGATCGAGATTGGGAGTGATCGCGTGGGGGTCGCCGTAGCAGCCAAAGTGGGCCCCGATGTCCTCGGCCGAGAGCCAGAGAATGTTGGGGCGATCCGCCGCCGGAGCGATGATGGTAAAAAGAATGAAGAAGAGGACTGCTTTCATAAATGTCATGAAAGCTGGACTCGGTTTAGGATGCGATCCTGGAGTGTGAAAAGATGATCCTCAGGATTTTGTGCGCCTCAAGGTGAGCGGAATTGAATAGAAGTTTGGGTGTGACCCGCTTCAGTTGTTTTTTTAAGACGCCCTTGTCTCTCCTCCTTGTTGTTAGCTTCTGTTCTGAGCTGGCTCAGGGAAAAGCGTGCGACTATCTCAAGAAGAAGGATGAGTGGTATTCGGGAGAGGAAGCGAAAGAGATCGCGACGACGATTCTTTCTTTTCAAAGCGAGTCGGGTGGCTGGCCCAAGAATGTCGATACCACGGGTAAAAAATACGAGGGAAAGCAGAGTCAGCTGAAGGCGACCTACGACAACGGCGCAACGACTGACGAGTTGCGATTTCTAGCGCGAATGGTCCGAGCGACCGATGAGGAAGATTATCGTGAGGCCTTTTCCGAGGGCTTGGGATATGTTCTCGGGGGGCAGTATGCCAACGGGGGCTGGCCGCAATATAATCCTCCAGGAAAGGGCTACCACCGGCACATTACTTTTAATGACAATGCCATGGTCAGGTTGCTTCAGTTTGTCCGAGAAGTGGCGAATTCTTCCGATTATGCCTTTATCAAAAAGTCGCGTCGTGAGGCTGCGGCGGATTCTTTTGAGCGCGGTATTGCCTGTATTTTAAAATGTCAAATTCGGGTGGGCGATCAGTTGACGGTTTGGTGTGCCCAGCACGATAAAAATGATTTTCGTCCGAAGATTGCCCGGAGCTATGAACTGGCGAGTTTGAGTGGGTGCGAGTCGGTTGGGATTGTTCGTTTACTGATGAGTCTCGATGGCCCTTCGCCTGAAGTGGTGAATTCTATTGAGGCGGCAGCCCGATGGTTTGAGAACGCCAAACTCGAGGGAATTCGGGTGGTGAAGGTGAGGGACGAAAAGGGACCGGAGGGATTTAATAAGGTCGTGAAGAAGGACTCTTCGGCTCCCGAACTGTGGGCGCGTTTCTACGATCTCGAAAGTAACCGGGCGATTTTTGTCGATCGGGATGGCGTGCCTAAACTGAACTTAGCGGACATCGGCGATGAGCGAAGAAATGGCTATGCGTGGTATGGCGGTTGGCCGAAGAAGCTCCTGGAAGAGGAGCTTGGTGAGTGGAGGAAGAGGCTTGGAAAGTAAGAGAGCACATACGTATCACGGATGATAGGATCGGGATGCGCGTGGGTTCAACGCGCTAAATTGTGACGAAGAGAATCCAGATGGAGGATTCTTAGCACAGATCTCTCTCTCGAGTTGGCGCTTTGGTAATCCTACGTGGATTACTTCAGCTCCTTAATCTTGATATTTTTCCAGGCGGCGGTGAAGGGGCCTTGGTTTTTGCCGATGCCGTGGACCTGAAAGCCGAAGTGGCCTTTGGGGTGGGTCTTGTAGATCTCTTCGTCGCTGAGGTCGGAGATGAGTTCCCCGTTGATCCAAGTCTTGATGTTGGCGCCTTTGGCAACGATGCGGAAGTGGTTCCACTCGCCGTCCTTGAAGTTCTTGTGCGGGACGAGCTGGTCTTTTGGGGTGAGCCATCCACGACCGGTGGCTTCGCCGTAGATGTAGCCGGCTTCGGCACCTTTTTCGCCAGAGGCTTCTGATTCAACTTGGGGGCCGTAAAGGCGACCTCCGAATTTGTCCTTATCGACGTTCTTGAGAAGGGAGCGGATCTGGCAACCTGAGTTGAGGTTGTTGTGGAGCTTGGTGTCGAACTGGAGTTCGAAGTCGCTGTATTGCTTGTCGGTGACGAGGAAGGTGTTTGGGGAACCTTTGACGGTGGTTCCAACGATGACGTCACCTTCGATCTTGTAGGTGGCCTTGCCGCTCTTGATGGACCAGCCGGAGAAATCTTTTCCGTTAAAGAGGGGGACGAAGCCGGTGTCATCGGCTGAAGCGAGAGAAGGGAGGAGCAGGGCGGTAAGAAGGGAGGCCGTGAATTTAATCATGGCCTCTTTTTACGAGGAGATGTGCGGAACCCTTTCAGGCTTACTTTTTGGCCTCAATTTTGAGGACCTTGACCACTTCGTGAGCGAGTTTCCTGGAGCCTGCCGGGGTGTAGTGGACGTCGGCCTTTCTCTGAATCTCGGCGGCGTGCTTTTTGGCGAAGGCGTAGAGGTCGTGGATTTCCACGCCTTCCTCCGTCATGATCTTGGCGGCAATCTTGTTGTATTTATTGGAATCGCCGACGACGCGGCCTCTCGCTCCCTCTGGGACGGGAGTGGTGTTACGCCAGATGAGGTGGGCCTTGGTTTTCTTGAGACGCTGGACGAGGGTGCGGAGGTTCTTTTGGTAGTCGTCGGGAGCGACTTGCTGGTGGCTGTTTGGAGTATCCACGGCGCTAAGCTTGTCGCCTTTCCCGCTGATATACTTGAGGTCGTGGAGGCCCCAATTGAAGTGAATAACGGTCCATTTTTTATCTTTCCCGCCGGTATTGAGCCAGGCGTCGAGCTCTTTGAGCCCCTTGGTGGTGGGTCCGCAGTTGGTGAGGGGCCGGTGGACGTTGGCTTTACCTTGGAGGGCTTTCTGAACATCGACGGTGTAGCCGATGGAGATGGAGTCACCGATGAGGAGGACGCGCGGAAGGCCCTCGATATCTGTGATAGGAGCCATCGCTCCTTTTTTCTGGGCGAAGGCCGTTGTGCTGAGGGCGGCGATGAGGAAAATCGTCTTGAACATCCCGGAGCCTCCTTTGTCAGGGGGCGAAGGCAAGCTTCCTTTAATGTCACCTCATCCGATCCCGTCGAACCAGCGGAAGTCTTCCCCTCCGAAATTCACTATAATCCCACCGGACCCGACGACTCGGAATTCATCGAACTCCACCACCGCTCCGGCCACGCCCTCAATCTTTGTGGTTGCTTTTTTTCCGCAGGCATCGACTTCACCTTCCCCGACAATTGCGACATCCCTCTGGCCCCCCCGACGCCCGTATCCTCCTCGTCGACAGTCAATTTGGAATCGATGAAGCCTACGGCCGCGGCCTTCCCGTCATCGGCGTCTACCGTGACAACCGTTAATAACGGTGGAGAAATTCATCGCCGAGCAGTTCGGCTTCAGCGCTCGAAGTGGGCCACTTCTGGCGTGGAGACTTAAAATTTCTCGCTAGAGTGGGGATATGTTGATTCCTTCACCTCGCTGTTCGCTCGGATTAGGGTCAGGAAATAGTGATGGCAAGATGGTTTTTCGGGGGCTAACTTAATTTTTTTGAAAATCATGAAGCACTTCTCTTTTTCCTCCGGTCTCGCTGTCCTTTTAGGTCTTCTCCTCACTAGTTTTTCGCAAGGAGAGTTCATTATTGGCGAGTTTCTTGCCGAGAATTCCGGGATTTCTGTGACCGATGAAGATGGCTTTCCGGCGGACTGGATCGAGATCCGAAATACCGGGACGACGGCAGAGTCGCTGAATGGCTATTCGCTCACCGATGCCCCTCTGAATCCGACGAAGTGGACTTTTCCTGATGTGACGGTTCCAGGAGGCGGGGCGATTTTGGTCTTCGCTTCGAGAAAAGATCGGGCGGTTGTCGGGTCCGAGCTGCACACGAACTTTTCGCTCGATATCGATGGTGAGTATCTCGCCCTGATTGAGCCTGACGGGAGTTCCATTGAGGACTCATTCAGTCCGGAGTATCCCCAGCAGTATCCTGATATTTCTTATGGACTGGGAGTAGGCGGATCGCGGGTTGCGGCGGTCTTTGTTCCGGTGGGAGCCCCCTTGAACTATTTGATTCCGACGGAGGAAATCGGAGATTCGTGGAAGATGGCCAATTTCGATGACCAAACCTGGACACCGGCTCATTCCGCGATGGGTTGGGGATATAGCACGTCCGTGGGAGATGAAATTGCTGCGGATGGAGACTTGGAGGGCGTGATGAAGGGAGTGAATGCTTCGGTGTTTATGAGGATGCCTTTTCAGATCGATGACCCGGCGCAGATTGCCTCAATGTTTTTTCGGGCCAAGGTCGATGACGGTTATGTGGTCTGGCTCAACGGAGTTCAGATCGGAGCCAAGAATGATCGCAATCCGCTTCTTTTTGATTCGAGGGCAAGTTCGGGAGAAGAAGTAAGGGTTGGTGATCCCTTCGAAAATCATTCAGTCAACTTTGCTGGAAATCTAGTGAGCGGCGAAAACATGCTCGCGATTCAGGCGATGAACAGCTCAGCGGGGAGTTCGGATTTCATCATTATCCCAGAACTTCTGGGCGAGACCCAAGATTCCAATGCTCCTGCGGAGTTGGGCTACTTCGAAGTGACTACGCCCGGGATGGTTAATGGTTCCCCAAGTGCCGCTCCTCCGGGAGAGGT
>Ga0115004_10003247_pt1 | contig 13293 bp, 9 predicted proteins | sample ArcticOcean_MG_C_10_FD_88737 | JGI IMG/M metagenome (GOLD analysis project Ga0115004, IMG submission 88737) | Marine microbial communities from western Arctic Ocean - ArcticOcean_MG_CB11_90 | ecosystem: Environmental > Aquatic > Marine > Oceanic | place: Arctic Ocean: Canada Basin | collected...
AGTTCAACATCTCTTTCTCCTTGAAGAAGTCTCCTATCACCTGAATTCCAAAAGGTAGCCCGTTACTATGTTTTCCCATAGGAAGAGAAATTGCAGGGTTCCCTGAAAGGTTAGCATGAACGGTATAAATATCTTGTAAATACATTGAAATTGGATCACTCAGCGCGCCCAGATCAAATGCTGTTGTCGGTGTTGTTGGCAATATAATAGCATCATAATTTTTAAAAATCTCAATCGTTTTGTCTTGTATGACACGCCGGACCTTCTGGCCCTTTGTATAATACGCATCGTAATAACCATGTGACAATACAAATGTTCCAGCCATAATTCTTCTTTGTGCCTCAGGCCCAAAGCCTTCGCTACGTGATTTTTTATATGTCTCTTCAACCCCATTCGCTTTGTCACTACGATGCCCAAAGTGAACGCCATCAAACCGCGACAAGTTAGAAGAAGCTTCAGCTGTTGTTAGCACATAATAAGTGGGAACCATATAATCCAAGTAAGGGAAAGAGACCAAATCAACTGTGTGGCCTTGTTCTTTCAATCCGTCAATCACTTTCCCCATGGCGTTTTTGATTTCAGGATCGTTTCCCTCCATCTCATAACCTTCCTTGATAATAGCAATCCGTTGATTTTTAACCTCAGAAATCTCCCCGTAGTTTTCAACTGGTTTACTAGAAACAGTAGCATCGTATTCATCTTCTCCAGCCATTACTTCTAACAGTAAAGTAGAATCATGAATATTACTCGTAAATGTGCCTATTTGATCAAACGAAGAAGCATATGCAATTAAGCCATGCCGTGAAATACGTCCATAAGTGGGCTTCAAGCCATAAGTTCCCGTGAAACTTGCGGGCTGCCTAATTGACCCACCCGTATCGCTTCCTAGAGCCGCGGTACAAAGCCCTGCAGCAACTGCTGCAGCTGAGCCTCCCGACGACCCTCCTGGAACCATTTTCTTGTTTACAGGATTTAAAACTGGACCAAACGCTGAGTTTTCATTTGAACTGCCCATAGCAAATTCATCGCAATTAAGCCGTCCAATAATGATTGCATCTTCTTTTAAAAGTCGCTCTAAAGCTGTTCCAGTAAACAAAGATTCAAAGCCCTCTAATATTTTGGATGACGCCGAAACGACATGTCCTTTATAGCATAGGTTGTCTTTAATTCCTATAACCATTCCGGCCAAACACCCTGCGGTTCCTTTTTTAATTTTTTCGTCTACTAGTTCTGCCTTTTCTCTGGCAGAGCCCTCGAATACTTCTAGAAAAGCATTCAAATCTTTGTTCTTTTCAATTGCCGACAAGTACACATCAAGGATACTCATAACTGTATCGCCTGAGGAAATTGCATTTCTTACATCAGCATACGATCGCAACATTGTAAAATGTGTTTATGATTTTTTCTCTTTAGACTCTTCAGTCTCCTCTTCGGGTTTAGCAGAAGCATCTTTAAATTCTTTTATCCCTTTTCCAAGCCCCTTCATTAATTCTGGAATTTTTTTTCCTCCAAACAACAACAACACTGCTACTAATATTAGAATCATTGATGTCATTCCCGGCATTCCTGCCTCTACAACTCTATCCATTTTTTTCTATTTTAATATTATTATAAAAATAACAAATAAGGTTCTATGTTTTTATTGATTAACATGCAAAAGATGTTAAAGCAGCAAAATTATAATTTCCTAGCGACCTCCACCTGTTCGTATGCCTCAAGAACATCCCCTGATTTAATGTCGTTATATTTCTCAATGTTAAGACCACACTCGTAGTTGTTCTTCACTTCTTTAACGTCGTCTTTGAATCGTTTCAATGACCCTAATCCGCCTTCGTGAACAACAATGCCGTCTCTAATAATACGAATCTTAGAATTACGCTTGATGACTCCTTCTGTGACAAAACAACCCGCAATCGTCCCCACCTTAGAGATATCAAATGTTTCTCTAATTTCAGCTGTACCAAGCACCTTCTCTTCAATGTCTGGAGAAAGCATTCCTTCCATTGCAGCTTTGATTTCATCAATTGCTTTGTAGATTATAGAATATAATCGTATGTCAATTTGTTCAAGCTCAGCCATTTTTCTTGCTTGCATCGATGGTCTTACTTGGAACCCCATAATGATTGCGTCAGAAGCAGAAGCTAAATTAACATCTGCCTCAGAAATAGCACCAACACCTTTGTGAATAATGTTCACTTGAATTTCTTCAGTAGAAAGTCTTAACAATGAATCAGAAAGCGCCTCAATAGAACCATCAACATCTCCTTTCACAATTAAGTTCAACTCTTTAAAGTCTCCAATTGCAAGACGACGTCCGATCTCATCAAGTGTAATATGTTTCGTGGTACGCAACCCTTGCTCACGATATAATTGTTCCCTTTTAATAGATATAGCTTTCGCTTCTTTTTCGTCATCTAAAACGTGGAAGGTGTCTCCCGCAGACGGAGCTCCATTCACCCCCAATACTGAAACTGGTCGAGACGGCCCTACCTCCGTAAGACTCGTGCCGTGCTCATCCTGCATTGCTTTAACCTTACCGTAATTTCTCCCTACTAATATTGTATCACCAACACGCAATGTTCCCGTTTCAACTAACATGTTTGTTACATAACCTTTACCAATATCTAATGAAGATTCAATTACAGTACCTTTTGCATTTCTATCTGGATTCGCTTTAAGGTCTAATAATTCCGCTTCAAGAAGTATTTTCTCTAGTAATTCCTCAATGTTCAAGTTCATCTTCGCCGAGATCTCTTGACATTGATATTTCCCTCCCCACTCCTCAATAAGTATATTCATTTGGGAAAGTTGTTCTTTAACTTTATCCGGGTTTGCTCCTGGTCTATCTATTTTATTAATTGCAAACACCATTGGCACCTCTGCCGCTTGAGCATGAGAAATAGCCTCTTTTGTTTGTGGCATCACGTCATCATCAGCTGCAATAATAATAACTGCAACATCGGTTACCTGTGCACCACGAGCACGCATCGCAGTAAAGGCTTCGTGACCAGGAGTGTCCAAGAACGTCATGACCTTACCATCATTAAGCGTAACGCTGTATGCGCCAATGTGCTGAGTAATCCCTCCGGCCTCACCGTCTACAACGTCAGCATTCCTAATTCTATCCAACAAGGAGGTCTTACCATGGTCAACGTGGCCCATTACCGTAATAATTGGTGGTCGTGGTTTAAGGTCTTCTTCTTTGTCTTCAATTACTGGAATTGCCTCCTGCACTTCAGCGCTAACGAATTCAGCTTCAAAACCGAACTCTTCTGCAATAATCAGAATTGTTTCGGCATCTAACCTCTGATTAATCGAAGCAAAAATACCAAGAGACATACAAGCCGAAATAACCTCCGTTGAACCAACACTCATCATTGTGGCCAATTCGGATACCGTAACGAACTCGGTTAGTTTTAAAACCTTCTCTTGTAGTTCTGCGTGGGCCTCCTCTTCTAATCTTAAAGCGGCAACGTTGTCACGTTTTGCTCTTCTATTTTTAGCTCCTTTAGACTTTCCTCCTTTATTAGAAAGACGCGCTAAAGTATCTTTGATCTCTTTTTGAATGTCCCTTTCTGTGATTTCCGGCTTAGGTGTTTTTACAACTCCCTTTTTATAACCGCCACGGCTGTTTCCCGCTGGAGGCCTTTTAACTGGAACACCTTTAGCTGCCGTCTGCTGGGACTGTTGCTTTGTAACATCAACCTTACGAACACGCTTACGTTTTCTCCGTTCCGCTTGAGTTGGTCCTTTTGGCTTTTCAACAGGAAGCACAATTTTTCCTACAACATTCGGGCCTGTCAATTTCGTTCTTTGAACACGAATTGTCTCCGTCTCTTTTGTTTGAACAGCCTCTACTGGTTTTTCTTTTAGCTCAGCTGGTTTATTAGCCTTAACTTCCTTTAAAGGTTTTTTGATTTTATCTGGCCGTGTCTTTGAATTGATTTTGTCAAGATCAATTTTCCCTAAAACTTGAATTTTCCCGGCAGAATTAATTTCTTTTGAAATTTCTTTATTCTCTTCGGGTTTTTTTTCCTCTATCTCTTCCGGCTTAGCTTCCGCTTTTACCTCCTCTATCACTTCCTGGGTTGGCTCAACAACCTTAACTTCTTCTGAAACAGGCTCTGGTTTTGGCTCAACAACCGGCTCTTTTTCAGGTGCAGGCGCTTCTTTTTTGTCTCTTAACGATATTGTTTCTCTCTTTTCGTGAGGAACACTCGTCTTTTTAGACTGTTCTTTCAAACTTTGATCCGCAGCAAATTCTGTACGCAACATTTCGTACTGTTCCGGTGCAAGCTTCGCGTTTGGGCTTGCATCTATCGATACCCCTTTACCATCAAGGAATTCAACTAGGGTTGACATCCCTACGTTTAATTCTCCCGCTGCTTTTCCTAATCTAATTGGTTTGGCCATAAAATTATGCGTCCTTAGTTTACTTTTATTCTACGTATTGTTTTCCCAGACACGTAGCATCTTGTGCTATAAATATACCGTTTTGAGTCGAGTCTACTCGAACTCAGCATTAAGAATTTTAAACACTTCTTGTATTGTTTCGTCTTCTAGGTCCGTTCTTTTAATAAGATCTTCAACTCCAAGGTCTAAAACAGACTTCGCTGTATCACAGCCAATAGCTTTCAATTCATCAAGAATCCAGCTATCTATTTCATCAGCAAACTCTTCTAAATCTACATCTTCAACATCAACTTCACCCTCTCTGTAGACGTCTAACTCATACCCTGTTAGTTTCCCGCCAAGCTTAATGTTGTGCCCACCCCTACCAATTGCTAAAGAAACTTGGTCCGGTTTTAAATAAACCTTTGCTCGCCCTGTTTCTTCATTAATCTCAACTGAAGTTATTTTTGCAGGAGACAGTGCTCTTTGTATAAACAACTGGGGGTTACTTGTATAGTTAATTACGTCAATATTTTCATTTTTCAACTCACGAACAATTCCATGAATACGGGACCCTTTCATTCCAACACAGGCTCCAACAGGATCTACTCTGTCATCGTAAGACTCAACTGCAACTTTGGCTCTTTCTCCTGGCTCACGAACAATGCGTTTAATTGTAATTAAGCCATCAAAAACCTCGGGAACTTCAAGTTCGAATAAACGCTCTAAGAATTCAGGTGCTGTCCTTGACAATATGATAACAGGGTTACTGTTTCTCATATCAACTTTTGCAACAACCGCTCTAATCGACTCCCCTTTCTTAAAGTAATCAGAAGGTATTTGTTCTGATTTAGGAAGCAACAGCTCATTTCCTTCATCATCAAGAACCATAATCTCTTTCTTCCACACTTGGTAAACCTCACCTGTAACAATGTCACCGATACGTTCTTTGTATAACTTGTATAGATAGTCTTTTTCAAGCTCCATAATACGAGAAATCAAATTCTGGCGTAAAGAAAGTATATTTCTTCGTCCAAAATCAGCAAACTTAAACTCTTCAGTCACCTCTTCCCCAATTTCAAAATCAGGCTCAATTTTAATGGCTTCAGAGTATGGGATTTCGATGTTAGCATCTTCCACCTCACCATCATCAACAATTTCCTTATTGATGAAAACCTGAACATCTCCCTTGTCGATGTTTACAATGACATCAATATGCTCGTCCGTATTAAACTTCTTTTTAAGCATTGCACGAAACACGTCCTCTAAGACGTGTTGCATTGTTTGCTTATCGATGTTCTTTAACTCTTTAAATTCCGAAAACGAATCAACTAATTCTAAGCTATCCATAATTTTACTAATTATTATTTTCTAGATGCGCTTGCATCGCCTCTATTATTTAAATGAAATCACAATTTTTGTCTCTTCAACATCTTCCATTTTCAACGCGTGGTCTTCAATGATTGTTTCTTTCTTCTTTTTTCCTTCAATTCTCTCTCTGCGCGAAGTTTGAATGGTGATTTCCTCCGGAGTTGCAGCAATCATCTTTCCTTCAATTTTTGCACCTTCTTTTAGTTTTACCTTCACATCTCTGCCAACGTTTTTCTTGTATTGAGGAAAAACCCTCAAGCCTTGATCTAACCCTGCAGAAGAAACACTTATTTCAAAATCTGCTTCTTCACGGTCCAAATTATGCTCAACATTTCTAGAAACAGACATGCAGTCAAGAACCGAAACGTTACCCTCATACTTGTCTAGTTCAACCCGTATAACATTTGATGCTGAGATGGTTAAGCTCACAACAAAGAGCCCGTTGTCCAACTCCGAAATACGCTCATCTATTAATTCTAATATCGTTTTTTTACTAATCATCGGCTATAAAAAGAGGGGACATCGTCCCCTCATTTATTGTAATTCTGTAAATTCTACGGCTCAAATATAGTCCTATATTTGGGAAAATCAAGTTTATACAAGCAAATACTTTTGTATTACACTTTGAATTAAGACCTTTACCAAAAGTAAACGTCCATGTTATTAGAAATTGAAGACAAAGTAGTTTCCACTCAAATTTTTGAGCGCAAGTTCGTTTGTGACCTCCAGGCCTGTAAAGGCGCGTGTTGTGTTGCGGGTGATTCTGGCGCACCATTAACTCTCGAGGAAATATCAATTCTCGAAGACGACATTGAGGTAATAAGGCCATATATGAGGCAAGAAGGCATCGATGTAATCGAAAAACAGGGTGTTTTTTATATGGACCAAGAAAATGATTCGGTAACATCTTTGGTTAACGAGAAGGAGTGTGCATTTGTTTATTTTGACGATAAAGGAATCACCAAATGCTCAATTGAGCGGGCTCATAAAGAAGGGAAAACAACGTTTAAAAAACCTATCAGCTGCCACTTGTACCCTATTCGGGTTAAAGAATTTGAAGACTTCACCGCATTGAACTATAGCTCCTGGGACATCTGTGCCCCGGCTTGTGCTTGTGGAGATCAATTAAATGTTCCTGTCTTTAGATTCTTAAAAGAGCCTCTTATCAGAGCCTTTGGGCCTTTATTTTTCGAAGAATTGCTGGTTGTTGAGAAAGAGCTTAAAAAACAAACGGGCTCTATCCGTGAATAGTTTCTTCTTTTCCGTAATTAGCGATAACACTAGACTCGTGGGCCAACCATTCTTTCCATCGTTTTTCCACTCCCACAGCTTCTCCGTACTTACGTGCATATTTAAGAAAAAGCGTATAGTGTCCTGCTTCGCTAATCATTAGCCCTCGATAAAACTCTGCCAAGGACTTGTCTTCTATGTTTTCGGACAAGACTTTAAACCGTTCACAACTGCGTGCTTCAATCATAGCGGAGAACAACAGCCTATCTATTAACGACTCTATCCTCCCTGAACCTTTTTTCATGAACCTTGCAAGCTCGTTTACATAACTGTCTTTGCGCTCTCTCCCTAATTTAAGCCCGCGGTCTTTAATTATGTCGTGTACCTGCTCAAAATGCTCCAGCTCTTCTTTTGCCAAAATCAACATATCTGTAACAAGGTCTTGGCGTTCAGAATTGTGAACCACAATAGAAATAGCATTTGTAGCTGCCTTTTGTTCGCACCAAGCATGGTCGGTCAAAATTTCCGATATGTTTGACTCGACTATATTTACCCATCGTGGGTCTGTTGGAAGTTTTAACCCTAGCATTACTTTTTTTTACAAATATACATATAAGAAAAAAGCCTCTCAATAAAATGAAAGGCTTTTCCTCTTGTGATTAATTATTCCGGCACAATTATTAACCTAAACATTTATGTTTTTGCTTAACTTCCGCACGCTTCACAATCATCTGGATTGTCAATAGAGCATGCAACTTCTGCTTGAGCGGCTTCAATTGATTTAACCGTTGGTTCATGAACCGCTGATTTATCAATTGTAAACTTAATTGCATCGGTAGCTGCCTTAGTACGTAAGTAATACATTCCTGTTTTTAACCCCTTTTCCCATCCGTAGAAATGCATAGAAGTAAGCTTACCAAAGTTTGCGTTTTCCATGAAGATATTCAATGACTGAGACTGACAAATATATGCACCTCTATCTGCTGAAAGATCAATAAGTGCTTTTTGAGAAATTTCCCAAGCTGTTTTATAAAGATCTTTAAGTTTTTGTGGAACCTCCTCAATATTTTGAACAGACCCATTCGCTATCATAATTTTTTGACGCATATCTTTTGTCCAAAGACCTTCCTTTACGAGGTCTTTCAATAAGTGCTTGTTCACGATAATAAACTCCCCTGACAATACTCTTCTTGTATAAATATTCGATGTATAAGGCTCGAAACACTCATTGTTTCCTAAGATTTGAGCTGTAGAAGCTGTTGGCATTGGCGCTAATAAAAGCGAGTTACGAACGCCGTATTCTTTCACTTCTCCTCTTAAAACATCCCACTCCCATCTACTTGACGGCTTAACACCCCAAAGGTCATGCTGAAACTTCCCTTTAGATATTGGAGATCCTTTTATTGACTCATAAGGGCCATCAACTTTCGCTAAATCCTTAGACGCCGTCATAGACGCATAATGAATCGTTTCGAAAATCTCTTTGTTTAATGCTTTTGCACCTTCTGACTCAAACGGTAAACCCATAAGGATAAAGGCATCCGCTAGCCCTTGAACGCCTAGTCCAATTGGGCGATGGCGCATATTTGAGTTTTCAGCCTCTTGAACAGGGTAGTAATTTCCATCAATAATCTTGTTCAAGTTTAATGTTGCTTGATACGTTACTTCAAAGAGTTTTTCGTGATCAAAAGTTCCTTTATCAGTTACATATTTTGGAAGTGCTAATGAGGCTAGATTGCAAACTGCAACTTCATCTGGAGCAGTATACTCAATGATTTCCGTACACAAGTTAGAAGACTTGATTGTCCCTAAGTTTTGTTGGTTCGATTTTGAATTTGCAGCATCTTTATACAACATGTATGGTGTTCCCGTTTCAATTTGAGATTCGAGAATTTTAAACCATAAGTCTTGTGCCTTTATTGTTTTTCTTCCTTTTCCTTCAGACTCATATTTTGTATACAAAGCCTCAAACTCTCCGCTATGCGTGTCAGATAAGCCTGGGCATTCATGCGGGCACATTAATGTCCAGTCTCCGTTTTCTTTTACACGTTTCATAAATAAGTCTGGAACCCATAGTGCATAGAACAAATCTCTTGCGCGTTGCTCTTCTTTACCATGATTCTTTTTCAAATCTAAAAAGTCAAATACATCTGCATGCCAAGGCTCAATGTACATTGCGAAAGAACCCTTCCGCTTTCCTCCACCTTGATCTACATAACGTGCAGTGTCGTTAAACACACGCAACATTGGTACAATCCCGTTTGACTGTCCGTTTGTCCCTTTAATGTAAGAGCCGGTCGCTCTAATGTTATGGATAGCTAAACCAATCCCTCCCGCAGATTGAGAAATTTTAGCACACGATGTTAACGTGTCGTAAATCCCTTCAATACTATCTTCTTTCATTGTTAACAAGAAACAAGAGGACATTTGTGGCTTCGGGGTTCCCGAATTAAACAAGGTAGGCGTAGCATGTGTAAACCAACCTTCCGACATTAGGTTATAGGTTTTTATTGCTGAATCGATGTCCTTTTTGTGAATCCCTATAGAAACCCGCATCAGCATTTGCTGAGGTCGCTCAGCAATCGCACCGTTTAGCTTAAATAAATAAGAGCGCGTTAATGTTTTAAAGCCAAAGTAATCATATCTAAAATCTCTATCGTAAATGATGCTAGAATCGATGCGGTCTTTGTTTTCTTGAATAATCTGATACACATCGTCAGCTAATAATGATGCATTTTCGCCCGTTTTAGGGTCTATATAAGTGTACAAATCTGTCATTACATCAGAAAACGTTTTTTTCGTTTCCTTGTGTAAATTAGAAACAGCGATCCGTGACGCTAACAATGCATAATCTGGATGATCAATTGTTTTTGCTGCCGCTACCTCCGCAGCTAAGTTGTCTAATTGTGTTGTTGTGACACCATCAAAAAGCCCCTCAATAACCTTCATGGCTACTGCTTCTGGTGATACTAACGGGTCAAGCCCGTAACACATTTTTACTGTTCTTGCTGTGATTTTATCGAATTTCACAGCCTCCTTCCTTCCGTCTCTCTTTACAACATACATGGGCAATCCTTGTTTTTGTTTTGTTAATATTGTTCTCGGTGTACCGCACCGTATTAATTAAAAATCTTCTTCTAAGCTAAAGGTCTGGTCAGCATCGTTATTTAAAACTCCTGCTTTTTGGTATTCAGCTACGCGTTTTTCAAAGAAATTTGTTTTTCCTTGAATTGAAATCATTTCCATGAAATCAAATGGATTTGTTGCATTGTATACTTTAGCACACCCTAATTCCATCAACAATCTATCTGCAACAAACTCGATATATTGCGACATCAAATCACTATTCATTCCGATTAGCCTCACAGGTAAAGCATCTAAAATGAATTCTTTTTCAATTTCTACGGCATCCAAAATAATTTTCTGAACCTGCTCTATTGGTAGTTTATTAACGATGTGATTGTTGTATAATAAACACGCAAAATCACAGTGCAACCCTTCGTCTCGAGAAATCAACTCGTTTGAAAATGCTAATCCTGGCATAAGTCCTCTTTTCTTCAGCCAAAAAATAGAACAAAATGAGCCTGAGAAAAAGATTCCTTCTACTGCCGCGAAAGCCACTAGGCGTTCTGCAAAAGAACCCTCATCAATCCACCTTAATGCCCAGTCTGCCTTTTTACGAACACAGTCAATTGTATCTAAAGCATTAAACAGGCCGTTTTTCTCAGCTGTGTCTTTAATATAAGAATCAATTAATAGCGAATATGTTTCAGAGTGAATGTTTTCAATTGCCACCTGGAAACCATAGAAGAACTTTGCCTCAGTGTATTGAACTTCAGATAAAAAGTTCTCAGCTAAGTTTTCGTTTACGATTCCATCAGAAGCAGCAAAAAAAGCCAATACATGCTTGATAAAATGGCGCTCATTATCATTCAGCTTAGTCTCCCAGTCTACAAGGTCTGCAGCCAAATCAATTTCCTCTGCGGTCCAAAAACTAGCCTCAGCTCTTTTGTAAAAAGACCAGATGTCGTCATGTTCGATTGGAAACAGAACAAACCTGCTGTTGTTCTCCTGTAAAATTGGTTCTACTTGTGTCATTTTTTATAAAGTTTTAACATATATATATCTGTGTGAAAAACTCATTTTTCACTGTTTTTTTTCTTTAAAATTTATGTTTTCTCTTGTTTAAATCGGACTAGCGAATTCTGGTTAGGTTCCTTAATTACATGAGACACACAAAAATTGTCATTTTTACACCTTAAAACAATTAAAGAAGTTCACAATTCAGCAACATTATCAACATTCATATTCTACATCCCTTTCGTGGTAGTCACTAACAGATTTATCAACACTGTGAATAAAGATATTCACAGTGTATAAAAGCATTTTTGTTGAAAAATTAGCCTATTTGTATCACGCCCTTTAGCATCAGGTGTTTATAATAGTGTTCCTTAAATCTACATCCTTTTTAGTCCAAAATCAAGGTTTTTTCTTGAAAGTTTAAACATTAAATTGTGAATAATAATCTTAGTTGTGTTAAGCCTTAATGATGACAGCTAAAGCAACTCGTATCCTTCAAAAATTTTGGGCAAATATTGCCACCCCATTTTTCCGAGCGAGTGTTTGGCATGCAAAAAAGAACCTGCCCCAGCCGAAGGACAGATTTGCACATTTTGTACGGAGGGGGGGGTCAATTACTCACTACCAGAACTGCACCGGCCCATCAACAATGAAAAAGTTATTTTGTGACCGAGCATGGGCCACAAGCATGTCCGCTCCTTTTTCTTTTGAAAAAACAAGGCCTCACAAGAAATCCTGTTTGGTCTAAAGTCTAAAGTCAACAAACAAGTCGGGGTTCATTTTAGGAAAGAGATTGGGGCTGTAATTGCTGAGAGTCCTTCCTTTCATACAACAAACATAATTACACCTGGGTCAACAATGGAGTCTATAATATTCGCGCGATGCACCTTAAAAACCCCTCGCTTTCAGTTAGTGTTGTTACCTTAGCAATTGCATGATCAAAGACAAGAAAAAAATACTAATTATAGGTGCCGGATTATCTGGGATTTCTGTTGCTACTCATCTGATTAAAAAAGGTGCTGAGCCCACGCTCATTGATAACGGCATAAATTTTAGCTCTCGCGTTGCCGCAGGAATGATTAACCCGCTTGTTTTTCGACGTATGACAAAAAGTTGGCGTGTGGATGAATTTATCCCTTTCTTAAAAGACTTTTACGGAGAGCTTGAGGTAATTACTGATTCCAAATTCTTCTTCGAAGTCCCCATTCGTCGCTTATTTTCTTCCGAACAAGAGCGTGCCTTTTGGTTGGAAAAAGAGACCCTCTCAGGCTTTAAGCCTTATATGCAGAAGGTTACTGCTGCTGACATGCAATATAGTGGAGCAAAAAACCCGTTCGGCTCAGGGCGCCTGAAAGAAACGTATTACGTAGAAGTAAACTCGTTCTTAATAAACATGAAACGGTGGATCAAAGGGCAAGGAAGGGTCATTTGTGAGCAATTCGACTATGACTCACTTATAGAAAACACCTACAAGGGGGAGTTTTATGATGAGGTCATATTCTGCATTGGCTACCTGAATAAAGATTGCCCGTTTTTTGGCGAGCTTCCTCTAGATCAGACTAAGGGACAAACACTAACAATTAAATCAATGACATTGCCTGAAGATTTATCGCTTAACAGGAAGTGCTTCATGCTACCAAAAGGCAATCACACTTTTAAAATTGGTTCCACTTATGAATGGAGTGACCCCACTACACATATTACTGAAGAGGCAAAAAAAGAGTTATTAAAAAAGCTGTCTTATGTTGTTGATGAAACGGTTGGCGTTATAGACCAAGAGGCGGGAATTCGAGCGACAACAAGGGATAGGCGTCCGCTTATCGGGACACATAGAACACATAGAAACTATCATATTTTTAATGGCCTTGGTGCAAAAGGATATATGCTAGCGCCCCTTATTGCAAAAGAATTTGTCGATTACCTGTTAAATGATAGCGCTCTTAACCCAGAAGTTAACATAAATCGCTACTACAGAAAAAATAATCAGTAACTTTGTTTCAATTATTTAAATAAACAATTATGTACCCACCAGAATTAGTACAACCAATGAAGGATGACCTTACGAACGTAGGGTTTAACCAATTAACTTCAACTACTGAGGTTGATGACATGGTTCAAAATAGCGAAGGAGAAACTTTATTAATGGTCGTTAACTCAGTATGCGGGTGCGCAGCTAGAAACATGCGCCCAGGAGTTAAGCTTTCTTTAAATAATGATCAA
>Ga0115004_10003248_pt1 | contig 13291 bp, 13 predicted proteins | sample ArcticOcean_MG_C_10_FD_88737 | JGI IMG/M metagenome (GOLD analysis project Ga0115004, IMG submission 88737) | Marine microbial communities from western Arctic Ocean - ArcticOcean_MG_CB11_90 | ecosystem: Environmental > Aquatic > Marine > Oceanic | place: Arctic Ocean: Canada Basin | collected...
AGTTCTACCGCTTCAAGTCGTGGCTAGCATCAAGACAACTGCCGTCGTGAGCGATAAAGTATTGACGCCAGATGAATGGGCAGCGCAATGGGCTGTCCACATGTCCGACGATGAAAGCGTAATTGAACATGTCAACTAGCCCGATTGCATGGGCACCAATGAGCAAACAGCAGGCCGCTTTCTTATCGTGCCCAGCGGACGAAGTCTTCTTCGGGGGTAGTAGAGGAGGCGGTAAAACGGATGCCGCCCTTGGCTGTTTTGGACTCAAGGCTAGCCAACACGGTAAAGCCGTCGGCATATTCTTCCGCTCAAGCCGTGAGGACTTGCGTGAAGCAATAGCCCGCAGCGCGGACATATACGGGCCATTAGGCGCAAAGTACGCTGATCGACAATGGATATTCCCTAGCGGCGCAAGGTTACGATTCGAGTATCTCGAAAACGTAAAGGATGCGCGTAACTATCAGGGCCACAGCTACACGGACTTATTCTTCGAAGAACTGACGAACTGGGCGAGTCCTGAGCCAATCAACCTATTGCGCGCTACGTTGCGCTCTGCGACTGGTATCCCTGTCCAATTCCACGCAACCGGCAACCCTGGCGGCCCCGGCCATCAGTGGGTTAAAGCGCGATATATCGATCCAGCGCCCGAGGGCAACAAAATCATATGGGAGGATTATCTAAACCCATTCAGCAAAGAGCGCGTGCGTACATCTCGCGTATTCATTCCGGCCAAGCTATCCGACAATCCGGTATTAATGTCAGATCCAACATACGTTGCCCGACTGTATCAATCCGGTAGCGCTGAATTAGTCCGTGCATGGTTGCATGGCGATTGGACAATAGTCGATGGCGCATTCTTCGATTGCTGGAACCCTGATGAACATATTCTGCACCCATTCAAAGTACCGGATGACTGGATGCGATTTAGATCTTGCGACTGGGGTTCTGCTAAACCATTCAGTGTCGGATGGTGGGCAGTCTGTCCGGACTTGTATACCACCCCTGACGGCTCTGTAATTCCCCGTGGTGCCGTTATCAGGTACCGGGAGTGGTATGGGGCTGCAAAGGACACTAGCGGCGCTACAAGGCCGGATACTGGCTTGAAGCTAACGGCGGAGGAAGTCGCGGAAGGCATCAAGGAGCGCGATGGTGGTGATACGATACGATATAGCGTTATTGATCCTGCCGCATTCAGTCAGGACGGTGGGCCATCTATTGTTGAGCGAATGCGTATTAATTGGCGTAGGGCGGACAATAAGCGGGTTGGGCGGCGTGGTGCGATGGGTGGTTGGGATCAAATGCGAGCACGTATGATGGGCGAGGACTTAGGCGAGCCATATGGGCAACGTCCGATGATGTACGTCTTTTCGACTTGCACTGACTTTATTCGCACAGTACCGGCATTACAGCACGATAGATCCCGGCCCGAGGATTTGGATACGACGGCTGAGGATCATGCCGCTGATGAAGCTCGATATGGGCTAATGAGTCGGCCATATGTGCCACATGCTAAACTTGTGAAAGAGAATCCAATTATCGAGATTGACGGACTTTCCACGATGACGATGAATGATCTCGTCAAAGCCAGTACCAGACGGCGCAAAGCAGAGCAATATCACTAATGGCTAATCGGATGCTCAGAGCGCTGATGGATGAAGAAAAAAGAGGCACTAGGGCTAATCCCGGCATTGCCTCACCGCTTGGCCCGACGTTATCGATGAAGACAGGTGCGTTTTTGCACCCGCTGTTACAAGCCGCTAAGGATAAATTCCCCAAAGACAACCCTAGAGGGCGTTGGCTTGGCGAAATGCTGTTAGGCGACTCGCCTCAACGCACGGGGCGTGTGGCGGAAGGTATCCCAGATCAATACTTTCACTACAATCGAGGAAGCGGTAGCAACGTTTCCCCTGAGATTGTCGATTTAGCTGGCGCATTGCCGATTGCTTCAACGCTTAAGTTAGCAAAGGCGGCAGCAGTACCGGCGGCGATGGCAACCAGCGCGGGACTGCTTGGCCGTGCGGTTAAAGGCAAAAACTTTGCCCCGACATCGACGGATGATATAGGCGCTGCTTTGCTCGGCCAAAGGCTGCAACATACAGGTGCGCTCGATGATGCAATGGTTGCCTACCAAGGTTCCCCGCATGAATTTGACGCACTTGATCCCACCAAGATAGGCACAGGTGAAGGCGCTCAGGCTTATGGGCATGGATTGTATGTAGCAGAGAATCGAGGGGTTGCAAAGGGGTATCAAGAGGGGCTGTCATCGATGGCTGGCTTTAAAATAAACAATAAATCGATGTCGATAAAAACCGAATCGGTGCCTCATACTCCAGGGTTGCGTCGTATGATTCCTGAATTCAGGGCAATGAGTTTTGTAGAACAGCACGGAGTATTCGAAGGCAAGGCTCAAGCATTGTCTCAGATAAGAAGGCCAGAAGATAAAAAATACCTTAACGATGTTTTGGCAGAGATAGATAAACTCAAAGGGGTTGAAGTAGAAAAAGTTCAAGGCTACCTTTACGAAATAGATGTCCCCGATGAAGACATCGCCAAGATGCTGGATTGGGATGCGCCGTTGAGTGAGCAGCCAGAGAGTGTGCGTAATTTAATAGATAAACAGTCTGGGCGACAAATGGATGACTTTGTTGCGTGGTTTGATAAAGACGCGCCTTATCCAGAAGGAGGCCCGAGTAGTACTAAGTGGGCGGACTTGTCGGAAGCAGATAAAAAAATATTTACGCGACATCTATCAAGCGAAGGGATGCAACTGCCGAGATCATTAGAGAAGCCCAACGAAACAGGCGAACAGTACTATTGGAATCTATCAGAGGATGCAGAAGAATCTAGCAAAATGTTACTAGATAACGGCATCCCTGGCATCAAATACTACGATCAAGGAAGCCGAGCAGCCGAAGAAGGCACCCGCAACATGGTGCTATTTGATGACTTAGCCAGACGCGCCAAAGTCCTGAAACGCAATGACGAGGTAATAGCGCAGCCATCAGTCGATGAGTTTATTGGTAAGTTGCTAGAGGATTAGGTAATGCCAAGCACCAGCAAACAACAACGTAAATTCATGGCAGCGGCTGCTAACAACCCCGGTTTTGCTAAAAAAGCAGGGATATCGCAGTCTGTCGCCAAGGACTTTCATGGCGCAGATAAGCGGAAAAAGAAAAGCGCGGCAAAGCCGAGTATGATCAAAGCATTAACTTCGGAGCCTAAAGGCTATGCCTGACAACGACTACACTAATGACGGCTCGATGGAAGTCCCTGCCGATGCGGGCAAAGGCCCAGCGGGTGTTGTTAACCGCTGGGTGACTGAGCTGGACTTGGCTGACAAGCAGGAGGCCGATTGGCGCAAGCGAGCGAGAGATGTCGAGGCTCGTTATCGTGATGAGAACACGGACTCCACGCAGCCTGGACGCTACGCAAATGGCAAGCGATTCAATATCCTCTACAGTAACGTGCAGACTATTTGCCCGACTCTGTATAACCAAAGCCCGACGCCTGATGTCCGCCGCCGGTATCGGGATGCAGATCCAATCGGCAAAGAAGTCTCCGAAGTCCTTGAGCGCTGCCTGTCATTTACGATGGACGAGTGCGACTTTGACAGGTACATGCGATTAGCGGTTAAAGATCAACAACTCTGCGGTCGCGGCGTCACCCGTGTCCGCTATAACCCCGCGTTTGCTGATGAAACCGACGAAATGAGCGGTGACAGCTACGAATCTCTGCAAGGCGAGGAAGTTAAGTTTGAGCATGTCGGCTGGCCGGATTTCCGGCACGGCCCTGGGAAAACCTGGGAACAGGTGCAGTGGATAGCATTTCGGCACCTGATGACGCGCGACGAACTTAAATCGAAATTCGGCGACAAGATGGGCGAAGAAGTCACGCTTGATTATTCGCCTATGGGGCTGGACGACAAAGACGGTGCGCCAGCGACGGATACATTTAAGCGCGCCACGGTGTGGGAAGTGTGGTGTAACCGTCAGAAAGAGGTGATTTACATCTCGAAGTCGTTAAAAGAGCGCCCGCTGAAGACTGAAAAAGATCCATTAAAGCTCAGAAACTTCTTTCCAACGCCGCGTCCGTTGTATGCGATGGAAAGCACCGATAGTCTGGTGCCGGTAGAGCCTTTTATATTTTATCGCGATCAAGCAGACGAATTAGACAAAATTACATTTCGGATCTCGGGAATCATTGACGCATGCAAAGTCCGTGGTATTTACGACAGCACCATCACCGAGATGCAGAACATCATGGATGCATCCGAGAACATGATGATACCAGCGCAGGACGTTTTGCCGCTGATGCAATCCGGTGGACTGGCAAATGCCATTTGGATGTGGCCGATTGAAAAAATAGCAGGCATTCTAGGGCAGCTCTATCAACAGCGAGATCAGATCAAGACAACCATTTACGAAATCACCGGTATTGCTGACATTATGCGGGGCAGCTCTGCGGCAATGGAAACATTGGGCGCACAGCAACTCAAGGTGCAGTTCGGCACGATGCGCCTCGATGATTCACGCCGGGACATTCAACGATACGCCAGGGATTTAATTCGTATTGCTGCTGAAATTATTAGCGAGCAATTCACGCCAGAGTCTTTGCAGATGATGACGGACATTAAATTGCCGTCGATGCAAGAAAAGCAGCAAGTGCAGATGATGTTGCAAAGTCAACAAATGGCGATGCAGGCTCCGCCAATGGGGCCACCTATGGCACCCGGACAGCCCGGACAGCCGCCACAACAGCCACAGCCGCCACAGTTGCCGCCCGAGATACCCCCGGAAATTATGGAGATCCTGGAAAAACCGACGTGGGAGGAGTGCATACAATTATTGCGCGATGATAAGCAGCGCAGCTTCCGCGTCGATATTGAGACAGATTCAACGATTTCCGGTGATTACGCCGCAGATCAACAGGCTATTACCCAACTGTTGCAAGGTGTCTCTGCATTTATTGCTGATGCCGGCCCAGCAGTTGAGTCTGGGTATCTACCGCTAGAGGCGGCTAAAGCGATGATTATGGCGGCGGTGCGTCGATTCAAGCTCGGACGCGAAGTCGAGGATGCGTTAGACATGATTGGTGAGAACGATCCAACGCAGGCCCAAGGCGAAGAAGGCGGGACTGGCGTCGAGCAAGCATTGCAGATGAAGTTGCAAATCGAACAGCAGGAAGCCCAGATCAAACAGCAAGAAGTTCAGCAGAAAATGCAGATTGATCAAGCAAAGATGACGTTAGAGTCTCAGATCAAGCAAGCAGATCTAGCGATGCAGGAAAAAGAACTGGTATTGCGTGAGCGCGAGATAGCTATTAAGGAATTTGAAGCGCAGAAACCAGAGCCTGATGTTGCGAATAAAATACAAGCAGACATGCTGATGGCTCGCGAAAAGATGCAGTTCGAGGCGATGGAGGCGGATAAACAGCGGCAGGTTGAGCTGGCTAAGGCAATCATGGCGGAATTTAATGAGGGCGAAAACAGGCCCGCCGATCCAGAGCAGGCGATTACTCGGGCTGCTGAAATTATGGATCGCATTAAATCTGTGGTGTCGGCGACTAATTTACCGTTGGCAGAAACAACAATGCTGGTGGCTGGCGAGCCAGAAATGACTGAAACCACGATTGTGGTTGATGACATGGGCAATATGTTGCAATAATCCAACTATGAGTAGATACAAAGACAATTACGATAATATTTCTTGGGACAGAACTGGCTATGGGCAGTCTGCATCCAGATCAGCAAATCGTGCGTCTGGGCCGTATGTCCAGGGCGATTATGCGGCGTATGAGTGCCCAATCACTGGCGACATTATCGACGGAAAGCGCGAACACGCAAAGAATTTAGAGAAGCATGGGTGTCGAGTTCACGAAAAAGGTGAATTTGAGGATGTTAAAAAGTACGGGCGGCAACGGCATGAGGAAGCGATAGATCGAGCCGTTGATCAGGCCGTACAACAAATGGCCCATGAAATTGATTGGTAACCAACAGGGTGAAAATATGGCTGATGATGATGCAGTAATTGGTGCAGAGGCTCCGGTAGAGGAATCTATTGGTGATTTTATTGGCGAGCAGTTCGACGCCGCCGAAGCATCCGATATTGAGTCAGCGCCTGTTGAATCAGAAATTAGGGATCGTGCGGAAGAATCCGTGCCCCAAGAAGCCGTCGAAGTATCGGCGGAAACCGAAACCGACGAGGGAAGTGTTGAGCCTGAATCTCAGATCACTACAGCACCCCAGTCGATGTCGGCGAAAGATCGTGAAGCATATTACGCTTTACCGCCTGAGAGCCAGCAATGGATTTCAGATCGCGTTAAGGAGCAAGAGGCTGATTACACGAAAAAGACAATGGAAGTTGCAGAGCAGAGGAAATATTACGAAGACATCGAAAAGGTAACTGGCCCTCGCCGGGAACAATTTGCAATGAGCGGTATGAATGTAGCCCAGGGTCTCGACCAGCTACTTTCTTTATCCGATTTCGCGCAAAGAGATCCGGTTGGGTTTGCGAGTCACATTCTCGAAAGTCGCGGAATTTCCCTAGCTGATGTAGCTAACCAACAAGCTGGGGGACAAGTCCCTAGCGATCCTCAAATTGTTGATTTGCAGCAGCGAATAGCAGCTCAAGAAAATCATATTGCACAACAGAACCAGCAACAATTAGAACAGCAAGGCCAAGTGGTAAGCGGCGTCATAAACGATTTTGCGGCAGCGCATCCGTTTTATGAGGATCTCCAGGATGAAATGGTTCCTATCGTCGTTAGCTTGAAAGAAAGTAAACCCGGATTAAGCTCGGATCAATATCTCGACTTAGCATACAAGATGGCCGCAGCGGCTAATGATAATGTTTCGTCGAAGATGGATATTGATCGCCAAGCAAAAGCAAACGTAGATCGAGTCGCCAAGGCAAAACAAACTGCCGCAAACGCTCGACGCGCTGGGGGAACTAACATTCAATCGACTGGCACATTGCCGCCGAGTGTTGCTCATTCAAATAATGTAGATGATTTTATTGGAGCCTTAGTTGACGAGCGCATTTCAGCGTAAATAAGAAGGTGTTTAATCATGCCAGCTAATAGTAGCTTTACGGAAATTTCGGCGATCACGTATCGTCATTTCAAGAACAAGTTTGTCACAGATAATGTGAGCAATCACACCGCCCTGCATCAGCGGCTGACGGAAAAAGATCGTGTCGATCTGATCTCCGGCGGCTGGGAAATTCAGGTCCCGTTGGATTATGCCGAGAATGGCACGTACCAACGCTATAGCGGTTATGACACGTTAGACATAGCGCAAAGCGAAGTGTTTACTGCTGCCAATTTTGCGTGGAAGCAGGTGGCGATTAACGTCGTTGCCAGTGGCCTTGAAATTCGGCAGAACAGCGGCAAAGAAGGCATTATCAAGCTCGTTAAAAACAAGCTGAAGAATGCGATGAAAACCGCCGGTAACAACTTTTCGGTTGATATTTACAGCGACGGCACTGCTGCGAACCAAGTTAACGGTTTGCAAGCGCTAGTGTCTGATGCTGGAACGGGTACGGTTGGCGGCATTAATTCCGCGACTTATACGTTCTGGAAATCGATATTGCAGTCGGCAGCGGCACCGCTCCAAGGCGGAGCTGGTATCACGCCATCAGCAACAACTATCGAAAGTCTAATGTTGCCGTTGTGGTTAGCGCTGACTCGTAATAACGATCAGCCTGATTTGATTGTGATGGATGACACGTATTTTACGTTCTTCGATAACAGCCAAACCAGCATCCAGCGTTACACCAACACGACAGATCTGAAGACGGGGACTACTTCGCTCAAGTACAAGGGAGCGGATGTGGTATATGACAGTCTAGCGGCGGGTATGCCTGATCAACACGCATACTTCCTGAACACTGATTACATCGGCATTTGCGCCCATCGTGACGCAAACTGGACGGAAGTCCCCGAGAAATCATCGGTAAATCAGGACGCTCAGGTTTTGCCGATCATTTGGCAGGGCAATATGACTGTGAGCAATCGTTCGCTTCAGGGCGTAATGAAAGCTTAACTGGCTATCAGATCAGGAGAAAATCATGTCTGACTATCAAATAATAAACCCAATCGCCGGTATGCAAAATATTGCCGACACTTCAACAACTCAAAACCAAGTGCTGGGGACTATCGTGCAAGCTAACGATACCGCCTCGACTGCATATGGAGCTGGGATGTTTATCTATCTTGCGGGTGTTGCTTCAACGCTCGTCGGATCATTTGTCACCTTTAACCAAGATGACAACACTACTGCGTTGCTGGCGGCGAATGCCATCGGCCCAGTCGGCGTCTCTATGTCAATTAATGTTGCCAGTCAGTACGGCTGGTATCAGATTTATGGCAAGGGCGTTGGCACGGTATTGGCCAGTTATGCTGATAACGGCTTAGTCTATGCGACTGCAACAGCAGGCAAAATTGATGATGCTGTAGTCGCTGGTGATCGAGTGAAACTCGCAAAAGGTGCCTCGGCTATCGGGACACCATCGACGGGCCTTGCGGAGTTTGAGATCCAATATCCTTTCATGGATGACGGAACCGCTGCTTAATTAGGCCTTAAGTAGCTCCTTTATGAGCGCCCTTTTTTTGGGGCGCTCACTTTTTAATCTTTGGGGACATTTATGGTTGACATTCTGCCGAGCGATAACGAAAAACGGCCTTGCTATATCGAATTTGAGTTGGACGCGGTGGAAGATCGGGATGCGTCGATAGAGCAGGGAATGCCTGTCTACAAAGATGTCGAAATAGCGCATCTCACACCGATTGGATGTCAAGGCACGAATGTCGTACAGAAATTTATTACCGCAAAGCAGCTCGACGAGTGGCGATTTGGTGATAATCGGCGGCAAGGCCCGGTGCCGTATTACATCGAAGCCTATGAAGCTTGGAAGGCTGGTTTAGCGATCCCAGCAAATGGCCTTGATATTAAGAATTGGCCCGGTGTTACACCCGCTCAACTCAAAACATGCCAAGAAGCCGGTGTCAGGACAGTTGAAGATTTAGGCGAAGCTAATGCTGATACGATCAGGCGACTCGGCATGGGCAGTTTGTTGCTAGTTCAAAAAGCTAAAATCTACCTAGAGAACGCCGAAACAAATAAGGCAGCAGAAGAAATCTCCGCTCTGCGTATGCAGATGGCTGATTTAAAAACGCTACTGGACACGCAGAAAGATCAAATATCAGAACTACAAGAGGACTTGGAATCGCGCCCTGCGAAACGCGGTAGGCCGAGAAAAGAGGCTGCATGACACTTTTAACGATAGTCCAGAATTCGTGCGATTCGATTGGCTTGTCGGAGCCAGCGGCTGTGATTGGCTCGACAGATCAAAACATTGTCACGCTGCTTGCGATGGCAAATACGGAAGGGCGGGAGTTGTTAGACAGATTTTCGTGGCCTGCCACCCAAATCGAAGTCACCCACACTTCGCTGGCCGCTGAATTGCAAGGTGTTATGACGACTCTCGCCCCAGGCTTCAGCTATATCACTAGCTCGACATTCTGGGATCGGACACTCACCCAACCTGTGCGTGGCCCACTCTCGCCCATCGAATGGCAAGCACTGAAAGCCCGCACGGCTACTGGCCCATACGCAAGCTATCGAATATTCGGCGGCAAACTATACGCATACCCAGCTCCACCAGCCGGGAATACGTGGGTGTTTGAATATCAGTCCACTTACTTCTGCCAGTCCGCCGCAGGTGCGAATCAATCGAAATGGGCAGCGGATACCGATGTCGGCGTGCTCGATGAGCATCTGATGGAAATGGGCATCATCTGGCGCTTTAAGAAAAAGAACGGCCTCGATTATTCTGAAGATTATCGATCTTACGAACAGAAGCTAGCGATGGAAACGTCCCGCGCAGGTGGAAGGCCAATATTAGATATGACGGGCCATACCCCAACACGCGGCGTCTACATCCCCGAAGGGAGCTGGGCGTAATGGTAACCGAAGAACAAATCATGGCTTTCTTAGGGCAGTACGAGGGCGATGATATTCAGCCCAAGCAACTAAGCCAATTAACTCCTGAGGAACTAAACCAATTAAGCCAAGAGGAGCTTGTTGCATATGCTCTTGCAGAGGAACAAGCTAAATTTGGCCCCGGCGGAAAATATGATGCAACCGCTACGATTCCGAATGAGAGCCAAAACCCCACCCCGGCTTTAAGTATCCCTCTCGGTGAAGAAAGTCCTGTGAATGCGACGCTTGGCTTCCGAAACGGCATGGTTGTTCCCGGTGTTGCGGCTCAAGGCGGCAATCTGTCCGGCTACGGTAATGTGGGAATTAATAAAATGGGGCCGCAAGCTGTCAATGCTGGAATAAGTGGCCCTTTAGGACGTTTCGATGCCAGTATTCCAATATCAGATCCTGAAGCACTACGCCTCAGCGGGGAGACTGACATAGCGGGGAATATAATTACTGCTGGTTGGACTCCGATGGAAAAAGCCCTGATGCTTCAGGTTGGCATTCCCATAAATTAGGGCTATGGGTACTCCAGCCGGACAATATATTCCACCAGCACGAAATACAGGGGCGTCAAGGCCACGCGCCAAACCTACGTTAAAGCCTGTGGTTGCCGGAAAACCTAACCCAAATATCGGCCAGGGACTAAAAACATCCGGCGATTTGCCGCAATTCGGCGAAATCGGCTGGGTGAATCCAAATTTTGATCTAGATCACAACGCCGATGGCTATCACCGCTTTGATCCAAAAATAGTCGGCATGGGCATGCAAATGTCTCGAACCTATGCCGATGGTGCCAACGCATATGACATCTATCAAGGGCTAGCGAGGGGCGCGCCTGGATCTTCGCTCGCGAAAGACGCTCGAACATTTATGACGGACAATGGCATAAACCCAGATAGAGCGAACGACATACAAAAATTTGCGGCGATGGATTACGCTGGCCGTCACGTTCAGTGGAAAAACCAGCGCCCCAAAAGAAAGTTTACGTTAAAGCAAGCCTTTGGCACCGCATTAGCAATTGGCGCTCTCGTTTACGCCAAGAATCCTAAATTAGCCGCCTTTCTTGCAGGGAGTAGCGCAGCCGTTCAAGGCGGGGGTTGGAAGGATATTGCGCTATCGGCAGGGCTGGCTTATGCAGGCGGTAAATTGAGTGCGCCAAAGCCCGGCATGCAAAGCTCTGTTCTTGGCAGTCCGACAACCATTGCATTAGGCGCTCCGTCTAAGGCTGCTAAATTTTTCGCGCATGCGGGCAATGTCGCAAAAACAGTCGCGCCCTATGTCGGCAGCGGCCTTGTTGTCGGCAACGCTATAAACCAATCGGGAGTGACAAGAACGCCGACTCAATTTAGTAATTTACGAGGCGGCAATAAAGAAATCACGACTTTTGAGCCTGAAAATCAAAACATTGCTTTTAGCCCGCACCCAACGAGCGCCTATACAGGGGCATACCCTGGCATTGCTAATGCTGGCGCACGGCCAATAAACACCACTCCGATTGCGTCGATAAATCGAACTATGGCCGCTGCGAAGCCTTATGTCGCGCCGCCCCGCGTACAAATTGAACCGAATATGCCCATAATCAACTACGATCCACGCAGAAACTATCCGCAAACTACGACAATGCAGCAGGCGCTAACGCGCCCCGCAGCGACTCGCGCCCCATCTAAAAATGTTACAGCCGCTTAATAACAACGCTCAAAGAGTCAAAACATCGCAAAGCGTCAGCATTCCTGCGCCCGTGAGGGGCTGGAACGCCCGTGATTCACTCGCCAATATGCCCGAAGACTTTGCGGTTCAGCTCGATAATGTATTTCCGAATCTTACAAGCTGCGACTTGCGTAGCGGCTACGAATCGCATAGCACCGGCAACGGCACTGGGGCTGTAGAAACACTCGTCGAATACGCGGGGCCGGTAACGCGCAAGTTACTTAGCGCCGCGGGTAGTGTTATCTACGATTCGAGCGCGGTAGGCGGCAGTACGTCCATTGCCACCGGCAAAACGAATGCCAGATGGCAAACCACGATGATGGGGACTTCCGGCGGGAACTTTTTGTATTTCGTAAATGGAGAGGACGCGCCGATTTATTACAATGGCTCAGCCTTTGTTACGCCAACGCTTTCCAGCGTCACCGCAGCCAACATTATTCACGTCACGACGCATCAGCGGCGGCTGTTTTTCGTTTTCAAACAAAGCCTGACATTTGGCTATTTGCCGGTGGTTTCCGTGGCTGGCACAGTTTCGACGTTCGATTTGAGCGGGCTATGTCGTAAAGGCGGCTATTTGATGGCGATCGGCTCATGGACTCGGGATGGTGGCTCTGGCCCCGACGATCTATTCGTCGCAATAACGTCCGAAGGCGAGGTTATTTTGTACTCGGGCAACGATCCCAGCACAGCCGCAGATTGGGTGTTGTCTGGCGTATTTAGTATCGGCAAGCCTATTGGTAGGCGGTGCATTGAGAAAGTGGGTTCTGATTTAATCGTGACGACGCAAGATGGCGCTATATCGCTGACGACATTTTTGCCGATTGATCAGGTAGCCAGCACGAGCATGGCGATGTCAACCAATATTCAGAACGAGTTTTTGGCCTCTGCGCGAAGCTATGGCGCTAATTTTGGATGGCAGTCGCTGCATTACCCGCAAGGTTCGTATCAATTATTTAATATTCCAACGAGTACAACGGTAGCTTTGCAGTATGTTATCAACACGCAAACAGGTGCGTGGTGCCAATTTACCAACCAAAACGCGGCATGTTGGGCGCTTTATAACGGTGATCTGTATTTTGGCGCTCAAGACGGCGGAATAATTTACAAGGCCGATACCGGCTTGAATGACAATGCTGCCAATATTGATTGGAAAATACGGCCCGCATTCTCGTACTACGGTGCGCGGGGCAATCAAAAGCTATTTACGCTCTGTCGGCCACACTTTACGACAACTGGCGCTCCCGGTTTTGCCATAGATTTAAATATCGACTTTTCCTCCGCTACTCCGACATCAATTCCTAGCGAGCCAACTATCGCTGGAGCGCTGTGGGATGTTGCGAAATGGGATGAATCCTACTGGACGGGCGAGGCGCAGGTTGCGAATTGGGTGACGGTTATGGGCTTAGGCGAGGCGGCGTCGCCCGCGATCCACGGCGCTACAAAGTCAATCACACTAAAATTCAACAGCTATGACATGGTTTGGCAGCAAGGTAACGCAATTTGACTACCTTAGTATTCGGCCGAGATGAAGAACTGGCGACGTGGGCGGAGCGCAGCGGCATCGGGCCATTCCAGCGGCCATTGACGGCCATAGGCGTG
>Ga0115004_10003249_pt1 | contig 13290 bp, 7 predicted proteins | sample ArcticOcean_MG_C_10_FD_88737 | JGI IMG/M metagenome (GOLD analysis project Ga0115004, IMG submission 88737) | Marine microbial communities from western Arctic Ocean - ArcticOcean_MG_CB11_90 | ecosystem: Environmental > Aquatic > Marine > Oceanic | place: Arctic Ocean: Canada Basin | collected...
CTTCTTCTTTAGAAGGGTTTGCGTCGCCGTCGTCTTCGGCCGCAATAACCGTCGTCGCTTCCACATCGTTGACATTTATATCACAATTTCCTGCTCTCAAACACCCATAATTAATCCCCCCATTCCTCTCGAGCCAATCAAACACATCCAAAACCATCTCTCTCTCGAACCTCTCCCCGATCTCTCTCGCGCACGATTCGACGCTTAACTTCTTCCTCACATCTAATCTCCACATCTGTATGATCTTATTCCTCACCGATAAGTACACGCCCTCACTCGCAGGGTCTACTAACTGCCTCTCAAACGCGAGCTTCTCCAAGAACGATACTCGTTCGTGGTCTAACCCAGCCGACGCCGCGGCCAATTGTTCCTCCGAAACCGGTTTCGATGCTCCGTCGTCTTCAGATTCGGATTCTGCGTATAGGTCCGAGATCACGAACTTCTGTGCTCGTCTGTATCCAACCTGTCTTCTGTGCTGTTTAGTTAGAGCTAAGTCGCATGCGATGGCGTCTGTTTTGCTCTGTTTTACCATCGTTTTTGATTCCTTTTTTGATTAAATAGAGTCGCTTCTTTATTTATTACGTTATTATATGAGGTTTTCTGATTTTGGGAACACTTCCAGAAATTCGATTCTTTATTGTGAGGGCATATTTAGGGTTTTAAACCCTAAACCCTTTAAAGGATATCCATTTGTCAGCGCGCGCGTACTCGACACCGTTGCATGACGTTCGTTCCATAAATTCGCTCCCTTCTATGCGCTTAATATTCGAGATCTTCTTAAAATAAACTGCGCTTTCGCTACTTTCTAAAAATCATCTGATCTCGCTTTTAATTTCTCTCGATGATGACGACGACGTTGACTTTGATTGGACGTCGATTCTCAAAAATCTCTCTCCCATAGGCGTTTCTAACGATCGAACGATCGACGCGTCGGTCTCTCTGCTATTCGTTCGCTCTCTCTCCCAAAAAGCGAACGAAGAGAGTTCAAGGTCAAACAAAGAACGCGATATGTTGGATCAGGCGAGTTAAAAAAGTGCTTTTTTGCACATTTTATGATTTTGTGCTTTTGATCAGTTTTGTTAAAAACGGAAGAGATTCGCCCGGCAACGAAACGAACAAACAAAAGAAAGCGCGCGCAGTAGAATAATTACTAATAAAATATAAATGCGAACGATAGCGAATAAGAAAACGCACTACGAAACGCTCGAAATCGACGAGAGAGCTACGCAACAGGAGATTAGGAAATCGTACCATAAACTGGCGATCAAGAACCATCCGGATAAGCAATTATCTAACGATGATTTAATTGAACAGAAGACGAACAAGTTCAAGGAAATATCAGAGGCCTACGCAGTTTTGTCCGATGAAGATAAACGCGAGGAGTATGATAGGAAACTGAGAAGATTTGGTGGATTAGGGTTTAATTTAGGTAGCCACGATGACGATCACGATGCTTACGATGGTGATTTATATGAGACCGAGGAACACGATTTAGAGCGAAGGTTGTTCTGTGCACGAGTAGGTATTCGCGAATGCGTCGTGAGGACGATATATTTAACGATGGAGGAATTGTTCAACGGGTCAACGTTCGAAGAAGTCGTAGGCGTGTTTAAAGCGGATTACGTGCATAGGAGAGTCGTACCTGCACTGGCGAGAGTGAGAGTCGACGTACCTGTTGGGGCGCGCGATGGCGATACGATTTACGTGAGGACGCATCAAGAAATGATGCAACGAGTCGCGTTTGTGGTTTTGGAGAAGAAACACGATGTCTTTAGTAGGAGCGAAAGCATTGCCGATGATGTATTAGCGACGATTTCCTTGACTAGGAAAGAATGCGAGGAAGGTATTGTTAAGGAGATCAAAGGCTTGAGCGGTAGGGTTATAAAATTGCGAGTGCCGAAAGATTCGGTCAAAAAAGGGAAAGATATGTGGCACACGGTTTCGAACGAAGGGTTTTATAAATCGAAACCTAAGATTGATGTCAACGACGGCTCGAATAATAAGAATAAGAATAATAGCGGTGATAGAATGAGGGGCGATTTGAGAGTACGGTTTCGGCAAATGTCTTCCTTTGAAGCGTTTTGGAGAAAAGGAAGTAGGTTATGGTGGGCGAAAAGAATAGGCGGTTCGATAATTGCGTACGCCGCGCTCGAGCTCGGATTAAATGTTCTCATGAACGCAGCCTTGAAGTTGTTGGAAATTTCAGGTAAAATTCCAGATCAAATATTTTTAGAAAGTTTTCCCGGGACGTACGGTATAATCCCTTCTTCATCAGTGATTTTCGGAGGTCATCAAGCCGTTGAAGAATCCCTTTTGAGTAATATTTTGAGAGTGTTTACCGCTCCGCGAGGGTCGATGCCTGATAACATTCGTTCCGATCCCCCACCAAGGAGAACATCAACATCGCGTTCGTAAAAAGATTTTAGGTACGTAAAATACGCATAGTTTATTATACAAATAAGTAATTAGTTTAGCCAATCGTCGATATTCGCTTGACCACCGAATTGAGAAGCTAATGAGTTCACGCTATTCGCAAATTCATCCTCGGTCGTCTTTCCTTTGCTCTTCTTCGCTTTGGTGCTCTTCTTATTTTTTTCAGGAGCGACATCGTTCCAAAAACTATTTTCATCGCTTTGAGTACTATATTTCCTCAAATCTGGCACGCCTGTTGTTGCGTTAACTGGACCTCCTCCCCAGCCAGAAGGAGCGGGTGGGTGACGATTGAACGACTGACCTGGGTTAGTACTATTCGTTGTCATAGAAGAAGAAGAAGAAGAGGCTGCCACGGTAGGTGCGATTCCAAAACCTCCTCCACCCGGTCGCTGGTCGATACCGCCTTGTCCGTTTAGACTTTCGCTCCAATTTGCAAGTTTACTGCTTAACCACCCTTTAGCTTTATTCGCCGCTTCATTCGCTTTCGCGACGGCGGTGTTCAAGCTGACGCCACCGCCAGGCGGCGCTGGATAATAAGGTTGCGATCCAAACCCATCGTATTGCTTTGAGCTACTGAAACTAGCTCCGTTGCCGTACCCTCCTCCGCCACTTGAAGAAGACGGGAAGAGTTCGTTATAATCCGGTTGTATAGTATTCTGCTGCGATTTTTTTTTTCCTTTTGACATAGGCGCAGCATATACAGAGGCTGTATCTTGAAAACCATTATTCATGGCTATGCGCGCTTGCGCCTCTGCTCGGGCAGATTCAGCCGCTTTCCGCATGCGCTCTTCCAATTCTTCTTCGAGAGATTTCTGCGTCGTCTTTTTCTTTGTCGTCGTCTTCTTTTCTTTCTTTTCTTTCTTTTCCTTCTTTTCCTTCTTCGCTGATGGTTTTGAAACAGTTTGTTGTTGTTGTTGTTGTTGTCGTTCAATCTTTGGCTCTTTAATAGCCTTTTTGTGTTTAATTGATTTGTTCTTCTCAACTGTATCGGCAGAAATTTTCCATCCAACTCCTTCGTCATCATCGCTATTTTGTTCTTTTATTGTTTGTCTCCGCGAGGCAAATTCATCTTCGTCTTCTTCCGAACTACTACCTAATTTTACACGAACGCCTTCGTCTTCGCTACTTCTACTCTCGCCACTGCTACTATCACTATCGTCACCATCATCGTCATCGCTGCTGCTTTTACTACTACTTTCATCGTCACCGTCATCATCATCGCTGATTTCTTTTTCGTCGTCCGGTTTAGCAAACGGATCAAACGTTGCCAACGTCGCTTTCGACGTCTTCGTTTTTATGACGTCCACGTGCGCGGCTACTGCGGCGCCGAGTCCACCACCGCTCATCGCTGCTACAACCACGGCTCGCTCCTCTGCGCTCATATTTTTTAAATGATACGTTCGATCTTTCACATCGGGCGTAGTTTTCAAATGCTTCACCCATTCATCGGCGGAAATGCCGCCCAAAAACTTCCCTTCACAGAATCCTCTCGGTTTAGGCGGCGGCGGCGGTTGCCACCCATCATCTCCTTCCTCTTCGTCGTAATCCTTCTTTCTACTTTTCTTAGAATGAGAGATTAAACTCGGCTTCCCACTACTAGTCATATTTTCGAAAACATTCTTTGGAACATGCCCTGATGATGAAACCGTCATTTGAAGAGGCGCGTTGTATTTCGGAAGTTCCATCTTCACAGCCGTCGTCGTCTTCTTTTTCTTCTTCTTAAGCTTCGAAGTCCCAAACGCGCTTGGAAACATAGGGTTATCTTCCACGGACGAATCATCGTCGTCATCGTCCTCGCTGCTACTACTATCATCATCATCAGATGATGATGATGATGGACTCTTTTCTTTCTTCTTTTCTTTCTTCTTTTTCTTCGTTTTCTTCTTTTTATCAACATCGTTACTATTACTACTACCGACAACATTTGTTCTTCCTTCCGCTTTCGCTTTCAACTTTTCTCTATACTTCTCTGCATGTTTACTATTATACTTCTCCCTCGCGTTCGTGAACTTCCCTATCCCAGCGCGCTTCATTAAATACTTATTCATCTCATCGTTCCCTCCGAACCTCATCGATTGTATTTGCTTCGTCGTCCACGAATCCATCGTTATCGATCGAACGAACGAGACGTGTACGCCTAACGACCTATGTATGCCAGAGCACCCGAGACATAGGAATAACCCGTTCGTGACCGATGCCCAATCCGGGTTCCCCGTTGGGCAGTCCGCGCACGTTTCGTTCCCTCGTTCGCTCTTTTGTATCTCTTGTAGAATTTCCCGCGCTCGCGCGCAATCGTACAATTGTTGTCGTTGCATCTTCGCCCTCTCTCTATACTCTCTCTCTCTCTCAATCAATCAATCGTTCGATCGATTAATTCTACGCGCGCAATTCAACCAATCAGTACTCTCTCTCTCTCTCTCTATATACTTACTCTTACTCTCTCTCTCAATCAATCGATCGATCAAAATCAATCAATCGATCGATCAAAATCAATCAATCAATTAAAATCAATCAATCAATCAATCAATCAATGCAGACCAAATTTAAATATATACAAACTCGGTTCTTCCCTCTACTTATTTATTACACGCGCGCACGCGCACTCTCTCTCACTCTCTCTCCCTCGCGTCGTCTAAAACCTACTCGCTCTCTCTGCTTCTTCTTCTTCTTCTTCGCTCTCCGTTTCACGCGCGCAGAGTTTTCCTGCACAAAAGAAAAAGGCCACTGTCAAGTTTAGGGTTTCAGAGATCTGTTTAGGGTTTCAGTGAACACGCGTCCCCTTTCAACTTTCCCTATCTTTATGTTATTACACATACGCGCGCGCGGTTTTGAAGATTTAAATGCGCGACGTTCAGTACCACCGCGCGGTCTATATCTACAGATAATTCTCATCATCTTCTTCTTCTTCTTCTTCTTTGTTTCGTTTTCGTTTTCGTTCACGTCTCTTTCTCTGTCATGAGAGAGAGAGCTCGTAGTGTTTAAGATCTTCCAAATCTCAATCAATCGATCGATCGATCAATAGATCTCAATCAAATCAATCGCAATCGATCTCAAACTCTCTGCTTTTAATAAACTTGGAAGGAGTTCTTAAAAGCGTCGTTCATCGCCCGCGACAGAGAGAGACAGAGATTGAGAGAGATTGAGAGACCTGCAAGTGCATAGAAGGGGAAAGGAAAGAGGAAGAAGAAGATTGGAAGATTGGAAGAAGCCTCGTGTTTTGATCAATAAGGAACATGGAAGAAATCGAGAGACGACAAAGGAGACGCTGGGCGAGACAAACGACGAATAGGACGAGTAGGAACAACGCAGACGACGACAACAGGCGTGGCAAACTCGAGTTTGATGTAAACGAGCGCAGGAACGAAATCGACGCGAACGAAGATAGGAAACGGGAACAGAGGGACCAGAGGCAGAATCAAATGGTTCTGCAACAAATAGAGAACGAGGACGCTTTAGAGGTTCTGACGAACTCCGTCTTTGTCACGGAGAACGGCATGGTCTCGAAACAGGAGTTCGATTTCGCGATGATGGCGGCGCAGAACGCGTTGAAGGCGAAGACGAGGGCGAATCAGTTATTGACGATACAGGCGAAGGCGGCGATGCAGAACGCGGTGACGGCGTTGAAGATCACCGAGAACGAAGCGAAACAGCTAAGGAAGAGAGTGGATGAGTTAACGAAAGATCCAGATTTAGCCGTGGAGTTGATGATCGAGGACGCGTTAGGGCAAGATAGGGAACAGTTGAGGGTCGCGAAGGAAAGAGTGAAGAAGTTAAGTAACGCGTTTAGGATGTTGCAGAACGAGGTTGGGAAGGAAAAGTACGCAAGAGGTGGTGGAAATGGAGCAGGGAGCGGTAGTGGCGTCGACAATTACGCTGCGACGAATAATGATGATTCGTGGAAAAAGACGAGAGCGCTCGCGGTAGCGATGGAGTATCCAGTGAAACTGGATAAAATCAACGAGACGAGAGTTGTCGTTCTAGCGCAGTTATGCATGCAAGGATATGCTCTGGATGATTGCGAGAGAGCGATCGAGGACACTGGGTCGACCGATTTGTACGAACTATTAGATTGGTTAGAAGAACGAGAATGTTTGAGAGCTATTTATGACGAGGAAACTTTGTCGTTTTCAACACAATCGCAATCGTCGTTAACGAATACTACAGCGAATAATAATAATTATAATAACAATAATAACAGTGTTATAGATCAATCCGCTCGCGTTTTAGCCGAGTCGAGATTGATCGATACCACGAAAACAGAATCAAGCACGCTTAGCGCGGTTCCGAACAAAAATAGACAACAACAACAACAACAACAACAACAAAAAGGAGGCTTGAACAATTCAGTTTTAGACGACGACGATAATACGGATCCAGATAATCAACAAATAGACAGCGATGACGACGAAAGATCATCGTTTGAGTTGGGAGACGAATTCGATTACGCGAAATACGATTCATCGAATTTGCGCTTAACTGCCGAGGAGTTATATTTCGCGAGAGCGAGAGCGGTTCGCGTTTTGTGCGCTTGCGCTATAGATCCACCGGCGAGGCAAGAATTGGAAGAAAAAGAAAAGGAACTGTACGATAAGAGTCGTCTTGAACAGCAACGACAACAAGAACAAATGAAGAAAGAATTCGATGATAACGAGATGATCATTCTCGAATCATCCGCCGATACTTCAAACGATAGTTTGGAAACGGACGAAAGCGACGCTGATGATGGTAACTCGGAAGATTTAAACGCGAAACGAAGAGAGAAAGAGGCTAGAATGAATACCAAAGCGAATGAAAGGTTAAATTCGTCTTCTATTCGAACAAAACAGAGAGTAAAAGTAGCGAAAGATGATGATTTAAAAGATCCAGAAGTTTTGCGAAACGAATTTTATATTCAAAGGGAGAAGATGGCGTTTAGTTTTCGAGCCGTTGTGGCGTTGACGAAACTTGCAGAAGCTAGCTCGTCCTCGTTTTTTGTCTTGCATAACGGCGGTTTACGCGCAGCAACGGAATGTTTACGTAAATATGGCGAATCATCATCGTCTTGTGCGAGAGCTTCGTTTGCGTTGATTAGACAGTTTGCGACTGCGGATGAGAATAACTTAATCTCTGCGACGACGAAACATTTCATGCAAACTGAACGATTCCGCGTCTTACCGTTACTTGTTTTACGCGCAATCGAAGCGAGAAAAGAAGATTTTGATGTCGTATCTGATGGTTTGAAATGTACGTGGACTTTAATCACGCTCGGCGGCGATCGGACGAGAAATCAGTTGTTGAAAAATAACATCGCCTTGACGATTAGAGACGCTTTAGCCATTGCAAAAGATGAGGACGAACAGTATCGAGGCCGAAGATTTAAACGCGTGATCGGCTGCGGCCTAGCCATATGCTTGCACAGCGAAGAGGCACAGAAATTGTTTACTAGCCTTGGTATACCGGGTTTGATTCGTGCTAAATTGATAGAATTTCCATCGATTAAGTTCTCGGGCGAATTCGCGGATTTAAGAGACTGGTTAGCTTCGAACGGAAAGCGTCCTAAAACTGCTACTGCTACTACTACTACTACTACTACTACTGCTACTACTACTATGTAATAAATAATACATGTATTTATTTATGTGTATCATTTATTCTCCTTAGCGCGCCGAGAGTGGTATGTTTCTCTCTCTCTCGCATCTAGTTTCTTTGGAGGCTCGAGTTGCCAACGAGCGTTTACTCTGTCGTTAAACATTGCCGCTAGCTCTTTCACTGTTTCGGGGGAAAACATGTTTGATCTCACGTCGCATTCTTCGCACGATGTATTCAAAGTCATAGCTTTCATAAATCCATCGCTGCTCTCGTCAGTGATTTCATTTCGTTGTAAATCTAAACCAAGGCATGTTCGATTATCCTCCAAGGCTTCAAAAATTTCCGACGCTCCAGAATTATATATTTTGTTATAACCAACGTTAAGTTGTTCTAAGCCTCGTCCGTCACAGTCATCAACCAATAACAAATCGGCGAGACCCTCTGCAGCCGTTTCGTCGAGATCGTTCCCACGCAAGTTCAAAAGTTCAAGATTTGAACCGATTTCAATTTGCTCCGCGAGTGTCGACAGCGTATCTCTCACTTGCTTGCCTCCTAGAATGTCATTACAGTTCAAATTGATCGACTTTAAGTTTTTCAAATTTCCTTTATGAAACTCCCACTTTTCAACGATTGTAATGAAACCTTCGCGCTTGAGTGTATTGCACGACAGGTCTAAATGGTCGAGATGTAGTAAACGAAACGTTTCACCAGCGTCTTTGATTCCTTCGTTTCCAATCGAGTTGAATCCGAGCAGCAAAACTTTCAACGATTTGCTCGCGCCCCGAATGACTTCGCCGCATGATAACAAAGCTCGCGCTCCTTCGTCGCCCAGGCCATTATGCGATAAATCCAAACGTTTCAATGAAGCTCTTTCGTTATGCACGAACGCCGAACCTAATGCTAAAGCACCATCTGTGTTTATTCGATTCGAAGCTAAATACAAACGAGTTAAGTTCAAATGAAGCGACGCGAGTGCTATTTCATTAACCCCAGCATCGCCGATATCGTTCGATGCTAGATCGAGCCATCTCAAGTTGATTGGATTTTTCGCGTGTGGATTTTTATAGCCATTACGAATCAAAGCACCGGCTAATGACCTCGCACCGTTATCACTACACGCACTTTTACGCAAACCCAATCTCTTAAGCGATTTCCATCCTTTGTTTTCTTCAATCGCGCGCGCGACTGCTCTTATGCCGGCATCGCCAATGCGCAAGGACCACGAGGCGTCGAATCGAATTACGCCATTTCTTGCAGCTGCTGGGCAAATCTTTTCTAAACTAATCGCACATGCGGCGTGTACTTTCAACCCGTTCACGCATAAAGTAAATGGATTCTTCTCCGTACATCTGCCAACTAACGTTTTCCAATCGTTGTTCAAACATAAAACTAATTCCTCTATGCTTTCATCGAAATTATTTACGTCCGGGCGATGCTTCCTCACGTGTTCGATCAAGTGACTGACATTCACAGTCAACTTTCTCAAGCGCATACTTTTTTGTTGCTGCGCTAAATTTTTAAGTTCAACGACTTTGAACTTTCCGTTCTCTCCCAAATCAATAGCCAAAATCTCTTCCAAGTTCACGCACTTATTCGCTAACTCAAAAATCATCGCCTTCGTCGTCCCTCCGTTTTCTTGTCGACACTTCGACACATCCAGTTTCTTCAACGACAATCGAGCGATATTCCCAATGGTCTCCATCGCCTTACTCGAAAACAGTCTCGGTTCGATCTTAATCGTTCGATCGAACACCCGAGCGCCGAGCTTCCCGTGTACGATCTCATCGTAGGCGAACTTCGTAGCCATTGCAGCGCTACATAAACTCTTCGCATCTAACTTTTTATATATCTCGCACAATAAATCGTCATCGAGTTTGTCCAACATACTACTTCTCCTCCCCTCGTCTCCATCTTCATCACATTCGTTAAAATCATCATCATCATCATCATCTTTCAGGAACTCACGTTTACCTAATCTCATCATCTCTCGTTCTTCCTCGAACATTCTCTGAATTCTCGCGCGTCTCGATTGTTTCGCCCAAGGTCTTCCTTGCCCTTGCTGAGCTAAACTCGGTCTATCGATTCTTTGTTTATCGCTCTCCTTTTGCTCGGCGTCGGTCCAATCCGACTCACTATCGGTTTTACTGTTTTCATCGTAAACATCGTCGAAGTTTTGAAAGCTCAGAGCGCTGAAGCCAGAGACGATGTTCTGCTCTTCCAACGAGCTCATTAAGAGAGTAGTTTTATTACGATTTAAAGGGTTTATTTCAACGGAAGACGGAAGAGAGCGAGTCGATTTTGTGTGAGATCTTTCTTTTTTGTGTTCTTTGTTGTTTCTCGTTTTGTTCATTGATGCTAATAATAATAACAACGAGCGCGTTTGAAACGTACGTACGACGCAAAGGATTCTTCATCAGAGCTTCTTTCAGTTCCTCTGTTTTACTTCGTAAACGTTCGTACGAAAGTATCGTTGATCCGCTCGATGTTATCGATCGAATTCGAGGACGTCAGAGCGCGCGCGGGAGCGCGGCGGTCGCCATGGACAAAATTAATTCTTGTTTTTGAGCGAACGTCAAAGGCGGAACTTTCTTGATGTTCTTTCGTTTCGTTTTTGGTCTCTTCGTATGCGCGTCGATCGAAGTCAAATGCTTCTTCAATTGAATTTCGCTGGAGAACTTTTTGTCACACTCGTCGCATTCGTACGCGTCGAGTATTTCGCCGGCGTGTAATCTAACGTGCACGCGCAATTGCGACGGTTGCGTGAAACGTTTGTTACAATTTGGTACGCGACATATGAACGGTTTCTCCCCCGTATGCGTTCTCATGTGTGCATTCATATGCGATTGCGAAGCGCACGCGCGATTGCACAGTTTACAAACAAAATCCGATTTCCCCGTATGGACGACCATGTGTTCGTTTAAATTTCTCTTTGACGCGCACGCTTTCCCACAATATTCGCACATATATTGCGACTGCCCAGTATGGACTAGAGTATGCTTCTTGAGGTTACTCGCTTGCGTGAACGTCTTCCCGCACTTATCGCACTCATACGGTTTCTGCCCTAAGTGCGTATTAATATGTATCCTTAACGCCGAAGGCGTCACGCTCGCCTTCCCGCACGTTAAACATATATGTAACTCCTTCACTTTCCTATCATTAATCGCATAATCGTGTTCTTTCGTATCTTCATTGATCGTTATCGTATAATTCGTCTTCATTCGTGCGTTCTTCTTGTTCGCGTCGTTCTTTCGTCGTACTAAATCCGTTCGAACGCCTTGATTTTGTCTATGTTTCTTTTTTTCTCTTCTCTCGTCTGCGTCCGCGTCCTCTTGCAGGTTTTTCGCTTTCGTCTCGTCTACTGACGAGGGAGTACTATGAAACCTCCTTAACGAGGATTCATCGACTCTAGCGAACGCTTTAGAGCTCGCACCGAGCATTAATATCGCACCGCACAAAATATCATCTTGTGTCTCTTCTCCTTCGCTGCGTTTCAACGCTCTCTCGTTCAATTCGTTCGTTACTCTCGCTCGATCGATTCGCGTCGTTTCATCTTCGTTTGCTGTTCCAATCAAACGTCGAAGTCGGATTGGATTCGACCCGATGTACTCCGTCGTCCTCTTTTTCGAGTAAAACGACTCGCTTAAGTTATTTATTTCGAAATCTTCTTCTTCTTCTTCTTCTTCGCGTTCTCGTTCGTCTTCTTCGTCTTCTGCTGCGTTGCTTCTGCGAGCGAGCGATGGCGTAGTCGCTAGATATCTTCCCCGCATTATCTAATTAAAAACTCGTAATCCCCTACTAAGTCATATCGTTGCTTGGGAGGACAGACGAAGAAGTTCTGTTTGGTTTCATGTCGACCCTTTTGCAGTTTATTCGACCTTTTTCATCATTTAGGGTTTCCCTATTTCTTAGCCTTTACTACAACCATCATACATCAGTGCAAAATGGAATGAGGAGGAAAGAATAGGCGTACCCTTCTTTAAACGCGAGAGAAGTAAAACGAGCGCATGTTAATAAAACGTTCGTTTATGACGTGTGTGCATGTATAATACGACGCGTGAAACGAAAGATAGCGCACGTATCGTGGTTATCCGATTAAACAGATCAGAGAAGATTTGATGCGAATGGCTTTCTTCCTTGTTACGTTGATTAATGTAAAGCGCCGTGTTGGTAAAAACATGGGAAAGACGTAAGTACGTGATTGAGTGATGTTCGTCGTCGCGGCTGGCTCGTTCTCTGCATGCGAGGAGCATGCGGAAGAGTTCGTTAGAGCTGAGATATTTCGTGATTACGATTACGATTACGATTACGATGATAGCGTAGCATCAGTGTGCTATGAATGCGATAGGTTTGAGTTAAATCCATCAGAAGAAGAAGAAGGAAGTGAATTATATGATTTCGATGGTGTCGATAGTCATTCGCGTCGTCAGCTTTCCATAGAGACGCTGATGTTCGATACGGGACAACGAGAGAACGAAGGTCTCGTCATAATAGACGACGAGGTCTTCATGAATGCCGGGAAGTCGAATAATCATGGACAGCTTGGAAACGGAAGCTGCTGTAAAACGGTATCATCTCGTACAGCAGGTTTAGAAAGAATCGAACTGTTCGTGCGAACGGGCGTGAAAATTTCGAAAGTCTGCGTTGGCTTATTTCATACCGTATGCTTAGAGAAATACGACGGAGCGGTTTATGCATTCGGCAGTAATGAATCGGGGCAGATTGGAGCTCCGAAGCATGTGAAGTTTTCGACTATTCCGCGATTAATCGAAGGCTCGATAATCGATACGGTGCACTTCAAATTCATCGGCTGCGGTTCGAGACACACGTTAATCGCGTCGACTACGATCGCTTTCGCGTTCGGCGCAAACTCTAAAGCGCAATGTTTCAAGACTCCTAAATATGGCGACGACGACGACGATGATGATGAAGAAGAACACTCTGGCTCGGTCGTTTACGAACCCCAAAAAATCCTCTCGATTAGAAGTTCGCGTGACGAGGAAATCAAGAGCGTGCAGTGCGGCCGTTGGAGCTCGTTCATAGTAGTAGATACTAATAGCGCATAGTAAGCACGTTGGAGCTCGTTCATAGGGAGAGTAGATACTAATAATAGTATTGCGTAATAGCACAGAACACGGTAGCTCAGTATAGGCGCTCGTCGTCGCGAATAGAAACAAACTCCACATAACTTTAACATCATCATCATCAACGACTTCATTAAAGGTCACAAAAATATGTCCACTCACGAACGACGACTAAAACGGGGACAAAAAAAAGATCGCTTGCTCACGA
>Ga0115004_10003262_pt1 | contig 13264 bp, 9 predicted proteins | sample ArcticOcean_MG_C_10_FD_88737 | JGI IMG/M metagenome (GOLD analysis project Ga0115004, IMG submission 88737) | Marine microbial communities from western Arctic Ocean - ArcticOcean_MG_CB11_90 | ecosystem: Environmental > Aquatic > Marine > Oceanic | place: Arctic Ocean: Canada Basin | collected...
CCTGCGCACCGAGTTTCGCGCCGCGGGGGGCTGGCATCCTGCCGTCGACGGGATCGACTTCGTGCTGCGCGAGGGCGAAATCCTCGGGCTGGTGGGCGAGTCCGGCTGCGGCAAGTCCACCGTGGCCAACAGCTTGATGCGTCTATTACCCGGCACCGCGCGAATCTGTGGCGGCACGGCGCAGTTCGGCGAGGACGACCTCTTGGCGCTGGACGAGGCGCGACTGCGGACCCTGCGCGGCCGAGCCATCGGCATGATCTTTCAGGACCCGATGACCGCGCTCGACCCGGTGTTTCGGGTCGGCCACCAGATCGAGGAGACGCTGAAACAGCATCTGGGCCTTGCCCCCGACGCCGCGCGGACGCGGGCCGTAGACCTGTTGCGCAGTGTCGGCATCCCGGCCCCTGCCGAGCGACTGCGCGCTTGGCCACATCAGCTCAGCGGCGGCATGCGGCAACGGGTGGCGCTGGCCATTGCCATATGCTGCAATCCGCGCCTGCTGATCGCCGACGAACCGACGACGGCACTCGACGTCACGATCCAGGCGCAGGTCCTCGAACTGATCCGGACCCTGCTGGTGGCCGAACGCGGGGCAGGCGTCCTGCTCATCACCCACGACCTCGGCGTGGTGGCTCGGGTCTGCGACCGGGTGGCGGTGATGTATGCCGGCCGGATCGTCGAGACCGGCGCCGTGACGGATGTCTTCGGCGCACCGCGCCATCCCTATACCCGCGCGCTGTTGCGCGCCGCCCCGACCGCAGAGGCGCCGCGCGGACACTTGCCGACGATCCCCGGACGGGTACCGGGCCTCGCAGCCCGCCCGCCCGGTTGCACGTTCGGTCCGCGCTGCGCCCATGCCAAAACGATCTGCGCCGGGCCTGACGCCGCGGCCCCGATCCCCCTCGGTCCCGACAGGGAGGTCGCCTGTGTCCGTCATGCCGCGATCTGATTCCGACATCATCCTGCGCGCAGACAACCTGTCGCGCAACTTTGACGTGCCGGGCGGACTATTCGATCGGCTGCGCGGCATCCGGCGCATCCTGAAGGCGGTGGACGGCGTCGACCTCGCGATACGTCGCGGTGAGATATTTGCCATCGTCGGCGAGACCGGGTCGGGCAAGAGCACGCTGGCCCGGTTGCTGTTGCGCCTGCTGGCGCCGACGGGCGGCACGCTGGAATTCACTGGTGAGGACGCGGGTCCGAAAGGTACCGCCGCCGACCTGCGGTTCCGGCGGCGCGCGCAGGTGGTGTTCCAGGACCCTTATTCCGCCCTCGATCCGCGGATGCGGGTTGGCGCGCAAATCCGCGAGCCTCTGGATATCCACCGCGTCGGACCCCGCTCCGGGCGCGATGCGCTGGTCCTGAGCCTGCTCGATCGTGTCGGGCTCGGCCCCGAACAAGCCGACGCCTATCCCGCCGACCTCAGCGGCGGACAACGCCAACGGGTCAGCATCGCACTGGCGCTGGCGCCCGGGCCGGAGATCATCGTCGCGGACGAACCGACCTCCGCCCTCGACCTCAGCGTGCAGGCGCAGGTCCTGAACCTGTTGTCGGACCTGCAACGCGACGACGATCTCACGATCGTCTTCATCACCCACGATCTGGGCGTTGTGCGGCATTTCTGCGACCGGGTCGCGGTCATGTATCTGGGCCGCATCGTCGAACAGGCGCCGACAGCGACGCTGTTCGCCAGCCCCGGCCATCCCTATACGCAGGCGCTGTTCGCGGCGATCCCGGATCACGATCCGACGCGGCGCGCGCCCTGGCCGGTGCCGATCGGCGATCCGCCCTCGCCATTGTCGCCGCCAACAGGCTGCGCCTTTCACCTGCGCTGCCCCGCCGCCATGGCCCGCTGTGCGACCAAGGCGCCGGCGCTGCGCCCCGTGGCCGACGGGCGTGCCGTTGCCTGCCATCTGTTCGACACCCCATCCCCCCCGTCACCAGCGAAAGGATAGACCCATGACCAGATATATCGTGTTGCCCGCAGCCGCCGGTACCTGGACCCGCGCCACCCGTAGGGCCAATATCCTCGCGCGCGCGGGTCATGCGCCGCGTTGGGCCGAAACAGACTTTACCGGTTTGACCGACGATGGCGTCGAGCGGGCGTTCGGAGCCGGGTCTTTCGCGGTGCCCGTCGATCCGGCGCGTCCCTTGGGCCATCTGCCAGAGGGCGCCGTCGCTGCGACCGGCCTGACCGGCTTCGACGGCCCGCAGGTCCGGCCGATCCGCATCGCGGCCTATGGCAACGGTGGCGCGCCCTACAATCATGCGGCGGCCTTTGCCGCCATGGGCTTTCTGACCGAGTTCGTCTTTGCCGAAGATATCATGGCGGGGTGCCTCGCCGATTTCGACATGCTGGTCATGCCCGGCGGTGGCAGCCGCGCGATGTTCGGCCAACTGGATCCGCTGGGCGAGGCAGGGTGCCGCAAGATTGCGGATTTCGTGCGCGGGGGCGGCATGTATCTGGGCTCCTGCGCCGGGGCGTTCGATGCGTCGCTGGTCAGCGAGGGTTTCGTGGCCGCCTGCCCGCAGCAGGTGCATCTGCGGATGATAAACGCGGCGGTCTGGAACGACGGCGATGCGTGGATGGGCCTGCAATCGCCCGGTGTCGGCGTGATCCGTTCCGCGGTGGCGGCGACACATCCGGTGACGCGCGGCGTGCAGGGCGAGATCGACATGACGCATTACAACGGGCCGCTCTATGCCCTCCGGCAAGGTGCGGTCGACGGCGCTATGGATGCGGTGGGCCTGATGCGCGTCGTGGGCGCAGGCGATGCGTTCACCCCGGCGGAGCAGTTTCTCGGGGCGGCGACACCGCTGGACGATTGCCTCGTGACAGATGCCGCCGCCGCGCAGGCGTTCAACGCGGTGGCAGGGGCCTACGGCGCGGGACTTGTCGTGCTTTTCGGCTCGCACCCGGAGTTCGGCCTGTCACTCGACCTCGGCGACTGGGGCGACCCGGCGCGACTGATGGCAAATGCCGGGCTCTGGCAGGCGTCGATGGCCGGGCCGGCCCGGGCCGAGCGCATCCCGTGCCACATCGGCGATCTGGTCACGGGACCGCCGCTGGCGTCCGCATCCTCGGTATGCAGCGCTGCGGCGCGCGTGGCCGAGGCGGCGGCCGTCTTGCAGCGCCGCGACGCGACGGTGGCCGGCTGGCTCGACAGCACTCTGGCGATGTCGTCGTTCGGTGCCACGGGGCGCGAGATCTGGGACCGTAACCTTGCCGCGGTGCCGGGGCTCGTCGCCCAGATCGCCGCAGAACTTGATGGGATTGCGGACCTGCTGCGCGACAATGCCGATACCGTCGACCCCGGCGTCGCCGCCGCGCGCGCGGGCGTGGAACAGGCTATGAGTTTTGCCCCTCCCGCCGACTGGAACAACGATTTCGGCTACGAAGGCGTCCTGCCGCAACTGGAACGTGCCCGGTCGATGCTAACAGCAGCCGATACCGGGTTCGGACTGACCTTTGCGCCCGATGACAATGCCTATGCCTATCTGAACGAAAGCCCCTTTCATCTCGCCGTCGGGTCGTATTTGTCAGCCGTTGGCGTCCTGTCCAACAGCCTGCTTTTGTTGCAAATGCAGAAGGACCGGTTGAAGACTGCCACCCGTGTCGCGGCGCTGGTCTCCGGCCCGGCGACGGCAGAGGTCTGAGGCGGGTGCGGCACAAAGAAGCGAGGACCTGACCCATGAACATCGAAACCGCGACACGGCACCCGGCATCCTCGACCGCAGGGGCATGCGACGCCGTCACCCTCGAGATCATCCAAGGTGCTATCCAAGCCGCGCAGGGCGAGATGGAGGCGCTGATTGAGCGGACGGCTATCTCCGCCTTAATCCGCGAGAAGAAGGACTTCCCCCGACGGCACCTTCCTGATTGAACCGGTGCTGGATCAGGAGGCTCTGATCGTGGCTTAGATTGACGCGGCGATCGTGCTCGAAGAGCGCCAGAACTTGAATCAAGCCGGGCATTACTCCCGGCCCGATGTCTTGAACCTTAGGGTAGAAAGACGCAGGCAGGGGCAGGTGGAGTTCCTAGACGAATGACGTTTAAGTCAGGCGGTCGCGGCGGACTTTGCCGTCGATGATCACGAGGCGGACTGTTTTGGCGGACTCAACAAAGACAGACAAGTCGCTCAACGGGTCGCCATCTACCAAGATCAAATCCGCAAGCGCGCCGGGGGTGATCTGCCCCAACTCGCCCGCGCGCTGCACGATCTCGGCGTTGATCGACGTGGCGGAGCGCAGGACATCCACGGGACGCTGAATTTGCCCGCGCAACAGCAGCTCTCGCCCTTGGGTTTGAAGGAAAATATCGCCATGCAGATCGCATCCTAGCCCGAGTTTCACGCCAGCCTTCACGCAGGCCTCAATCGCTTCCAGCGTTCGTTTGTTGACCTCCCGCACCTTTTGCGTGGCAGAAGCTGGCAGTCCGAGGTCTGCGGCATTTTTTGCAATCAACTCGCCAGCGGATAAAGTCGGCACAACGTACGAACCCGCTTCCGCTATCAACTTGGCCGTCTCTGGCGTGATCAAACTGCCATGCTCAATCGTGCGCACGCCTAGCTCAACGCACCGCCGTGCGCCCACATCTGTGTGGCAATGGGCCATGACGTAGGACCCACGGCGCGCTGCCTCTTCCACGGCCACCAGAATTTCGGCGTCGGTGAAATGGGGCATTTCAAGCGGCGCTAACTCGGTCGAGACGCCACCAGATAGGAAGATTTTGATCTGTGTTGCCCCTTGCCGAAACCGCTGGCGCACGGCTTTGCGTATTTCATCAGGTCCATCGACGGCCTCGCAGATAACACCCGCATATTCGCCGCAGCCACACAGGTCTGGCTCGCCGCGCTTGCGCATATCTCCGTGCCCGCCTGTCTGCGTCAGGGCCTTGCCGGGGTAGAAGAACCGTGGGCCGTCGATCAAGCCAGCATCCAACGCTTGCGCAAGACCAACATCGCCGCCGCCTGCATCGCGGATGGTTGTGTACCCTCGGTCAACCGCTCCCGTCAGCAGCTGCACTGCATGCGATGCCAGAAGCGCAGGGTGCATCCGATCGGTGCCGTAGAAGTCATAGCTCGGCGTGTTGGCATGGTAATGCGCGTCGATCAGGCCGGGCATCAGGAAGCGACCACCGCAGTCGATGCGTGTGGCTTCGGCTGAGTAGCTTACACCTGCGCCCGCCTCGCAGATGCGCGCGCCCTCAACAACGACAGTGGCGTTGTCAACCGCTTCATCAGACACGCCGTCCCAAAGGCGCGCGTTGTGAAGGACCTTTACTGTATTGCTCATAACGACATCCTTCCCAACCGATCGAGCAGCGCCGCGCCCGTGCGGATACCGTCGTGGAACAGCGAGATTTCGAGGTTTTCGTTCGGCGCGTGGTTGGCCTCGTCCGCATTGGCATAAGGCGTGACGAATGCGGGCAGGCCAAGTGTTTTGGTAAAAGCGTAATCCGGCAAGCTGCCGCCAACGCTTGGGTAAATGTAGGGATCGACCCCGCGCGCCATCCGCACGGCGTCGATCACCGCCGGTGCGAACGCATTGTCGAGCGGTGTGCGTGACGGAAGCATGCCGCTGATGCTCATCACCACCTCAACCTCGCCCTGAGGTGCGTATTTCTCGACATGGGCGCGCACGCAGGCCACCGCCTGTTCCGGGGTCATGTCCGGTACAAGGCGAATGTCGCATTTCGCAATCGCTTCAGCGGGCAGAACGGTCTTGGTGCCGGGACCGCCATAGCCGCCGTGGATGCCGTTGATGGTCAGCGTCGGGTGGAACATCACCCGGTCATGGAACGGTCTGTCGGCAGGCGCGTCCAAACGCCCAAGCCCCATGGCTTCGAGGTATTCCGGCACGTCAACCGGCAGCGCTTCGGCAGCGGCGCGTTCGGCGTTTGATGGCGGACGGATCGGGTCGTGCAGGCCGTCGATTGTGATGTTGCCGTCGGCATCCTTCATGGTGCCGAGAAGGTGGACGAGGGTCCAGAGCGCATTTGGCATGGCGCCACCGTGGTTGCCGGAATGGGCATCGGTCCGGCCGGTTTTCACGACCAGCTCAAACCCAGCCATACCGCGCACTCCGAATGTCACGATGGGTCGCCCCGAGGGGTGCAGCGGGCCATCCGCCGTCACCACCAGATCAGCCTTTAGACGGTCGGCATGTTCCGCAACGAATTCCGCGATCCGTGGAGAGCCGATTTCCTCTTCCCCTTCCAGCAGGAAAATCACGTTGCACGGCAAAGTCCCATGGACCTTCAAATGTGCCTCTATCGCCAGAAGCTGCGCGAAATGCTGGCCTTTGTTGTCCCCGATCCCGCGCGCATAGATGCGACCGTCACGGATCGTTGGCTCGAACGGCGGGCTGTCCCACAGTTCTAAAGGATCTGGCGGCTGCACATCGTAGTGACCGTAGAGCAAAACAGTTGGTTTGCCGGGGGTCTCACACCGATTACCCAGAACCATCGGATGGCCCGATGTCGGGACAGCCTCGGTCTCAAAGCCAAGCCCGCTCAGATGATCGACAAGCATCGCGGCCACTTCACGAATGCCAATGTCATGCGCGCTGATGGAGGGATGCCTGACGTAGTCCATGACGCGGCGAAGATGTTCGTCGCGGTTGGCGTCGATATGCTCGAAAACGGCGGTAAGCGTATCAGTGATTTCAATATCTGTATTCATGGGTCCGCCTTGATCAAAATAATCGCGCCTGATGGTTGAACAGTGCCGGTCCAGCCGGGCGCGATCAGGGTTGTGGTGTCGAGTTGGGAGATGATTGCGGGGCCAGAAATGACCGCCCCGGCACCCAGTGTTGCGCGATCGAACAGCGGCACGTATTCCTGACCAGATGGCAAGGCTACGGACACGTGGTCGATGGGCTCCGGCACGTCACCCAGCATCAGCACGGCAGGGGGAGGTGTTTGCATGTTTGCGGAGGCTTCTACCCGCAACGTCACAAGTTCTATCGGTGCGCTCAGATCAAAGCCGTAGAGCGCTCGGTGGGCGTCGGCAAATCCCGCCTCCAACGCTTGGACGGTATCGGACCAAGGGATAGTCAACTCGTTACCCTGTCCTGCATACCGCATGAGAGCGACACGATTGGTTTTTCGGTCCGGCTCGGCCACGTCTTCGGCGTCAAACCACGCCATCGCGTCGGCCTCAAGCTCGGCACACAGACGCTCGGCCTGGGCCATATCTACGGCTCCTGCACGGGGACGGGCGCGGCTGAATTCTGACCTCAGGTCCGCTGCCATAAGCCCGTCAGCACACAAAATACCGGGCGCGAGCACGATTAGCACCCGACGCGTTCCGATCAGATCAGCCAGCGCGCACCCATGCAGCGGACCGGCACCGCCGAATGGCAACAGCGTGAAATCGCGCGGATCAAAGCCGCGCTCAACCGATACAACGCGCAATGCACCCACCATTTTGTTGTCAGTAATCGCAAGGATCCCGCGCGCGGCGTCTTCCACCGAGATCCCAAGCGGCTTGGCGACGCCGTCCTCCAACGCGCGCCGCGCCGCGACCACGTCGAGGGCCATGTCTCCGCCCAAGAGTCGCGCGGGCAGGTGCCCCAAAACCACATGGGCATCGGTCACGGTCGCCTCAGACCCACCCCTGCCGTAAGCCGCAGGACCCGGCGTGGCCCCTGCGCTTTCCGGCCCGACGGTCAATACGCCGTCGACCACACGGGCGATGGACCCACCGCCTGCGCCAATGGTCACCATATCGACCATGGGCAAAGGCAGCGGCCAATCCCCCACCCGTCCTTGTTGCGTCAGCCCGATCTCGCCGCCTGAGATGAGGCAAATATCCGCGCTCGTTCCACCGATATCGATAGTCAAGATGTCGTCAATCCCGCACGCCGCCGCCGCGGATCTTGCGCCCACGACACCAGCCGCAGGCCCGGAAAGAGCCGTCAGTGCGGGCGCGGCGCGGATCTTGCCTGCCCCGGCAACGCCCCCGTTTGATTGCATAAGAAGAAGTGGAGCGGGAACGCCCTCGGTGGCCAACTTGCCTTCGATACGTCCGACATATTTTGTGACGCCGGGCATCACGATGGCGTTAAGCACCGACGCCAATGTCCGCTCATACTCGCGCACGACGGGCAGAACGTCTGAGGAGGCTGTCACCGCGACCCCGGGTAGGGCTTTGCGCAAGATCTCAGCGGTGCGACGCTCATGCTCGGGATTGGCGAAGGAGTGGAGCAGGCAGATGGCAACCGCCTCCACGTCCATCTCGCGCAGCGCCTGAGCAGCGGCTGCCACGCTGTCTTCATCCAGCGGCAGGCCGACGATACCCCCCGGCAAGACCCGCTCTGTCACTTCCACAATTCGCGATGCTGGCACCGGACGCTCGGGCTTGATCCAGTTGTACAGGTTGGCTGCGCGGGGGATGTCCTGCCTCCCGATCCCAAGCACATGGCGAAAGCCGCGCGTCGTCACCAAGGCCGCCCGCGCGCCCTTGCCTTCAAGGATCATATTGGTGGCAACGGTTGTTCCATGCAGGACCTGGCGAAGGTCGCCGGGTGCTGCACCAGCAGCTTTCAACGCCAAACGCAGCCCATTCAAGAACGCCTCCGACAGGTCATCGGGGCGAGAGGGGGTTTTGACCCGCCAGACTTGGCCCGTCGCGGTATCTGCAAGGGCGACATCGGTAAACGTGCCGCCGATATCTACCGCGAGCGTCAGTGCGCGGCCTGCATCATCAAAGGACATCGAGATACTCCTTGCGGTGGAAGGGTTTGACCTTGGGACGGGTCTCTCTCAACCGCGCGGTCTCGGCTTCATCAACTAACCTTCCGGTCACGGCGACCCCGTATTCGCGCACGGCGGCCTCATGGCTGACAAGCCCGGCAAGCACATCCTCCAGAACACTCAACGGCGGTCGGTCAAAGGGGTGTCCATAGCCGCCACCGCCCCCTGTCTCGATCCGTACCACGTCGCCTTTCTTGAGCATTGTCCCATCGGACAGGGGCGGTAGGGCCAGCTCAGACGCCGTGCCGGGGTTCACAACGATGCGCCCGGGCCCGCCGGATTTTCCGCCGTTAATCCCCCAAGGCGGGTTCTCTACGCCGTCGATGCGAATACCCAACATGGCACTATCAGCAAGAACTTCATACTCGCGCAAGATTCCCGTACCGCCCCGGAATGCTCCTGGCCCGCCACTGTCCATCACCATGCCATAGTTTCGGAAAGACACTGGATAGCCAAGCTCAGTAAACTCAATCGGATAGTTTTCCTGCGCCACAAAATAGACGGCGTCCATGCCATCGGCGAAGGCGCGTGCGCCGTATCCAACGCCAATGCCGTCAGCCAACAGGAACGGCGTCGCGGTCCCATCCTCAGCTGTGTAGCTTCCGCGGATCAGTGCGACGACATAGGCTGCCTGAGCCGCCGGTGCCTGCCCGCCCGCCGTATTGACCAATCCGTTTAGCGTCGCTAGCACGCGCATCATCGTCAACCCACGCATGCCCAGTGGCGCGGGCCATCTAGGTTTGACCAGCGATCCTTCGCGCAGCCGCACCTCGTCCAGCGCAAGGGGGCCGCCTGCGTTGCAAACCTGACCCGGTTCGCCGCCCAGATAGAACAGCCCCAAAGCCATACCGGGGATGGAGCGGTTCATCAGAAGATTGACAGGACCGCGGGCCTGATCGTCCGTCTCGGTCGCATCAAAAATGAACCGATCCTCTCCGTCCGGGCCCTTTTCGCGGATGATGGCAAAGCGCAGATGGAACGGTCCGTTGCCATGTCCATCACTGTCGATGGCATCGGTAAACTTGTGGGTGCCGTAGTCAAACGTCTCCGCCAGTTTCCGCCGCACAAGCCGGCGCGTGCGGTCCAGCAACTGCGCCAGCGCATCTTCCAATACGCCCGCGCCGAAGCGATCTGACGCCTCCGCCATGCGCTGCGTGCCAAGCCGAACGCTGGCCATTAGCGCGCTCATGTCGCCTTCGCTTTGGGCGGGAAAGCGGGAGTTGCGGTGGAAAATTGCAAGCGTCGCCTTGTTCACCACTCCGGCCTCGATCAGTTTGGTGGGTGGGATAATGATCCCCTCTTGCCAGATCTCGATCGCGTCAGGACTGATCGAGCCGGGCCGCATGCCGCCGATATCCGCGAAGTGCGCCCACGACATAACAAACGCAACGCGCTGGCCGTTGTGGAAGACAGGGGCGAGCAGCACCTGATCGTTGGAATGGCTCACCGCACCGTAGGAGCCGTAGCAATCGTTGTACCAATACAAGTCGCCTTCCTGCATCGTCTCAATCGGGAAATGCTCAAACACCGGCGTCGTGATATCGCCGAAGATAGGCACCATGGAGCCCACGGCCATCACGCCATCCCGGTCGAAGATGGCGGTGTAGAAGTCTTTCTTTTCGCGGATGAAGGCCGAGATCGCAGTGCGCTCAATCAGTGCCTCCATCTCGCTTTGCGCGGCTTGGATAGCACCTTGGATGATCTCAAGCGTGATTGGATCACAGGTGGGCGGGGCAGTGATATCGATGTCAGGGGCGTGGGTCATGGATCACGTGTCCTTTTCATGGAGGTGGCAGTGGACAATACGGTTCTGGATGCACGTGGGACCGGGGGCCTCCACCGCGCACCGATCAAAGGCGCGGGGGCAGCGGTCGCGGAAGGTGCAACCCGACGGCGGATTGCGCGGATCAGGGGCACCACGGCCGATGGGCAGCGGATCGTGGCTTTGATCGGGATGGGGTACGGGGACGGCGGCAACAAGCGCTTGGGTATAGGGGTGCAGTGGGTTGGCCACGATGTCCTCGGTCAGACCATCTTCCACGATCCGGCCCAGATACATCACGATGGTGCGTTCGCAGACGTACCGGACCAGCGCTAGATCATGGCTGATGTAGATCGCGGTGATGCCAGTCTGCTTCCGCACGTCGCGGAACACGTTGAGCACGCCTGCGCGTACGGATACGTCGAGCATCGAAACAGGTTCATCCGCCACAATGAACTCAGGCTCAAGGATCAGGGCGCGTGCCATCACGATCCGCTGGAGTTGCCCGCCCGACAATTGGTGTGCATAGCGGTCCATGAATTGGCCGGGATCGCCAAGTTTCACCAACTCCATCGCGCGCAAGATCCGCGTCTCATGCTCGGCCTTCGGGATGCGAGCGTTCTCAAGCGGTTCGGCCAACACGTCGCGGATCGAGAAGCGCGGGTTCAGCGCTTCGAACGGGTTCTGGAAGATGAACTGCACGCGACTACGGAAGTGCTTGAGCGCATCGCCGGTCAGCGTACTGACGTCTTCGCCGTCAAACTCCACCTTACCTCCGGTCGTTTTGTCCAGCCTTACCAACATCCGACCGGTGGAGGTCTTGCCGCAGCCGCTTTCGCCCAGAAGGCCAACACTTTCGCCGCGGCGTAGCTCGAACGTGATGCCGTCCACGGCCTTCACGACCGTAGCGCGGCCTTGCAATTGCGCAACCACCCCACCTATGGGGAAGTGGAGCTCTGCCGCATCAAGGCGGACTAAGGGAGGGTCTTGGTCATGCGCGTTTTTCATGCGTTCACCGCCAATGTTTCAGATTTCTTTGCGCGGGCTCTCAGGGCGTCTGCCTCTGCAATCCGGTGGCAAGCGGCCAAATGGTCGCCCTCATAGACCTGCAATTCAGGCACGTCCGTCCGGCATCTCGCCTCGGCAAAGGGGCAGCGCGGAGCGAACCGACATCCGGGCGGAGGGTTGGCCAGATCTGGGGGCGAGCCTTCGATTGGGGTCAACTCTCCGGCGGCGCTGGCCAGGTCGGGGAAGGCGTTGCGTAGGCCCATCGTGTAGGGATGTGCGGGCGCGGTAAGCGTTGCGGCCATCGGACCGCTTTCCACCACGCGGCCCGCGTACATTACCACGACGCGGTCACAGACATAGGCCACGACGGAGATATCATGGGTCACGAGGATAACTGATATCCCCAGACGTTCTTTCAATTCACGCAGCTGGTCGAGGATCTGACGCTGCACAATGACGTCGAGCGCTGTCACAGGCTCATCCGCGATGATCAGCTTCGGGTCGAGCGCTAAGGCCAGCGCGATGGCCACCCTCTGGCGCATTCCGCCCGAGAACTGGTGCGGGTAGTCACCCAAACGGTTCGTCTCGATCCCCACCCATTCAAACAACTCTTCCGACCGGGCGCGCGCGGCGCCGCGGCCCATACCACCGCGATGGATCAACACCTCCGCTAATTGCCAGCCGACGGTATAGACCGGGTCGAGGGAGTTCATCGCCGATTGCGGAATGAACGCGATCTCGCGCCAGCGCAGACCGTTCATCGCGCGCTCTGATAGGCCCACGATGTCCTGCCCGCAGAACACCGCTTGACCACCTGCGATCCGCGCGTTGGAGGCCAGCACCCGCGTCAGCGACCGCGCCAGCGTGGTCTTGCCACATCCGCTTTCGCCGACAAGGCCCACGATGCTTCCGGGCTGCACATCAAACGTCGCGCCTTCCACGGCAATCGTGTCATTAGCGCCCACCTTGTAGGCGATACTCAGGTCTTTGAGTGAGAGAAGTGGCTCAGTCATCGGTCTAGTTTCGGGAAGAGGATCTGCTCATAGCCGCGGGTGATGAAGAACCCGGCCGAGACGATCAAGATGATCAGGAAGCCCGGAGGCACAAACCAATAGTAGGAGCCCTTTGAAAGCGCCTGCGACGCGAATGCGTCCTGCAACATGTAGCCCCAGCTGATCGAATCTGGGTCGCCAAAGCCGAGGAAGCTGATGGAGGCTTCCGTCAGGATCGCCCATCCGATGGCGATGGAGCCGTAGAGAAACGACAGTGGCAACACGTTGGGCGCGATGTGGCGGAGGATAATCTTGAAGTCAGACGAGCCAGACACGCGCGCTGCCTCGACATAGACGCGGTTGCGTAGGGTCAGGGTTTGGCTGCGGATCACGCGCCCCGTATCGCGCCACAGCACCAGCGCCATGGCGATGACCACGTTCCAGATCGACGGTTCAAGGAAGGCTGCAAGCACGATGACGAACGGCAGGAACGGAATACCGAAGGCGACGTCTGCAAGCCGCATTAGTACCATATCAACCCAGCCTCCGAAATATCCTGCGACGATGCCGACGATGGAGCCGATCAGCGCCACCATGAACGCTGCCGTCAACCCGATTAGCAGGGCAGATCGCGCGCCCCAGACAATCTGCGAAAAGATATCCCGGCCGAGCGTCGTCGTCCCAAGGATATAGCCATCCGTGCCCGGCGTCAGATCGGCGGCGAGGGCAAACTCGGAGGTGAAA
>Ga0115004_10003264_pt1 | contig 13260 bp, 10 predicted proteins | sample ArcticOcean_MG_C_10_FD_88737 | JGI IMG/M metagenome (GOLD analysis project Ga0115004, IMG submission 88737) | Marine microbial communities from western Arctic Ocean - ArcticOcean_MG_CB11_90 | ecosystem: Environmental > Aquatic > Marine > Oceanic | place: Arctic Ocean: Canada Basin | collected...
CTAAACGGATCAGAATCTTCTGACTCATAAAGCAATGGGCCTAACTTTTCTGACAAGCCCCATTTAGTTACCATATTGCGCGCTAGTTGCGTAGCACGCTGAATGTCGTTTGATGCACCTGTAGTTACACCATCTTTGCCTAAAGTCATTTCTTCGGCAATACGACCACCATACAAGCTACAAATCTGGCTCAAAATACCTTGGCGAGATAAGCTATAACGGTCTTCTTCGGGCAAGAACATAGTCACACCCAAAGCGCGGCCACGTGGAATAATTGTCACTTTATAAACCGGATCATGATCTGGCACTAAACGCCCAACAATAGCGTGACCGGCTTCATGATAAGCGGTATTGAGCTTCTCTTTAGGCTGCATTACCATGGACTTACGCTCGGCGCCCATCATAATTTTATCTTTCGCTTTCTCTAACTCATCCATACCTACGGTGCGCTTATTTAAGCGCGCAGTAAACAAAGCAGCTTCGTTCACTAAGTTGGCTAAATCTGCACCAGAGAATCCTGGAGTACCACGGGCAATAAGTTTTGACTTTACGTCATCACCTAGAGGTACCTTTTTAAGGTGTACATTAAGAATCTGCTCACGCCCAAGAATATCGGGCAGCGATACATGAACCTGGCGATCAAAACGACCAGGGCGCAACAACGCTTTGTCTAATACATCTGGGCGGTTAGTTGCCGCAATAACAATAATGCCCTCATTACCTTCAAAACCATCCATCTCAACTAGCAGCTGGTTTAATGTTTGTTCGCGTTCATCGTTACCACCACCCATGCCAGCACCACGATGGCGACCTACTGCATCAATTTCGTCGATAAAGATAATACATGGAGCCTGCTTTTTAGCTTGTTCAAACATGTCGCGTACACGGGACGCGCCCACACCCACAAACATTTCCACAAAATCAGAACCAGAAATACTAAAGAAAGGCACTTTGGCTTCGCCTGCAATGGCCTTAGCTAATAGTGTTTTACCCGTACCCGGGGCGCCAGACATCAAGATACCGCGTGGAATGTGGCCACCTAAGCGCTGAAATTTTCCAGGGTCACGTAAAAACTCTACTAACTCTTCTACATCTTCTTTAGCTTCTTCTACACCTGCAACATCAGCAAAGGTGGTTTTAATTTGATCTTCGCTCATTAGGCGAGCTTTACTCTTACCAAAGGACATGGGGCCGCCCTTACCGCCACCACCTCCTTACATTTGGCACATAAAAAACATAAATACGACAATGATAATAAGAATAGGCGCAATGGCAACCAACAGTTGCATCCAGATACTTTGTTGCTCTGGTTGCTTGCCTACAATTTCAACTTCGTGAGTTAGAAGGTCATCTACTAACTTAGGGTCCGACAACGCCGGCCGAACAACTTCAAAGCTGGTGCCATTGCCATACTTGCCACTGATGATGATGCCATCAACTTCAACATTTCTAACTTGATCACTTTGCACTGCCTTCACAAATTCTGAATAGCTTACGCGATTGGGTGCAGCTTCTTGGCTAAAATTATTAAACACCGTCAATAACACCGCTGCGATGATGAGCCATAAAACCAAATTTTTTGTCATGTTGTTCAAGTGCTAAACTCCTAATCCTCTGTTCGAGGGTGGCTTTGGTTGCAAGAAAGGTAAGCTAAGTTCACTGACCTAACTTACTGACCTTTGAAGCCAGTTGCCAATTGATAAACTTCTCGAGAACGTCCGCGAGAGGCATCGGGTTTACGTGACCGTACGCTAGTAAAACTGCTACGGGTGTCTTTTAATAAATCGTCAAAACCTTCCCCATGAAACACCTTAGCCACAAATGCGCCACCAGGTTTCAATACACTACGGGCCATATCCAAGGCCAACTCAACCAAGTACATGGATGTTGGCTGATCAATAGCTGGGTTACCACTCATATTGGGGGCCATATCAGAAATTACAAGGTCTGCTTTTTCACCACCTAACGCCGCTACGATCTGATCGTAAACTGCTTGCTCGGTAAAATCACCTTGAACAAAGGTAACATCAGCGATGGAATCCATCGGCAAGATGTCTGAAGCCACCACCGTGCCTTCTTCACCTACTAGTTGCATCGCCACTTGAGTCCAGCCGCCTGGGGCTGCACCTAAGTCGACCACTATCATACCTGGACGAATGAGACGGTCTTTTTTACTCATTTCTAACAACTTATAACTAGCGCGAGAACGGTAGCCATCTTTTTGTGCCTGTTTGACATACTGGTCGTCAAAGTGCTCTTTTAGCCAATTGGCGCTGGTTTTTGATCTAGCCAAGGGAATCTCTATTAATAGTTCGCAAAGTAAATGGGTAAATCTGGCAGCTAACAAGCGCAAATGCCAGACATGCGGTATAATAATGGCCAGTTTAACACAGCCATAGGGCCTATGGCGCCCAACAATTTATCTTTGGACAACCATGAATTTAGCTCAATCACAGAAAAAACAACTTCGTTCAATTGGTCACGACTTGCACCCGCTTGTCACTGTGGCTGGGAACGGTCTTTCCGAAAACGTAATGGCAGAAATTAACCGCGCATTATTTGACCATGAGTTGATCAAGGTGAAATTTTCTGTCGGTGACCGGGAAGTAAAGAGCGCACTTATTGCAGACATGTGCAAACAAAGCGGTGCCACACTAGTACAATCTGTCGGTAATGTTGCCTTAGTGTATTTAAGCAACCCTAATGCAGACCCTAAAAAGTCTAATTTAGAACGCTAAGAGTGAAGCCTGAGCATCCTCTACAGCCGCAAAGGAACTGTAGAGGATGCTCAAATAGGGCTATCAACTAATTTATGCGATATGTTGAACAACAGAAATTTCGTAATCGATCATACCACCAGGTGTGGTTACACGCACTTCATCTCCCTCATTTTTACCTATAAGCGCACGAGCTATGGGCGACTGAAGAGATATTTTTCCAACCTTAATATCTGCCTCATCTTCACCCACAATGCAATACACCTTTTCTTCATCGGTATCCAGGTTGATAATGGTCACCGTGGTTCCAAAAATAACCGTACCTGTGTGCGCAATCTGGCTAATATCAATCACTTGAACTAATGATAATTTAGCTTCAACTTCTTGAATGCGGCCTTCGCAAAAGCTTTGCTGGTCACGAGCAGCGTGGTATTCCGCATTTTCTTTCAAGTCACCATGCTCACGAGCTGTGGCAATGTCTTTAATAATCCGCGGCCGAGTAACACTTTTTAATTCTTTTAGTTCGGTACGTAGTAATTGCTCACCACGCACGGTCATAGGGACTTTAGTAATGGCCATAATCGATATTTCCTTATGAGGTCAACGTGGCATGCATATCTTGCAAGCGACGCACTTCTTGTTCTTCACCAAAGGCTAACCCTTCCATCACCGCAAGGCCACCCGTTAAGGTAGTAGAGTAAGCCACTTTATGCTGTAGCGCAGAGCGACGAATGAGTGATGAATCGTTAATGGCTTGACGCCCTTCTGTGGTATTCACAACAAAAGTGATTTCGTCATTCTTGATTTTATCAACAATATTAGGACGACCTTCCATTACCTTGTTAACTAGTTCACACTCAAACCCGGCTTCAGTCAGTGTTTTTTGAGTACCACTGGTAGCAACTAAGGTGAAACCTAAGTTTATTAACCCTGTCGCCAATTTAAGACAAGCTGGTTTGTCCACTTCACGTACAGAAACAAAGGCTTTTCCAGCCACTGGCATAGATTGGCCCGTACCCATGTGTGCCTTCGCAAAGGCTTCTGCGAAGCTATTACCAATACCCATCACTTCGCCTGTAGACTTCATTTCTGGGCTCAGAATTGGGTCAACACCTGGGAATTTATTGAACGGGAATACCGCTTCCTTAACGCTAAAGTAGCCTGGAATAATCTCTTTAGTAAAACCAATGTCAGCAAGACTTTTACCTGCCATCACTTGAGCACCGATGTCTGCTAAAGAAACACCAATACACTTAGACACAAAAGGCACAGTACGAGAGGCACGAGGATTCACTTCAATAACGTAAATTTCACCATCTTGCCACGCCAACTGAGTGTTCATCAAACCGATAACACCAAGCTCTAAAGCCATACGCTTCACTTGCTCACGCATGGCGTCTTGCACATCTTCTGGCAAATCGTATGGTGGCAATGAACAAGCGGAGTCACCTGAGTGAATACCTGCTTGCTCAATATGCTGCATAATGGCACCAATTACAACTTGCTCCCCGTCACACACAACGTCTATATCCACTTCTACCGCATTGCTTAAGAAACGGTCTAGCAATACTGGAGAATCGTGAGACACCTTTACAGCTTCATGCATGTAACGCTTAAGGTCTGTTTCTTCGTGTACGATTTCCATGGCCCGGCCACCTAACACATAGGATGGACGCACAACCAACGGGTAACCAATCTTTTCTGCCGCACGAACGGCTTCTTCTTCGCTACGAACGGTAGCATTTTCTGGCTGCAATAAGCCTAAACGCTGAATCATTTGCTGGAAGCGCTCACGGTCTTCGGCACGGTCTATGGCTTCTGGGCTAGTACCCAAAATAGGCACACCGGCATTTTCTAGATCAACAGCAAGTTTAAGTGGAGTTTGCCCACCATATTGCACGATAACGCCTTTAGGCTTTTCAATGTGAACAATTTCTAACACGTCTTCTAAGGTAACAGACTCAAAGTATAGACGGTCTGAGGTGTCATAATCCGTAGAGACTGTCTCTGGGTTACAGTTCACCATAATGGTTTCATAACCTTGCTTACGCATGGTTAAAGCAGCATGGACACAACAGTAGTCAAATTCAATGCCCTGACCAATGCGGTTAGGTCCACCACCTAAAATCATGATTTTCTCGCGATTACTAGGTCGAGATTCGCACTCTTCTTCATAAGTAGAGTACATGTATGCAGTGTCTGTAGAGAACTCAGCAGCACACGTATCAACACGCTTATATACCGGGCGAATACCCAGCTTTTGACGGTGCTGACGGAAGCCTTTTTCTGTAAGGCCTAACAACTTAGCCAAACGAATGTCTGAGAAACCTTTACGCTTAAGGCTATAAACACGATCGTAATTAAGGTCTGCAAGGCCCAATGTGGCCATCCGTGCTTCTTCTTGAATTAAATCTTGTATCTGTACTAAGAACCAGGGATCTATGCCAGAGTATTCATAAATCTCTTGTACTTCCATGCCCATACGCAAGGCGTCGCCAACGTATTGAATACGATCTGCACGAGGAGTTTTTAGTTCAGCAATAATTCTATTACGAGCACCGTCTTGAGCGATGTCTAAAATAGGATCCATACCATGGATGCCAGTTTCTAGACCGCGTAACGCCTTCTGCAAAGACTCTTGGAAGGTACGGCCAATGGCCATCACTTCGCCTACAGATTTCATCTGCGTCGTTAAACGATCGTCTGCTTGAGGAAATTTTTCAAAAGTAAAACGAGGAATCTTGGTAACAACGTAATCTATGGAAGGCTCAAACGAGGCTGGCATAGCGCCGCCTGTAATTTCGTTCTGTAGCTCGTCTAATGTATAACCAACAGCCAACTTAGCAGCCACTCGGGCAATAGGGAAGCCTGTTGCTTTAGAGGCCAAAGCTGATGAGCGAGATACCCGTGGGTTCATCTCAATAACCACCATGCGACCATCTTCTGGGTTCACACCAAACTGTACGTTAGAACCACCTGTTTCCACACCAATTTCACGCAACACTGCCAATGAGGCATTTCGCATGATCTGGTATTCTTTATCAGTAAGCGTTTGAGCTGGGGCTACGGTGATCGAGTCACCCGTGTGCACACCCATGGCATCAAAATTTTCAATGGAACAAATAATGATGCAGTTGTCGTTGGTGTCACGCACCACTTCCATCTCATATTCTTTCCAACCAATCAAAGACTCATCAATGAGCAACTCACTAGTAGGAGAGAGGTCTAATCCGCGAGTACAAATTTCTTCAAATTCTTCTCGGTTGTATGCGATACCACCGCCTGAACCACCCATAGTAAAAGATGGGCGGATAATTGCTGGGAAGCCAATTCGTGTTTGCACGTCAAATGCTTCTTCCATAGTGTGGGCGATTTCAGCACGCGGACACTCAAGACCGATATTCTTCATGGCCTTGTCAAAACGATTACGGTCTTCTGCTTTGTCGATGGTGTCTGCATCAGCACCAATCATTTCCACATTGTACTTGGCCAACACACCCATGCGATTCAGGTCTAATGCACAGTTAAGCGCCGTTTGACCACCCATAGTAGGCAAAATAGCACTTGGACGCTCTTTTTCAATTATTTTTTCTACCGTTTCCCAACGAATAGGCTCAATGTAAGTAGCATCCGCCATGGAAGGGTCGGTCATAATGGTGGCTGGATTAGAGTTCACCAAAATAACGCGGTAGCCTTCTTCGCGAAGGGCTTTACAGGCTTGAGCACCGGAATAATCAAATTCACAGGCTTGACCAATGATGATAGGGCCAGCACCAAGGATCAATATACTTTCTAAGTCGGAACGTTTAGGCATGTCGGATATCCAAAAATTTTGTTGCTGTGTGATTAAGCTTTACGAGCTGTCGCTTTTTTAGCCGACATCGTGTCAATAAAGCGATTAAACAAAGGCGCTACATCATGTGGGCCTGGGCTCGCTTCTGGGTGGCCTTGAAAACTAAAGGCCTGCTTATCAGTACGTTCAATACCTTGTAAAGAACCATCAAACAAAGACTTGTGAGTAGCCCGCAAGTTGCTTGGCATGGATTCTTCTGCCACGGCAAAACCATGATTCTGACTAGTGATCATAACCACCTTAGTGTCGAGATCTTGCACTGGATGATTAGCACCGTGGTGACCAAACTTCATTTTTTCTGTCTTGGCGCCAGAAGCCAAGGCCAGTAACTGGTGACCTAAGCAAATACCAAACACCGGCGTGTCTGTTTCTAAAATTTCTTTGATGGCTGCAATGGCGTAATCACATGGCTCTGGATCACCAGGGCCATTAGACAAAAAGACACCATCTGGCTTCATTGCTAATACGTCTTTAGCTGGAGTTTGTGCTGGAACAACAGTAACGTCACAACCGCGCTCAACCAACATACGTAGGATATTACGCTTAACACCGTAGTCATAGGCGACAACCTTTAAGTGGCCATCTGTCTTTTCCAAGTGACCCTCGGCCAAGTCCCACGTAGAGCCCGTCCAGCGATATGCTTCTTTAACAGTAACTTCTTTGGCAAGGTCCATACCCTTTAAGCCAGCAAAGCCTTTCGCAGCGGCCAAGGCTGTAGCTTCGTCAATATTATCACCGGCCATGATACAGCCACTTTGTGCACCTTTTTCACGTAAAATGCGCGTAAGGCGACGGGTGTCAATATCGGCGATGGCCACAACATTGTTAGCTATTAAATATTCATCAAGAGGCTGAGTGTTACGCCAGTTACTCGCAGCTAATGGCAGGTCTCTAATCACTAAACCAGCAGACCAAATAAACTCAGACTCTTCATCTTCTGAGTTAGTACCGGTGTTGCCAATATGTGGATAGGTAAGAGTAACGATTTGGTGGGCGTAAGAAGGGTCCGTAAGGATTTCTTGGTAACCGGTCATTGAGGTATTGAATACAACCTCGCCAGTGCTTTGGCCAGTGGCGCCAATAGCAACCCCTCTAAATATGCTGCCGTCTTCTAAAGCCAGAATGGCGGGAGTAGTCAATGGGGGCCTCCTCAGGTGTGGTACGCAATGTATACAATGTATTTTTTAACAGGTACAAAAAGTGCGGTCCCTAGTCGCAAAAAAGCGAGGTGTGTAACACACACCCCGCTTTTTATAAATACTATGACCGGCAGCTAGATTATGGCGCCTGTGAACTGGTGAAATTATACAGAACAAGCCTGCCTTTTGTCTAGCAGAGAATCCAGACCAAAATACATAAATTAGTCTTTCAGACCCAACACATCCTGCATATCGTACAAACCGCAAGGCTTACCCTGCAGCCAAGCACAGGCACGCACCGCGCCTGTAGCAAAGGTCATACGGCTACTCGCTTTATGGGTGATTTCTATACGCTCACCTTCGCTGGCAAATAACACAGTGTGATCACCAACTACATCACCAGCACGAATAGTTTCAAAACCAATTTCGTTAGCTGGACGTGGGCCTGTAATGCCTTTACGGCCATAAACAGCACATTCTTCCAGATTGCGACCCATCGCATCGGCCACTACTTCACCTAAACGCAGCGCTGTGCCCGATGGCGCATCTACCTTATGACGGTGGTGGGTTTCGATAATTTCTACATCGTAGCCATCTTGTAACACACTGGCAGCACGGTGAAGAATATCGAGCAACAGGTTAATTCCCACACTCATGTTAGGCGCAAATACCACAGAAGTGTGTTGAGCCTGATCAAACAGTGCCTGTTTCTGCTCGCTGCTTAGCCCTGTAGTACCTACAACCACAGCTTTGTTAAGACGGACACATTCTGCAAGATTAGCTAGAGTTAATTCTGGATTAGTGAAATCAATAAGCACGTCAAAATTATCAGCTGCTGCGGCTATGGAGTTGTTAAGAATAACTCCCAGCTTACTCACGCCCACTAACTCACCTGCATCAACACCTACTAAACTACTATTAGGCGAAACGATTGCAGCACCCAAACTTACGCCTGGGGCTTGATGAACGGCCTCTATAAGCACTTTACCCATGCGCCCTGCGGCGCCCATTACTGCAATTCGTGTCATGCTTCACCTCTGTGGGCTACCCGAACTGAGCTCACAAAGACAGCAACGCGTCATTGCGAGTTTAGCGCGGCTAATCTAACTACTTAGCTATCTTCGAAGAAACTCTTTACACCTTCAAACCAAGACGACTTTTTAGGTGAGTGCTTACCTCTGGTTGATTCCATTGTGTCATGGAACTTACGCAACAAGTCTTTTTGCTCTTTGTTAAGATGTACTGGAGTTTCTACCGCCACACGACACATAAGGTCACCTTGACCACCGCCGCGTACTTGGGTTACACCTTTACCACGTAAACGGAACATTTTTCCACTTTGCGCACCTTCAGGAATTTTTAACTTAACACGACCATCTAAAGTTGGCACTTCAATATCGCCACCCAACGCTGCGTCGGTAAAGCTAATAGGCACTTCACAGTATAAATTTTTACCATCACGAGTGAAAATTTTATGCTCACGAACAGCAACCTGCACGTATAAGTCACCACTTGGGCCGCCGTTCCCACCAGCTTCACCTTCGCCAGTTAAACGAATACGATCGCCTGTATCAACACCAGATGGAATCTTCACAGATAAAGTTTTGTATTCTTGCACTCGGCCTTCACCGTGACAAGAATTACACGGACTACTAATTACCTTACCGTTACCATGACAGGTTGGGCACGTTTGCTGCACAGAGAAGAAGCCTTGTTGCATACGTACCTGGCCTTGGCCATTACATGTGCTGCAACTTTTGCTACTAGTACCTGGCTTAGCGCCCGATCCATCACAAGGTTTGCATTCCACTTGAGTAGGTATACGAATTTCTTCGGTAGTACCGCGAACTGCCTGCTCAAGGTTCAAGTCCATAGTGTAACGTAAGTCTGAACCACGCTGAACGCTTGAACGACCACCGCCGCCAGCTCCTCCGAAAATATCGCCAAACATATCGCCGAACACATCGCCAAAACCAGCACCACCAGCACCGCCACCACGAGCATTGGGATCTACGCCAGCATGACCATATTGGTCATAAGCGGCTTTCTTTTGCTCATCGGATAAGATTTCGTAAGCTGCATTAACTTCTTTAAAGCTTTCTTCAGCAGCCTTATCACCCGGATTACGGTCTGGATGGTACTTCATCGCCATACGGCGAAAGGCCTGTTTAATTTCTTTTTTATCGGTGCCTTTGGCCACGCCAAGAACTTCGTAAAAATCTCGTTTAGACATAGTTATTCCACTGGGCTTCTACTGTGTTTTTACCACAAGAAGCAGATACAAGAACGCAGGACATAAGCCCCGCGCTGTAATATTACGCCTCAGTTAGGAGGCACTAGCAAGCGTATTCGGCTTACTTTTTATCTTCGTCTTTAACTTCTTCGAACTCTGCATCAACTGCATCATCTGCGCCAGCTTCACCAGAATCGTCTGTTCCACCTTGAGCGGCAGCAGCGTCTTCATGCATCTTTTGAGCAATCACACCAGAAGCTTCAGTTAAAGCAGCAACAGCAGCTTCAATAGCTTCTTTGTCGTCGCCTTTTAAGGCTTCTTCAACAGCCTCAATTGCAGCCTGTACTGCTGCTTTTTCTTCATCCGTGGCTTTTTCACCAACTTCTTCAAGCATCTTCTTAGATGAGTGAACCATGCCATCAGCAGTATTGCGAGCCTGTACCATTTCTTCAAACTTCTGATCTTCAGCAGCATTAACTTCTGCATCTTGTACCATTTGCTCGATCTCTTCATCGCTCAAGCCAGAAGAGGCTTTGATGATGATGGACTGCTCTTTACCAGTGCCTTTGTCTTTAGCTGACACATTCAAAATGCCGTTAGCGTCAATGTCGAAGCTAACTTCAATTTGTGGCATACCGCGCGGGGCTGGTGGAATATCGCTAAGGTCAAAACGACCCAAAGACTTATTCTGTGTAGCTTGCTTACGCTCACCCTGACACACGTGAATGGTCACAGCAGATTGATTATCGTCTGCAGTAGAGAATACCTGCGACTTCTTGGTTGGGATAGTGGTGTTTCTATCAATTACCGATGTCATCACACCACCCATAGTTTCAATACCAAGCGTTAAAGGCGTTACGTCTAGTAATAATACGTCTGTTACGTCGCCAGCCAATACGCCACCCTGAATCGCTGCGCCCATGGCAACAGCTTCGTCTGGGTTAACGTCTTTACGCGGTTCTTTGCCGAAGAAACTTGTCACTTCGGTTTGAACCAAAGGCATACGACTTTGACCACCAACCATAATTACTTCGTCGATTTCGCTAGCGTCTAAGCCGGCGTCCTTAAGTGCTTGAGCACATGGCTTCAATGTACCAGCCACAAGGTCTTCAACTAAAGACTCTAACTTAGCGCGAGAAATCTTTACACTTAAGTGCTTAGGGCCAGAAGCATCTGCAGTAATGTAAGGCAGGTTAACATCTGTTTGGCTAGAGCTAGACAATTCAACTTTAGCCTTTTCGGCAGCTTCTTTAAGACGCTGTAGGGCTAATGGATCGTTATGCAGGTCAATACCCGAATCTTTCTTGAACTCAGAAGCTAAAAATTCGATCAAACGTAAGTCGAAGTCTTCGCCACCCAAGAATGTATCACCGTTAGTGGCCAATACTTCAAACTGAGTTTCACCATCTACGTCAGCAATTTCGATGATGGAGATGTCGAAGGTACCGCCACCCAAGTCATATACAGCAATAGTAGAGTCGCCACGCTTCTTATCAAGGCCATAAGCCAATGCAGCAGCTGTAGGCTCATTAATAATACGCTTAACATCTAGACCCGCTATGCGACCAGCATCTTTAGTTGCCTGGCGCTGAGAGTCATTAAAGTAAGCAGGCACAGTAATTACTGCCTCTGTAACCGATTCGCCTAGGTAGTCTTCAGCAGTTTTCTTCATCTTCTTCAAGATTTCAGCAGAAATTTGCGGTGGTGCTTTACTTTCACCATTGATGTTAACCCAAGCATCACCATTGTCGGCTGCTTCGATTTTGTAAGGCACCATCTTGATGTCTTTTTGTACTACATCATCTTTGAATTTACGACCAATCAATCGCTTAATAGCAAACAGGGTGTTCACAGGGTTAGTCACCGCTTGACGCTTAGCAGACTGACCTACCAAGATTTCGCCATCAGCAGCAAAAGCCACGATGGATGGAGTGGTACGGTCACCCTCCGCATTCTCAATTACCTTAGCACTGCCGCCTTCTAAAACAGACACACATGAGTTGGTTGTGCCCAAGTCAATACCAATGATCTTTCCCATCATAAACTCCAATTCTTAGTTCGCCCTTATTAGGGCTTTGATTCAATTTTGCTCAACCACGTTAGCGGCCTTAGGCTCTTTTTAGCCTTAGGCTTAGCGCCGTTTGCTTGTATTCTTATGTAAGGTCGTTTACTAAAAATTCAAGTGAAAAACCTTAACTTTTCTATTTTGAAACCACTACCATAGCTGGACGCACAAGACGCCCATTTAAGGTGTACCCTTTTTGGAACACTTCCATCACTGTATTAGGCTCAAGATCCGGATTAGGTACAGCAGTCATCGCTTCATGCAGCTCTGGGTTGAACGGCTCGCCATGTGGATCAAGCTGATCTACATTGAATTTCTTCAAGCCGTCTAGCAGCATTTTTTGGCTCATTTCAACTCCTTCAAGCAACCCTTCCAAGCTAGATCCATCAGACTTGCTAGCTTCAATAGCACGACCAAGGTTATCCAGCAAAGAAACCACTTCTGCCATCAGTTTTTCTTGCCCAAATTTATGCGCCTTAGCTACATCCTGCTCACTACGACGGCGAATATTTTGCATTTCAGCTTGGGCGCGTAGAACGTCAGCTTGCTGCTCATCAATTTTAGCTAATGCTATTTCTAGTTCGGCCTGTACTGACTCGACAGTAATTTCCTGAAGCACTTCCTCAACAGGCGCATCAACACTCTGTTCGACTGCACTGGCTTCCAATTCAACTTCCGCTTCAGGTGGCTGCTCTTGCTCGCTCATTAACTTCTCCGTTACATAACTTTCGTAACCTTTACAATAAGGCCACTTGACTGCCAACCTATATGGGGACGACGCCGCCCGATTCAAGCAATTTAGGCTAGGTTTTATTAGCTTCTAGACAAAAAAATTGAAGGTTACACAAAAATACTGGACATAAAGTCAGTACTGGTTATAATTACAGTACAATAATTCACAGGAGCAGCTCTATGTTGCAACAGCTAATTGTTCATCACTACGCCTTAGTCGATTTTTTACATTTAGACTTTAACCACAAAATGACAGCAATTAGTGGCGAAACAGGCGCAGGGAAATCCATACTTCTTGGCGCCCTAGGCTTAACCTTAGGTGATAGAGCAGAGTCTGGATGTGTACGACAAGGTGCCGAACGAGCAGACATCCATGCAGTGTTTGACCTTACCCAGTTACCTCATGTGAAAGACTACTTATTCGCCAAACACCTGGCTTCCGCTGGCGATCCAGACACCTGCATACTGCGCCGTATCGTTAATCAAGACGGTCGATCAAGAGGCTATATTAATGGTAAGCC
>Ga0115004_10003265_pt1 | contig 13250 bp, 12 predicted proteins | sample ArcticOcean_MG_C_10_FD_88737 | JGI IMG/M metagenome (GOLD analysis project Ga0115004, IMG submission 88737) | Marine microbial communities from western Arctic Ocean - ArcticOcean_MG_CB11_90 | ecosystem: Environmental > Aquatic > Marine > Oceanic | place: Arctic Ocean: Canada Basin | collected...
AAAGCGATGAATGAATTAATAAAAACAAAATCAAAGACTAGTGCCGTACAAAGCGCTAGAGTTGAAAGAATTTTAGAAATTTCTACCGATGACCAAATTAAAGAAATAGAAAAAAACTTTACCTTTTTAGCAACAGTGGGATCTACGGCTCCTTTTATAGGTTTGTTCGGGACTGTTTGGGGAATTATGAATTCTTTTCAATCTATCGCCATTTCAAGAAATACAAGTCTAGCTATTGTAGCCCCTGGTATTGCAGAGGCGCTATTTGCAACTGCTTTGGGTTTGCTTGCAGCTATTCCAGCTGTAGTAGCTTACAACAAATTTAATAGTGATTCTAAAAAATATACCGCAAGAATTGAAAATTTTTGTAAAAGATTTTTATCTATAATTTAAATTATGGCTTTTAAACTTAATCGCTCTAGGAACGAACCGATGAGCGAAATCAACGTTACTCCGTTTGTTGATGTAATGTTAGTTTTGCTAATTATTTTTATGGTTACGGCACCTTTACTAACTGTTGGCGTACAAGTTGACTTACCAGAATCAGCAGCAGACTCTTTGCCTGACGACCAAGAACCTTTGACAGTAACTATTAATTCTAAAGGAGAAATTTTTATACAAGAAAGTAAAGTTTCTTCTGAAAAGATTATTCCAAAACTATTAGCGATCGCAAAAAATAGAACCGACACTAGAATTTACGTGCGTGGAGATAAAAATATTAACTACGGAAGAGTTTTAGAAATTATGGGAACCTTATCAGGTGCTGGTTTTTCAAAAGTAGCACTTATCTCAGAGCCATATAAGAACTAAATGAAAAATGACAAGAAGTTTAATTTATTCTTTATCCTTCCATGCGATCATGATCTTACTGACCATATTAACTCTACCTTTTATGATTAGGCAACCGGTCGATTTACCACCAATTCTTTCCGTTGAGTTTATTCAAATTTCCGACAAAACAAATATTCCATTTGCTCCAAAAGCAAGAAAAGTTATCGAGAAAATGAAGGAGGAAGAAAAAAAAAGAGTGGTCTCCGAACAGGCTCCACCAGCCGCTAAAGCCAAAGAAAAACCTGACCGAATTCCTTTACCAAAAAAACAAGATGAAAAAAAAGAATTAATTAAAAAAAAACAAAATCCAGAAGAAATTAAACCTGAAATAAGACAAGCTTCAGAATTTGAAAAAAAGGAAATTATTGACACCAATCAAATAGCCGCTTTAATTGACAAGGCAAAAGAAGAGAGTACAAAAGTTGAAAAAAGTGAAAAAAAACTTACCCAAAGTAGTGTTAAAAATTCTTTTGCTTCAGGATTATCTCTTTCTGAAGAAGATGCTTTGAGAGCTCAAATATTTGGATGCTGGACAGTTCCTTTAGGACTGCCGTATGATGATGATCTTTTAGTTAGAATTAAACTAGAATTAAAACAAGATGGAACTATAAATAAATCTGAGATATTGGACCATGAAAGAATGAACAAGCCAGGACAAAAATTTTACAAAATTTTAGCTGAAAGCGCATTAAGAGCAGTGAGAATATGTCAACCTCTTAAAGTGCCACAAACAGGTTATGAAAAATGGAAAACTATTCAATTAAATTTTGACCCAACAGAAATGCTAAGAGGATAACTAATTAATGAAAAAAATATTTTATATTTTTATATTATTTCTATTTAAATTTAATGCTGCATATAGCTTAATAGAAGTTGACATTACTAGAGGAAATCTAGACCCTTTGCCAATAGCTGTATCCCCACTACATGTAGATCCTCAGTCTGACAACTATCAAGAAACTAAAACAAAAGAACTAGGTGAACTTATTTCTTCAGTTGTAGAAAAAAATTTTAGATCTACTGGGTTATTTAATCCTTTAAACAAAGATGCATTTGTACAAAAACCAGATATTGCGCATTTAAAACCAAGGTTTGAAGATTGGAGATTAATAACAGCACAAGCTTTAGTAACAGGAAAATTACTAATTAAAGATGAGAAACTTAAAATAGAGTTTAGACTTTGGGATATAGCTGCCAATAAAGAAATGATTGCTCTTGCTTTTACAACAACACCTTCTAATTGGAGAAGAGTAGCTCATATTATCTCAGATAAAATTTATGAAAGATTAACAGGAGAAACAGGTTATTTTGATACCAGAATAATCTATGTAAGTGAAACTGGACTTAGGACTCAAAGAGTAAAAAAATTAGCTATCATGGATCAAGATGGTGAGAACACTAAATATTTAACTTTAGGTAATGAGCTTGTTTTAACTCCTCGATTTAATCCAACAAACCAATTAGTAACGTATCTCTCTTATTTTAGAAACCTACCCAGGGTTTATTTGCTAGATATAGAAACTGGTATACAGGAAGTTGTTGGAAATTTTCCAGGCATGACTTTTGCCCCAAGATTTTCTCCTGATGGAAAAAAAATAATAATGAGTTTTGCTGAAGATGGCAATTCAGACATATACACAATGGATTTAGAGTCAAGATTAGTTGAAAGGATTACAGAAGACTCCTCAATTGATACATCGCCCTCATATTCTCCTGATGGAAAATACATTACTTTTAACTCTGACAGAAGTGGTCTTCAACAAATCTATATTATGAGAAGTGATGGGAGCGGAGTTAAAAGAATAAGTTTTGGTGACGGTCTTTACGGAACCCCCGTTTGGTCACCACGAGGTGACCTTATTGCCTTCACTAAAGTTAGAGGAGGAAAGTTCTATATTGGAGTCATGCGATCAGATGGAAGCGGAGAAAGATTACTTACAGAAAATTTTTACCAAGAAGCTCCTTCTTGGTCTCCAAACGGCAGGTTATTAGTTTTCTATAGAGAGACCAAATCTGGAAAAGATGGTAGCGGTTTTACTGCTAAATTATGGTCAATTGATATTACAGGTTATAATGAAAGAGAGCTAAAAACAGAAACTGACGCTTCAGACCCATCTTGGTCTTCATTGTTATCCAAATAAGGAGCTATTTAGCACAATAAACACTTGAACTACCGATTAAAATTTGAAATAAACTTAATATCAATCTAAAGGAAAAAAAATGAAATTTAATATGAAAATAAAAAATTTACTAATAATACTTGTTTCAACGCTAGCACTTAGCGCATGTGCTGCTGGTAAGAAATCAGTAGTAGGAACTTCAGATGTTTACACAGGTACTGCCACTGTTCAATATTTAGCCAGTGGAGTTAAAGATAGAGTTTTCTTTGCAACAAACAAATCTGCTTTAACAACAGCTTCTCGAGATACTCTAAGAAAGCAAGCTAGTTGGATGAGAAAAAATAAAGATCTTAACGTTGTCCTTGAAGGTCATGGTGACGAAAGAGGAACTAGAGAATATAACTTAGCCCTTGCAGAAAAAAGAGCGAACGCTGCTAGAGATTATTTATTAACTTATGGAATTTCTGGTAAAAGAATTTCTGTAATTAGCTATGGTAAAGAGAAGCCTGTTAACTCAGCCTCAACACCTTTAGCCTGGTCTCAAAATAGAAGGTCAGTAACAGTTAAAACAAAATAAATTAAACATTTTAAAAAATACTGGACCTCATGGCTTAAAAGTCTTGGGGTCTTTTTTTTGCCACGTTGTGTGAATAAGAAATATTAATAATGGATCGTTATAATATAAATTTACAAAAAATTTTTGTTTCTTTTATTTTGTCGTTTTCTTTATCTAATTTTGCAATGGCTGAAGATGAAAAAATTAACGCTATTACAGACCAATTACAAATTATTGTTCAAGACTTGAAAACATTAGAAAAAGCAGTTTATAAGACTTCTGATATTACCACTGTTGTAAAATCTACTCCCTCAAATGGTCTAAACGAGGAAATTTTGACTAGACACTTATTAAAACTAAATGAAATAGAGGAACAATTTCGTTTACTAACTAATCGTTTCGAAGAAGTTAATTTTAAGTTCGATAAGTTATCTAATAGAGTAACAAAAATTCAATCAGACTCACAACTTCGTTTTTCAGACCTAGAAACAGACAAGACTACAAACTCAACCAAGTTTAATAAAGCAAAAAAAACAAACAAAACAAAAAAAAAGAAAGTGCAAGCTAGATTACCAGGAACCGATAAGCCACAAGATTTAGGCGCAGCCCCAGCTTATAGTTTAGACCCCAAAGAGACAACGCAAGTTACACAATCAGTGCAAGCTCAAGCTTCTGTTTTTACTGAAGAAAGGAAACCACAAACATCTTTGTTGCCAAACAAGTCTCCTAAAGATCAGTATGATTTTGCTTTAAGCTTTATGAAAGTTGGAGATTATGAAACTGCTGAACTAGCACTTAGAGAATTTATTGACAAAAACAAAACTGATAAACTGGCAGGAAATGCTCAGTATTGGTACGGAGAAACATTTAGAATTAGACAACTTTATTCAGACGCAGCTACTGCATATCTAGACGGATATCAAAATTACCCAAAAAGTCAAAAGGCTCCAGAAAATCTTTTAAAATTAGGAACTACAATGGTTGAATTAGGAGAAAAAGATCAAGGTTGTAAAATGATCACAGGCCTTAAAAAACAATATCCAAAAGCATCACAGTCTGTGTTACAAAAAGCTCAGTATGAACAAAAAAGATTCAAGTGTTCTGCAGCTTAAAGATTTAAGTTCAAACAATAAAACATCACATATTTATTCTAATTTCAGGTCTCAATTAAATACTTCTATTAAAAAAAATACTTTCCTTGTTGCGGTTTCCGGTGGGCCAGATAGTTTAGCATTGAGCGCACTAAGCCACACTTACTTAATAGAAAAAAAATCTAAAGTTTTTTTTGTTTTAGTTGATCATGGCATTAGAACAAACTCATCTATAGAAGCACAAAATGTTAAAAATCTTTTAAAAAAAAAGGGAATTAATTTAACAGTTTTGAAGAATAAAAAAAAAATAAACAAAAATATTCAAAGTCAGGCTAGGGAAGCCCGTTATCAACTATTATTAAATTTTTGTAAAAAAAAAAAAATTAAATTTATTATGACTGGTCACCATAGAAACGATCAAATTGAAACTTTTTTAATAAGATTATCTAGAGGAAGTGGAATTCAAGGCTTATCTTCTATGAACAAAGTGAGTAGTTTAAACAACACAACGAAGCTTTTTAGGCCTTTATTAAGTGAGAAAAAAGAAGACCTTGTTTTTCTAGCTAAATATTACTTTGGAAAAATTTTTAAAGATCCTAGCAATACTAATCAAAAATATTTACGAACAAAAATTAGAAATTTAATCAAGCAATTTGAAAAAAGTGGTATTAAGCATGATCGTATCATTAATTCTATTAACAATTTAGCCTCTACTAGAGACACACTGAATTCTTACATTAAAAAAATTGAAAGAAATTGTGTAATTAAAAAAAAAAATACAATTAATATTAATTTAAAAAACTTTTTATTAGAAAACAATGAAATACAACTAAAAATTTTTAGCAATTGTGTTAAGACAATCTCAAAAAATTATTATCCGCCAAGAGCTAAAAAAGTTTTAAATTTACTTAATAGAATTCAGTCTAATAAAAGTTTAAAAGCCACTTTAGGAGGTTGTAAAGTCAACAGGATCAAAAAAAATCTAATAATTTCTAAAGAAGAATTAAAAAAAGCCACAAAACTCTAATTTTTGATAAAAAAATAATAAATTTGTCACATTTACAAGGTGCAACAATTACAGTTATACTTGTTAATTAATTAAAAATACCTATTTATATAATATATGAATTTAAAAAACTTAGCTATGTGGGGAATAATAGTTTTTCTCTCTATCGGACTTTTTAACATGTTTAAAAATCCAGACAGGATTGCCGTGTCAGAATCAAAAGTCCCTTTCTCAGAATTTTTATCTGAAGTTGATCAAGGAAGAGTTATAAAAGTTGAAATTCAGGGTAATAATATTACTGGCTTATTAAGTGATGGATCATCATTTACGACTTATTCACCTAATTATCCAAACTTAGTAGAAAAATTAACTAACAAAGGAGTAAGTATAATTGCCTCTCCAATAGATGCTAAAATGCCATCCCTTTTAGGTGTATTGTTATCTTGGTTTCCAATGCTACTTCTTATTGGTGTGTGGGTTTTCTTCATGCGTCAGATGCAAGGTGGAAAAGGTGGAGCTATGGGGTTTGGAAAATCAAAAGCAAAACTTTTAACAGAAGCACAAGGAAAAGTTACATTTAATGATGTAGCAGGAGTTGAAGAAGCTAAAGAAGAAGTAGAAGAGATAGTAGAATTTTTAAAAGATCCCAAAAAATTTAGTAGACTTGGAGGAAAAATCCCAAAAGGTGCTTTATTAATCGGACCTCCAGGAACTGGGAAAACATTATTGGCAAAAGCAATTGCAGGCGAAGCTAATGTTCCGTTCTTTTCTATATCTGGCTCTGACTTTGTGGAAATGTTTGTAGGCGTAGGAGCATCTAGAGTTCGAGACATGTTCGAACAAGGAAAAAAACACTCTCCATGCATTATATTCATAGATGAAATCGATGCTGTTGGAAGAAGCAGAGGTGCTGGTCTTGGTGGTGGAAATGACGAAAGAGAACAAACACTTAATCAATTATTAGTAGAAATGGATGGCTTTGAAACCAACGAAGGAATTATATTAATTGCCGCAACAAACAGACCTGACGTATTAGACCCCGCTTTATTAAGGCCAGGTAGATTTGATAGACAAGTTGTTGTAGGAAATCCAGATATTCTGGGAAGAGAAGCAATATTAAAGGTTCATATTAAAAAAATTACTGTAGGTCCAGATGTAAAACTTAGAACTATAGCCAGAGGTACACCAGGTTTTTCTGGAGCTGACTTAGCTAACCTTATTAATGAATCTGCTTTGCTTGCCGCTCGTAAAAATAAAAGATTAGTCACAATGGTAGATGTTGAGGAAGCAAAAGATAAAGTCATGATGGGTGCCGAAAGAAGATCTATGGTTATGAGCGAAGATGAAAAAAAATTAACAGCATATCACGAGGGTGGGCATGCCATCGTAGCGTTAAATGAAAAAGTTTCTGATCCAATACACAAAGCAACTATTATTCCAAGAGGAAGAGCCTTAGGCATGGTTATGAGACTTCCAGAAAGAGATCAGCTTTCCGTGACTAGAGAAAAAATGTATTCAGATATCGCAGTTGCAATGGGGGGAAGAATTGCAGAGGAATTAATTTTTGGCCACGATAAAGTAACCTCTGGTGCCTCTTCTGACATCGACATGGCAACAAAAATGGCAAAAAATATGGTTACACGTTACGGTATGAGCAAAGAACTAGGACCACTAGCATACGCCGAAAATGAAGAAGAAGTATTTTTAGGTCGATCAGTAACAAGAACTCAAAATATGTCAGAAGAAACTTCTAAAAAAGTTGATTCTGAAGTTAAAAAAATTGTTGAAGCTGGTTACGATAGAGCAAAAAAAGTATTAACTGATAAAATCGACGATCTTCATAAGTTAGCAAAAGCTTTATTGGTCTACGAGACATTAACAGGAGATGAAATAAGAGATTTAATTTTAAAAAATATTGCCCCTAAAAAATTAGTCGAGCAAAAAGAAGACAAGGACAACAAAGAATCTTCAGCTTTAGGATCTCTAGGTCTTAAACCTAAGCCTGCACTTTAAAAGAAATCTATGAGAAATTATTACACTCGTGCGTGTAATTTTTACTATGGTCAGCAGGCACAAAACTTAATTAAAAAAAAATCCGCATTACCACTTTGTGGGAATAAAAATTTAGCCTTTGATCATATTGAAATATTATCAAGAGATAAAAAAAAAAAGTTAATTCATATTAAAAAAGTTAATAGGTTAAAAAAAAAAATAAAACAAATCGTCAAGATTGATATAAGAAAAATAACAAATAAAAGAAAAAATTTAAGTACCAATTTAGATTTTTCTGAGCCATTAATTATGGGTGTATTAAATTTAACTCCTGATAGTTTTTCTGACGGTGGCTTGTTTAACCAATCTAATAAATCATTCTTACACATTCAAAACATGATTGATAAAGGAGCAAACATTATTGATGTAGGAGGAGAGTCCACAAGACCTGGGTCAAAATATATTCCGTTTAAAATTGAATGGAGAAGAGTAAAAAAAGTTATAGCTAGTTTTAAAAAAAGGTATCCTAAAATATTTCTTTCTATTGATACGCGAAAATCTGAAGTTATGATGAAAGCCATTAAGAATAAATCTGACTTAATAAATGATGTATCTGGATTCGAACATGACGCTAAAGCTATTGATAAAATAAAACAGTTTAATGTTTGGAAGGTATTGCATCATATGCAAGGCACACCTAATACAATGCAAATTAATCCTAAATATAATAATGTTTTGTTAGATCTTTATGATTATTTTGAAAAAAAAATAAATACAGATTTTAAAAAATTTAAATATAAAAAATTTATTATCGATCCAGGTATTGGTTTTGGAAAAAATTTGAAACATAATTTGATTATCATGAATAAAATTTCTTTATTTCACTCTTTAGGATTTCCATTGTTAATAGGCACTTCTAGAAAAAGATTTATTAGTCAAATTTCAGGACCTATCGATAGCAAAGAAAGAATTGGCGGAACCTTAGCATCTGTTTTATACACTTTATCACAAGGTGTACAAATATTTAGAGTACACAATGTTCATGAAGTAAAACAAGCTATATTGGTTTATAAGAAAATAATTTCTATTTGATGAAAAAAAAATATTTTGGTACTGACGGAATAAGAGGCACGGTTAACCAAGGATATATTAATGGAGAGAGATTTTTTAAATTTGGCCTGGCCGCTGGAAGCTATTTTATTAATCAAAAAAAAACTAAACAAACTGCAATTATTGCAAAAGATACAAGATTGTCTGGCTACACTTTAGAACCAGCTCTAGTTTCGGGTTTAGCCTCTGCAGGAATGCATGTTTTTACTTTAGGACCTTTACCTACGAATGGTTTGGCCATGCTGACAAAAGAAATGAAAGCTAATATGGGTATTATGATTACAGCTTCTCACAACCCTTATTATGATAATGGTCTAAAACTTTTTGGTCCTGATGGTTTAAAATTATCAGATGTAATTGAAAAAAAAATTGAACGTATAATTGACTCAAAAACATCAATACATCTTTCAACACCAAATACTTTAGGTCGTGTTAAACGTTTGGAAGATGCTAACCAAAAATATATAAAAATCTTAAAAAGTAATTTTAAAAATAATTTTAGTTTAAAGGGCATGAAGATTGTTCTTGATTGTGCAAACGGTGCTGGATACAAAGCTGGAACGAAGCTTTTATCCTCTCTCGATGCAGAAGTAATTTCAATTGGGGTAAAGCCCAATGGGATTAACATCAATGATAGATGCGGATCAACCTATCCAGAAAATATTAGCAAAGCGGTTAAAAAATATAGAGCAGATCTTGGCATTGCTTTAGATGGTGACGCTGACAGAATAATTTTATGTGATGAAAAAGGAAAAATTATTGATGGAGATCAAATTATTGGAATGCTAGCCAAAAGATGGAAAGTTAAAAAAATTTTAAGAGGTGGTGTAGTTGGAACACTAATGTCTAATTATGGTTTAGAAAAATTCTTAAAATCTGAGAGTATAAAATTTATTAGAGCAAATGTTGGGGATAGATACGTTAAAGCAAAGATGAAAAATTATAAGTATAATTTAGGTGGCGAACAATCTGGCCACATTATATTAGGGAAATTCGCAACAACAGGAGATGGTTTACTAGTAGCTTTAGAAGTTTTATTTTCACTTCGAAAGGGAAAAAAAGCAAGTGTATTGTTTGATGTTTTTAAACCAATTCCACAAATATTAGAGAATGTAATAGTTAAAAATAAAAATATTATTTCACTTCCAAAGACTAAATCGATTATAAAAAAAGCTAAAAAACTTATTAAAAACCAAGGAAGATTATTAATTAGAAAGTCTGGAACTGAACCTAAAATTAGAATTATGGGTGAGTCAAATAACAAGCCTCTTTTGCAAAAATGTATTCAAATCATAAAAAATTCTATAAAATAATTTGAAACCTAAATCTATAGTGCTAATTATAGCTGGATCTGATTCTTCAGGCGGCGCAGGTATACAAGCAGATATTAAAACGGTTACTTCTTTAGGTTCTTATGCCATGACAGCCATTACTGCTGTCACCGCCCAAAATACAACAGGTGTTAGTGCTATTGTAAGTATAAATCCTAAAGAAATTTTCAAACAAATAATATTTACTTGCAAAGATATAAAACCAGATGCCATAAAAATTGGTATGCTTCATTCACCTAGCGTAATAAAGACTGTTATTTCAGCATTAAAAAAAATTAAAATTTCTAAAATTGTTTTAGATCCTGTTATGGTTGCTAAAGGTGGTGCTAAATTAATTAATAATAGTGCAATCAATATCTTAAAAACTAAATTGATACAAAATGTATTTTTAATCACACCTAATATTCCTGAAGCTGAAGTTCTAACTAATACAAAAATAAATAATTCTAAAGACATGATCAGAGCAGCTAATATTTTATTAAAATTAGGTGCTAAAAATGTTTTAATTAAAGGTGGGCACCTTAAATCTAAAGTAGTGCAAGATATTTTAGTAAGTAAAAAAGGAATTAAGATTTTTAAAAATAAAAAGTTTTTAACTAAGAATACCCACGGTACAGGCTGTACATTATCAAGTGCTATAGCCACCTTTTTGTCGTGTGGAAAACTTTTAAATAAATCCTGTGAGCTTGGAATTAAATATGTTAACGAAGCAATAGGATCAAACCTTAAAATTGGTAAAGGTCATGGTCCAATTAACCACTTAAATTCAATAATAGTAAAAAAGAAATATAAATAATGAGAAATGTTGTAGTGGTAGGCTCTCAATGGGGAGACGAAGGCAAGGGAAAAATTGTTGACTGGTTATCAGACCAAGCCGATGTTGTTATTCGTTTTCAGGGTGGACACAATGCTGGACACACATTAGTTATTAATGGAAAAGTTTTTAAACTAAGATTGTTACCTTCAGGCATCGTAAGAGAAGGTAAAATTTCTATTTTAGGTAATGGCGTAGTTATTGACCCGTGGGCTTTGCTTCAAGAAATAAAAGAAATTAAAAAACAAGGCATTAACGTAAACCCTAAAAATTTTTTGATTTCAGAAACGGCTTCTTTAATTCTTCCCTTTCACAGAGAGATGGACGAAATAAGAGAAGACGCTGCTGGAAAAGAAAAAATTGGAACAACAAGAAGAGGAATAGGACCTTGCTACGAAGATAAGGTTGGTAGACGGTCTATTCGTGTAATGGACTTAAGATCTGAAAGTAATTTAGATGCTAGATTAAAAAATGTTTTGTTGCATCATAATGCTATTAGGAAAGGTTTAAAAAAAAAAGTTTTCAAACAAGATGATCTTAAAGAAGATCTTCTAAAAATTGCTCCAGAGATTTTAAAATTTGCACAACCCGTATGGTTAAGAATAGATGAATATAGAAAAAAAAGAAAAAAAATATTGTTTGAAGGTGCTCAGGGAATACTTTTAGATGTTGATCACGGTACCTATCCATTTGTAACTTCGTCAAATACAGTACCTGCTATGGCCGCAACAGGAACAGGATGTGGTCCAGAAACTATTGGTTATGTGCTAGGAATTACAAAAGCTTATACAACAAGAGTTGGAAGTGGACCTTTTCCAACAGAATTAAACGATAAAATTGGAGAAAGCCTAGGAAAAAGAGGAAAAGAATTTGGAACAGTTACGGCAAGAAAAAGAAGATGTGGCTGGTTCGATGCAGTTTTAGTTCGTCAAACAATTAAAATATCGGGTATCAATGGAATAGCATTAACTAAATTAGATGTGCTAGATGAACTTGATGAAATAAAAATGTGTGTGCAATACGAACTAAATGGAAAAAAAATAGACTATTTACCAGCTGCTTCAGAAGATCAATTTAATATAAAACCAATTTATAAAATTTTTCCAGGGTGGAAGAGCTCAACCCAGGGCATAAGAAATATTGAAGAATTACCAGAAAAAGCAAAGTTCTACATTCACGCGATAGAGGATTTTATAGGATGTGTGGTTTCAAGTATTTCCACAAGCCCTGAACGAGAGGACACTATTCTCATCGAAGATCCTTTTAAAGTTTAATTTTTAATTGGCAGGAAGTAAGTTTTTTGACTTACTGGAGTTAATCATATTCTTTTGCAATTTTTCAAAAGCTTTAGTTTCAATTTGTCTTATTCTCTCTCTACTAACTTTATATTTTTGACTTAACTCTTCCAAGGTTTTTGGGTTTTCTGCTAACCTTCTTGCTTCTAAAATTTCTTTTTCTCTGTCGTTTAAAATATTCATAGCCTCATTAAGCAATTCTTTTTTATCATCAAACTCCTGTTTTTGTGACATAGTTAATTCTTGATCTAGATGATCATCAACTAACCAATCTTGCCATTCATCTGTTTCTCCAGCTTTAATAGGATCGTTAAGTGATTTTTCATGTCCCATAAGTCTTCGATTCATATTAACCACTTCATACGACTCAACATCTAATCTTTTTGATATTTCATTTACTTGTTCGTCTCTCAAATCACCTTCTTGATTCGGAGCAATTTGGTTTTTAAGTTTTTTTAAATTAAAAAAAAGTTTCTTCTGAGCAGTTGTAGTTCCCATTTTAACTAAGCTCCAAGATTTTAATACGTACTCTTGTATGGCCGCTTTAATCCACCACATAGCATAAGTTGCCAGTCTAAAACCCCTCTCAGGGTCAAATTTTTTGACTGCTTGCATCAAACCAATATTACCCTCAGATATTAATTCGTTAACCGGTAACCCATACCCTCTATAGCCCATGGCAATTTTAGCAACCAATCTTAAATGGCTTGTGACTAATTTATGTGCAGCTTTTAAATTTCCTCTTTCCTTCCAACTTTTTGCAAGCATGTATTCTTCCTCCGCATCAAGCATAGGAAATTTTTTAATTTGTGCCAAATAAAGTGACAGACCCCCAACGTAAGGAGAGGGAAGATTAGTTATTTCTGATTTTTTTTTCATTATAATATTATTTATAAACTAAATTTGTCTTTTCAATGGCTTAATTTATTTAATAAATCCAATATTTTCTTAAAATCTTGTGGTAATTTAGACTCAAAGCCCATAAATTTTTTTGTTGTAGGATGAATAAAACCTAAAAATTTTGCATGCAAAGCCTGTCTGTTTAAAATTTTTAATTTTTTTTCAAAATCTTCATTAATTTTTTTAAACCTAAGATTTTTTTTA
>Ga0115004_10003269_pt1 | contig 13238 bp, 9 predicted proteins | sample ArcticOcean_MG_C_10_FD_88737 | JGI IMG/M metagenome (GOLD analysis project Ga0115004, IMG submission 88737) | Marine microbial communities from western Arctic Ocean - ArcticOcean_MG_CB11_90 | ecosystem: Environmental > Aquatic > Marine > Oceanic | place: Arctic Ocean: Canada Basin | collected...
AAACCGTCTCCAGCCGTGTTGCCGACAAGCAACGCGCGCGCCACGCAACGCAGACGGCGCCAATCGCCGCCGCGCGCGTCGTCGCCGTTTCGGCGCGCGTCGCGTACAAAGCGAGCGTCGCAACGAGCTCCGTTTCGGTCTCGGCGTCTTGGTCTCGGGCATTCCTGGTGTGGTTTGAAGACGGAATCGCGTCGTCAACGAAACGCAAGCGACACCGCGTCGCCCCTATCCAGTCCCCTACACATCCCAAAACAACCGCGGCGGCGCTTCCGTTGTTCCATCCCAGCGCCGCGGCGACCGCCCATTGCGGGCGAATTTTCTGGTGGCGCAGACCTTCGCGAAGGGTTTCCTCGAGGTCGCGCTGGTGTGTTAAATATCGCAGGTCTTTTTTGTATCCGCGCGTAGAGGCGGTGTCTCCAGCGGGACTAATACCTCTGGTGTCTCGCGAAGACGAGCTCGTGTTGGCAACAAGACACAGAAGCGCGGCGACGCGAATCTCCGCCGCGCCCGCGCCAGTCGCGAGCGCGTCGTTCGCGCGCGATGGGCCAATCGCCTGCCCCGCGACCGCCGCTAATGAAACAACCTCTTCCGGTCGCATCAAGGGAAGCACGGCGACGACCGCACCAGCGCAGTCAAACGAAATGTCCCCTGAAGCATGCGGGACAAGCGCCCCGTAGGCCACCGCGCGCGCCGCCGCGCAGGGCGAGCGCGCCGCGCTTTCGTCCAAGTCGTCGTCGTCAAAAAAGTCGTCCTCCTCTCCTCGCGACCCCCCTGCACCGCCACCCGGCGATGAGTACTCCACGAACTGACGCAGGGCCTGGCCGCCGTTGTGAAACGTGTCCGCGGCGGACCCCGCGGCGAGCGCGACTCGAAGCGTGGCAATTGCGGCGAGCCGAACCCGCGCACGAAACACACTCTTTGTCTCGTCGCCCCCCCGCTCGGCGGCAAAAACGTCGGCGTCGACAAACGCCGTGACTCCGGCGGCGGCGGCGGCGGCGAGCCGCGCGGCTGATACGATAAAAAAGAAAGTGTCAGTCTCGTATGGGCAATCAGGGAGGCGGAATGTGGGGAGTTGGAAATACTTACAGCGCGCGGCAGCCTCCAGGCTCCCTAAACCTTTGTGTCCTGGAGTCTGCGTTTTGGCGACGTTCGCGAGCGCCTCCGCCGCGGTCGCGGCGAGCGGCGGGGACAGCGCACCGGACGGCCAGGGAAATTCTGTGTCCGGGTGCTCCTCCGCGATGGCACCCGCCGCGCGAATGGCGGCGGCCGCGGTGGCCGCGGCCCACGCCGAGAGCTCCAGGTGCGTCGCACAGCACAAACGCAAAAAAACGCCTTGTTGTTTCTCGTGTGCTTGTTCTTGTTCTTCAGCGGTTTCTTCGTGAGTTTCCAGGTCCCTCGATGCACGCGTCGTGGGGTACCCGCCGCGGTCCAGGCGGTCCAGGTAATCCAGCGCGTCCGCCGCTCGCCACTCGCGAAGACATGCGGCGACGCACGTCGCGACGGGCGCGTTCGCCGACGCGCGCGGCGCTAAGCGTGCCGCGCGTGCGATGTCTCCCACGCGCGCGGCTTCGTGCACCGCCTCTGTGTACAGGCCCGATTCGTGGCTCGAGTTCATGCCAAGAAATAAGAGCAAAGTCTCCGCTTTGAAGTCGCCTCGTGTCACGGTTCGCGCGCTTAGTACCGCGCCGTCACCAAACTCGTCGTCGCCGCCGCTCTGCCTGCGACTACTCTCCTTACCCACCGCGCGGCGCATCGCGGCCGCGAACGCGTCCGCCTCGGGTCCTTTCGCGGTGCCCAGTAACCCTCGAACCAGCGTTTCCGTGGACGGCGTTGACGGACGACAAACCAACGTCGCGCCCTGCGTCGCGACGGCGCACCCCTCGAAATTTGTAACGCCGCCGCCGCCGTTTGTCTCGCCTCGCCGATCCCCGCAAGACATCAGCGCGCGCTCTAACGGCCGGCCCACGCTCGCAGACAGCGTCAGCTCTTGAAGCACCACAGGTACGATCTCTTTGTTTCTCCAAAGCGTGCCCGGCCCCGGCCCCGGCCCCGCCCCCGTTCCCGCCTGCGCAAGTTCCGTCCCACCGGACGCCGAAAACCCACCCGGTTTCGCGCCCCTCGAGTCCGCGGACCCCGCCGCGAGTGGTTTCGGTTCCAAACCGGAACCCTCGTCCGTCTCACGCCTGACCAGCACCGCAAGTCGCGCGCGTCCGCCTCGTTTCGCGCGATGCAGGGCGAATATCAGCCGGCGGGTGACACGCACGGCGGTGGTTCCGTCAGGTACCCGGTACGTCGCGATTGAAACGCGGTCGTTTGAGGGGTGAAAAAGCGCCAAAGTCGGAGACCCGGCGCCGAGGCGAGCCACGAGGGTCGTGGAGAGCCCACCGGGTGAAGCGGATGAATCGTCACCCTCACGCATCATCGACACACTCGTATCATGCGCGCCAGGGTGCACAGACAGAACCGCGTTTGATGAACAAATCTTCTCAGTGGAAGACGAAGAACAAGCTCCGAACCGCCCGTCCGCCAGCCGCGCGGGCGAGAACCCTCTTTTGCCAGCGGAGGACGGAAGCGACGCGCCGCGTCGCTCCAACTGCAGCGTCCAGTGCGCATTGGGACTGGTGTAGGTACGGTCGGTACTGTGCGCACTGAAACTGGTACTGTTACTGTTCACATTACCAGTCACTTGGTGGTCCGCAAAGCCGGACACGAGCAGGTACTGGCCTAGCGAAGCGCCGGTGTCCACAACCGCCGCGCCCGCCGCGCGCCCGCCCACGAACACGGCGCACACCGGGTCCCCGGTCGGGTTCCAGAACCGAACCTCGCCGTTTTGCGCGCACGCCACCGCTACGAGTTCGTGGTTATCCGACGCACTACTTCCAGCACTACTTCCAGCACCTCCATCACTACTTCCATCACTTACATCACTTCCAGCACTACGTACAGCGTGTCTCCGCCACCACAGCACCGAGCATATGCGCGAGCCCGAGGTGCACAGCACGCGAACGCCTCGTGTCGTGGAGGCTTGGTTTGTCCGTGCGTCGCCCTCGCCCGCGCCGGTTGAAAGCAACGCCCCCGCCGCCACCACGTAAACACCCCCCCCTCCGTGCCGCACAGCAGCATGCGGGGCGGCGTACTACCACCCCGGTTGTTGGGTCTTGCCTCAGCGCACAGCGGGCTGAACTCCATGCTTGTGATCCGGGCGTCCGCGCCGTGGTACCACGGAAGCACGCGCGCAGTTGGCGGCGAGGCGTCCCCGGGGTCGTCCGCGAACTCCGACGCACCCGCGCCCTCCGAACGTAACAGCAGATCATGCCTGGTGCCTTCCTCGGAGGCGAGGGCTGCGGCGTGTAACACGCGTGTCGCGGTTGGGTCTCCCGGACGCGCGTTCGCGTCGGACGTGCACGCCGCGGCGAGGAACTCGCGGCGACCCTCGCGGCGACCGTGGAGAGGGGCTCGTCCAGACGTGCCTGGCGCATCGTCGTACACGCCGGACATGAACGTGGGTTCGTTCGAAACACGCGCGGACCCTCCCCGGCCGGGGGAACTCGTCGTGGAACTCCGTCGGGTATCCTCCCCGCCGTCCTTGCGTCCTCGCGGGCGCACCGACAAAACCTTCTCCACCGCGAACAACGGGATGTCCAGGGATGGCGCGAGTTCGTCATCCTGTTCTGTGTCGGAAATTCGGCGCTCGGCGATGGCCTTCACCACGCCCAACGCAGACAAATCAGCCCCGCGCAACGACACCACCCCGGCGCCATCGCCCGGCGCCGCCATCCTCCCCGTCGCGCGCCCTGAGACGCGCGTCGGGGAATGGCCACCCGACACGAGGCCGGCCGAAAGAATTGAGATTGTCACTTCCCAGAGTCTCAACTTCTGGTGTGCTGGAGATCCGAAATATTATTCCACGTGGCAATGTTGAGAAGAGAAAAGCGGTGGTGGTAGCCGCCACACCACACCGCGCCCTCGCCATGGTGCGCTTCGATCACGTGAGTACTCATCCCCCGCGTCTCTGCCATCTCATACTCGTGCATGACTCGGCGAAATCCGCGCGTCTCATGTCCACTCCAGCGCCGCGTGCCGCCAGGTCAATTATTCGTTGGATCCTTCTTTTGCGATCCTTCGCGATCCCATCCCTCGCCCACGCCCTGACCGCGTTCCCCCCCCCTTCCTCGCGCAGGCCGCCATCGCCTCCTCCGCCGAGCTGGAGCTCGGCAACGTGATGCAGCTGGACGTGGCGGAGCGCGGCATCGTGGCTGCCTTTTTCGAGATGCTCAAGGACAAGTCCTGGGCGCACGCGTCCAGTGCGGACGGGACGGATGTGTTCAAGCTCCCCGGCGAGCGCATTCACCGCATCATGGGCATCACGCGCACGGACGCCACGCCCGAGCAGGTGCTGACTTTCTTCTCCGACCCGCACAACTTCGACGAGCACTTCAAGATTCTGGACGACATGTTCAAATCCGGGTCGGTGGTGAAAATAGGAGGCGCGCGAGAGGCGGCGGCGCTCGCGGCGCTCGCGGCGTCGGAATCGGAAAAAATGCTTCTGAAAAAAAACAAAGACGAATCCCAACCCCCGCGCGACCGGTCCGGGAACTTCCCCGCGCTCGGGCTCGGGTTTGGGGTTGGGAAAAAAACGGTCGGTTCCGACCGTTTCGGGAATGACCAGGGCTCGCACCTCGCGACAGACGACTTGGGTTTCTTCCAAGGCCTTGGCAAGCGAATCGACGACGCGTTCGCCAAGACGGCAGGTCGGGAGAAGCGACTGAACGACCAGGCGGCTGTTTTCGCGGCTGGTTTGGGAACGAAAAAAAACGAAGAGTCGCCCTCGTCCCTCGCCGCGCTTGACGCGTTGCCGGACGCGACCACGGACGCGACGCGGGATGCGCTTATGAGTGATGCGCTTAGTGCTACGTATTCCTCACACGACGCGTCCTCTTCTGGTTCGCCGTTCGACGAGAGCTTTGCTTTCGGGGCCGGCGCATCCGAATCGGCGGCTGATTTCTCAAAAACGCTCGCGGCGCTTCCCATTGACCAAAACTTCGTGGACCGCCCCGGCCACGCTTTGCTTCACGGCACGTTTCGGCTTCCCAGCCTCGTCCCGGATCGCGACTTCATTTGGGACCAAGTCGCCATGCGTCTTCCCACCGGTAAGTATTTCCCATTTACCACATTCTACTGACTGATTGCCCATACAAGACTGACATTTTCTTTTTTACATTCAGGGAGCGTTTTGATCGCGGGCAAATCGGTTGACACGTTTTTGGACGACGAAGAAACGCCGACGGCGAAAGGGCACGTGCGCGGCGCGGTCCTGACGAGCGGGTACTACGTCGCGGCGGAGACGAAGGCGCAGGGGGGGGGGAGCAGGATCGCGTTCGTGGTGCAGGCGGACCCGAAAGGAAACCTACCCGCGTGGGTGGTGAACCTCGTGGCGCCGAAACAAGCGCACAACGTGACGCGTTTAAGGAAGTACTTGGACGGGAACTGAGCGCCTCTTTAGTCTCTGTTTATCTATTGTAAACTTTTTAAATTGCCTTTCTACAAGTAATGTCCGTCCGAGTTCACGGACAGCCGTTCTCACGCAACCACGTCGAACATGCCGCGCGCCCAGTTGGAGGACATCGTGGTGGGTTTTGATTTTGCCGCGACCGTTTTCTTGCTTTTTTACGTGGATGTCTGCAAGTAGAGTGACCCCGAAGACTCCGTCTTCGAGACTCTCTCAGACACCAGCTGTACCAAATGTACTGCTGACATATCAGCCTTCCCTGACGTCGCTTCCGTGCGCGAGTTTCGCCACGCGCGCCACGACGAGCTCAAGGATCGCGGGCTCGACGCTCACCAATCTGGCGAAGCCCTCGCCCCAAAGAGCGGGCGTGCGTCCGCTCCCCGAGCTCCCGAATGCCTCGCCGCGAACGCCCGGCCCCGACGCGAGCTCCACGCTTTCACCCGGATCGCAGGCGGCGCCGTGGCCGGACCAGTCGTGGGCTTTTCCGTGTCTTTTCCCGCTCGCCGTCTTGGCTTGTTTCCACGTCGCGCTTGCACACAGCGCCAGCGTCTTGACTGCCTCCTTGAACGCCGTTGGAAACCGCTTGTGCGTGCGCCGTGTCCAAGTCGAAGGCACGCCCACCTGCCACCGGTGCGCGCACTGTCCGTCCGTGGTGGCGACAAACAGGAACTCCTCATCAACCGGGCTCTTCCCTACGCACGCGGGTAACAGCCGGTGGTGCCCACTCGTCCCAGGGCCGTTCGCGTGGTCGTGCAGCGCCGCGATCTGCGCGCCGTTGGATGCGCCGTGGATCCACACGCTGCCGTCCTTGTGCGCCAAAAACAACAACGTACCGCCCCCACCCGAGGTGAGGGACGAGCAGTCGATGAACCGGTTACACGCGGTGACGCCTTCCAGGGGGAACCGCCGGACCTCTTTGCCGTCGCGCGCGTCAACCAGCACGATCAGCAGCGGCGAATCCGGCGTCGTGTAGCACGTGCCAGGCACCAAGGACGCGGCGCACGTGGCGAGCAGCAACGGTGCAGAATCCCGATTCTGGGCGTGATGACAAAACGAACCGCGCTCCCCGGAAGGCCTGGGCAGCGCGGCGAGCCCAGCGAGGTACACGTTGCGCACGGCGAGTTTTTCAGAGCGCCACTTTGGCCTTTGGCCGTCCCCGCCCACCCCCGGGTTGCACACCCTTAGCTCCCACCCACGCAGAGATTTGGCGTCCACTGCCGTGCTAAACATGCGCGACCCGTCAGGGTGGAAGGCGATGTGACACATCCCGTCCTCTTCCCAAGCCGGGTCGTCTTTGAAGTGAGTCGGGACAGTCGCGTCGAAGGCGGGGGCGTGCCCCGTAGCGCCGTCCCACACGGGGAAGATTCCGTGGCCGCCTATCACGCCTACCAAATAAGTGGTGTCTTCAGCGTCCGCGCCGTGTATTGAAGGTGTCTTGCCAGGGAAAGAAACCAGCCTTCGTATCGGCCTCGGCTCGGGAATGCCGTTCACCGCGTCGCGTGCGAACGCGGAACTAAACGGGTTCCGCGCGCGTCGCCGGCGCCGCGGCAACCTCTGTAAACTCGGATGGCTGTCCTGGCTGTGATCAAACGTACCTCCGAACCGCACCTCGCCACTCGGCAGGTCCCACCCCCAAAGCGTGCCGTCCGCCATGCCCGCGAAGACCGCGGAGCCGGACGCGTCCAGCGCCACCGAAAGCGCCGCCACCGCGCCCGCCGCTTTCAGCACAGTGATGAGCACGGCGCTGCCTGAACTAGAACTGCAGCTTTTTCTGCTTCCGCTCCCCGACGCCCCTCCCCTGGCGTAACGGGCGGCCCCGTGGCGGTCGTCTGTGTCGCCGTCGGTTGCCGTGTTGCCACCATCGAGCCGCCACACCCGGATTCGCGCCACACCGGGCTCATGCGGCGACGCCCCGCCCGCGGCGATGGTGGTGCCGTCCCTACTCACCGCCAGCGCAAACACCTCGAACGAATCCGCGCTGTGCTCGTGTCCCCACTCCAATCGTAGCCCGGTGTGGCGGAAGTCTCGGGGCTCCAGGCCGTGCGCGGCGCGACCCCTCTCGCCGCCTCCTCCGCCGCCACCCGACATCGCCCGCGCCCGTCGCAGTGAGGTAGGCGGACCTGCAAGGTGACTGAAGGTGACTCAGCAAGGAAAGAAAGCGCGTCGCGGATTTGGCGAAATCACGACGTGGCCAAAATCGACGACAGACGCCGCCGCAGCCGTAACGCCGCGGCCACTTCGCGTCGCGGCACGTACGCACGACCCTCCCGGTTCGCGTCCGCGCGTCCTTCGGGTCCACGCCTCCGTGTCTCCACCTGTGGCTCTTCCCTCGGCCCTCTCCGGCCCTCTCGCCGCACTCGCGCGCGACCACGAAAACCACCGCCACCGCCATTTGCGACCATGAGTGTCGCGTCCCTCCGCTTGGAGCTGATGGACCAGAGTCTGGGCATGCCCCGTCGTTTCCGCGCGCTTTTCGGGCTTCGCAGCGTGGGCAGTGACGCGTCCGTCTCCGCGCTGCTGGACAGCTTGGTGGACCCCAGTGCTTTGTTCAAGCACGAGGTGGCTTTCGCGCTCGGCCAGATGCAGGCGCAAGCCGCGGTGGCCACACTGAAGACAATTCTCGTGGACGAAAAGGAACACGGGATGGTGCGGCACGAAGCCGCTGAGGCGCTTGGCGCGATCGCGAGCGACGAGTGCTTGGACGCGTTGGAAACCGCGTGTGGTGACGAATCGCAGGTGGTGCGGGAAACCGCGGTTTTGGCGCTGCAGAGGTTCAGGTACGCGGCGGCGATGCGGAACGGCGGTGTAAAATCTCCGAAAAAAGCAAAGGAGGAAAACCAAAAGACTTTAGGCTCGGCGAAGGAAAAGCTGTGTAGCTCTGTACTCGGTGGGACGACGAACACTACGCCTGCTGCCACGACAGACACGAGTCATGACTCTCCGTACATCTCCGTGGACCCCGTTCCAGCTGCGTCGGTTCATATTCCCCTCGACCAGTTGAAACTTTGTTTGCTTGACGAAGCAAAGCCGCTTTGGGACCGGTACGCCGCGATGTTCGCGCTGCGCAACAGGGGCGGCGCACCCGAAGTCGCCAAAGTGTTGGCCGAAGTTCTCGTGACCTCGAAAAGCGCGCTGTTGAAGCACGAGGTGTGCTACGTGCTCGGGCAGATCCAGGAGCGGGGCGAGGGCGCCAGGGCGGCGCTCACGACGGTTTTGGAAAATTGCAACGAACACCCGATGGTGAGGCACGAAGCCGCCGAAGCGATCGGATCAATCGCGGCGGTACACACGAAATCCTTGCTGGAGAAATACCGAAGTGACACGTGCCAAATAGTCGCGGAATCGTGCGAAGTAGCGCTGGATATGATGGAAATGGAAATTAACGACGAGTTCGTGCCCCTGGTGGTGGAGGCGCAAACAGCAAGCGCGTGATGATCCCGCGTTTTTATCGAGTTTCAGTTTGTTTTTGTAAAAGCGCCGAAAAGGCAGAATTCATTTTCAATTCATTCAAACCCTTCGTCCTTCCCTTCCCACCCCTGGTCCGTCTCACAACGCCGCGCGCCTCGTGAAGGCGGCATACGCAGGAGGCGTAGGACGCGCTGGTGATACGCGCCACGCGCTGCGGGTGCGGGTTGCGTTCTCTGGTGTTGGGAACACCGTGTTAACCGTGTTGCCCTTTTTTGGTTAGGGTAAAACGTCCCGCGGCGCGCCGATCGGTTGTCCCGGGTGGGTGTCTGTCTCTGCCCGTCGTCACCATGTCCGCGGCGATGGAAGCGGCTGGGGCGGGCAAGGGCCGCAACGCGCGCCTCGCACCTGAAGTGAACCGCATTTTGTACGTAAGGAACCTCCCGTTCAACATCACCGCGGATGAGATGTACGACATCTTCGGCAAGTACGGCGCGATTCGGCAGATCCGTCTCGGCGACAGAAGGGACACCAAAGGCACGGCCTACGTCGTGTACGAGGACATTTACGACGCGAAAAACGCGGTGGAGCACTTGAGCGGGTTCAACGTGGCGAACCGGTACCTGATCGTGCTTTATTACAACGCGTCCCGGGGGGCGAAGCGGGTGGACCAGGCCAAGAAAGCCGCGGAGATCGCGGCGCTGCAGGAAAAACACGGCGTGGACGGGACGAGCGACCGGTTGTGAATGATGATGAGGTTGTATTGCGTAAATAAGGCTTGTAGGATAGACTATTGTGTTCCGTCATCGCACTACTACATAAAGGTACTATCTACATAGCTACATAGCTAGATAACACCGCTAGATACATAAGGTCAACACTTTCAGTCCCCTCCTACTAGTCCTTCGAAGTAGGCGTGTTCCAGACACCGATCGCCAGTGAGCCTTAGTTTGGGGTTGAGCTGGAGCAACCCGGCGACGAAATCCAGCGCGTGTGTTTGCAACACGTTTCCGTACCGGGCGTCGATGGACTCTTCAGCAACCTTCACGTCTTCGGTGTCGAAAAACACCCCGGCGTTGTTGGGGTTCAGGGAGAACACCATCATCTGTCCGGGGGTTAGCGCGCCGATTGTTCGCTGAATCAACCGCAGCTGATCCAAATCGTTCTCCCCGGGAAACACCGGGTCGCCGTCGCTGAGCTCGCACAGCAAACAACCAACCGCCCACATATCCACCGGCTGCCCGTACCCCGCGCGTGTCCCGTACCCGTCCACAGTGCCGTCACTGGACCGGAACGGCTGCCCGAGCAGAAGCTCGGGCGCGCGGTACCACCGCGTGGCGACGTAATCGGTCAGGGGATTTTGTTTGGACGTCGCGTCGCTGGTCGACGTCGACGCCACCAACTCGCGCGCGAACCCAAAGTCGCACAGCTTCAGCACCTTGTCCTTCCCCACCAGCAAGTTCTCGGGCTTCACGTCCCGGTACACGTACCCGGCTCTGTGCAGGTAGGAAAGGGCGAGCACGAGCTGGTGGATGTAGTGTTTGACGTCGGCGGCGGGTAACCCGGCGGGTTTACGCGATTCCACGGAAGCATCGTTGGGTACCGCCGGGTCGTCGCCGCCAATCTCCTGCAGCAGCTGCAAAAGCGTTTTCGGCACGAACTCCATGGCGACGTATAGCTTGGTTCCCATGTAAAAATCACCCAGGTGTTTAACGATGTTGGGGTGGTGTAACGCCCTCAACGCCCGCACCTCGCGTTCTGACGTGCGCCGCACCTCCTCCACGTCGGGGTCGTTTTCGTTTATTTTGAACTCCTGTTACGATCGTCACAGAAAAGTGTCAGCCGGCCGTATGGGCAAACAGGGAGGCGGGATTTGGGAAATGCAAATTCGTACCTTCACCGCGCAGGTTTGGTTTGTGTTCAAATCCACGCAGCGCATCACGCGCCCGTACGCGCCTTCCCCCACGAGCTCCTCGACTCGCAACGACCCGCCGTTGAGTAAACTGCCCCGCTCCACTTGCTTGGAAGGTTCGGAAGCTTCTTCTTGTTCTTCTTCTAATTCGCTTCCTTCTTCCCACCTTTTGTCAAAACTCGCGTCATCGCGTTTTCGCGTAAACGCACCATCTCGCCGCTCCATCTCCTCCAGCTCCCGTAACTCCGCGTCGTCGTCCTGGAACGGCTCCGGTTGCTCTGCTTTTAAAAGATTGTCGGTCGACGACGCCCCCCGTGACTCGCGCTCTGCCCGGGCAACGCACGCGCGCATCGCGAGCACCGCGGGGTCGTCGTCGCGAAGCCCGAGTCGCGTCGCGCTCTGCAGCGCGGAAACCGAGGGCCGGAATCCGCGCACCGACGCGTTGAGGGTTTGTCTAAACGAAACGCGCGCACGCGCGTTTCGCAAACTTTCCTCCGCGTCAGTCACGAGTTCGACGAATCGCGATTCGTTGTGTCGCTCCAGGCCGACGGCGATGGCTTCCGTGATCGCGGTTTCCAGGAGACACACGAGCTCGGTATCGGAGGTGGACGTGGCGGCGGTGTTTTCTGAAAGAGAAACAGCCCACGCCAGCGCGTTCGTAGCGGCGAGCCTCCGACGCCCGCCGCCGTCCCGCGATGTCGGTTTGTCGCGCGCCACATGTTTGGGACGGGACGAGGCACCCGCGGTTTGGGACAACGCACCAGCCGCTTGTTGTCTTGTCGTCGCATCCAAAACTCGCGTCGCCAAGCCATCACCCGACACCGGAACGGACCACGGGTTCGCGGGGAAGTGGTTTTCCTTTTCCCGGGTTTTACTCTTTTTAGTTTGTTGTCGCGGTACAAAAAGCGCGCCGAATTTCCCCCGTGAGACGCGCGGTTTGTGCGCGCCCCTTGTTCCCGAGCTCGGCCGGATGTACCCGGTGGCTCGCGTTGCGGTCTGGTGACTCGTCGATTCTGGTTCATGGTTCGTGACTCGTCGATTCTGGTTCGGTTCTTTCTCGTCCGGGAACACGATCGCGGTTCTGCTTTGCGCAAACGACGCTCGCCCGGTGCCGTCTTTGTTACCCCCCGAGCCACCGGAAAGCGGCTCGCCGTACACCGCTTTCCGGAACCGAAACGCAGCCGCGCCTCCTCCGCTTCCACCGGTGCCTAGCGTGACGGAAGGTTTCACGTGGTCTTTTGTGTTAGCGTCGCCGCGTAAATGTTTGGCCGCTCGCGCCTCGCCAAAGCGCCCCTCGTCCGCATCCGCGAAGGTCGTTAGTCTCACCGCGACGAGCGAGGCGCCCAAACCGGCAACGCCGGGCGTGACGTGTGTTGCTCGCGCTGCTCGCGTGTCACCCTCCAATACGTACTGCGCGCCGGGCTTCCCGGCGTGGGTCATCTTCCGCGAACACGCCACCGCGACTCGCCGCGCGCGAACCGCTTGGACCTCGCGAACTTTGAGTTCACGTCGGAGCTGGTCCTGAAACGCGCGTTTCTGCGCCGCCGCGTCCGCGCCCACCGCACCCAACGCCCGGTCATCGAATTCGCGCGCCATCGCCACGCACGCACGCTCGACCCGACCGACGCGAACGACGCGCCAGGGAGTGTGCGCCGCGTGGGGGTCCAACGTTGGAGAGGGAATTTAGTTCGCGTGCGAAGCCCGTTTTGGCTTTTGGGTGCGACGGCACGCGTTTTTTTATCATCCGAGGCAAATACGCCAGACCGCGGTGCGTGCGTGGCGTGCGATGCAGGAGGCGGGTTTGCGCCGCGGGTACGTTGCGCGACACTGGGGGCTCGACGTGGCCGAGCTACGCGAAGAAACGAAGCTCAGGCTGGAGCACGCAGGGCAGGTTGAAAGGCTGCAGCGGCGCGTCTTGCTGGATGCTCTCGGAGAAGCCGGTGAAGACGTAGGTACCCCCGTGAGCAGACTCGACTACTCACCACCCGGGGGCCCACACTCCATTGACTCGTCACATGACGTGTCCTTCGTGGCATCGCCACTATGTGAGTTCGTGTCTCACGTCCTCGTGCTGAGTTTCGTTCCCCAAACAACCTCTGCCTCAGGTTTCCGCCAAGGTCCAAGCGTTGCGTGAACTTTCCAAAGCCAAAGCAAAAAACAGGGAGTTCGTCGTGGCGATGGATTTGTTCGACGCGGCGCAGAGACTTGAGGTTGACGAGCGGCACACCGCAGAACGGAATGTGCTGGATGACCCTGGTGGGGCCTCCTTGACTACTATCTCAGCGCTTTTGGCGAAGCAAGGAAGGCAACTAGGCGAGCTAAGAGGGAGACACAAAGCGCGACGCTCGCGACAGGAGGTTGCGTTTGACGGGACGGTTTTTACGCATCAGGCTGAAGCCGCGGTTCCGCAAC
>Ga0115004_10003272_pt1 | contig 13230 bp, 7 predicted proteins | sample ArcticOcean_MG_C_10_FD_88737 | JGI IMG/M metagenome (GOLD analysis project Ga0115004, IMG submission 88737) | Marine microbial communities from western Arctic Ocean - ArcticOcean_MG_CB11_90 | ecosystem: Environmental > Aquatic > Marine > Oceanic | place: Arctic Ocean: Canada Basin | collected...
TACTGTTCTCTAGATCTCTCTTTGTCTTTAGCGCAGGAGATCGACAATAACGCAGCTCTCTGCGAATTAAATAAACTCTCTCATGAAATCTCTTTTGTGATCTCGCGGCCTCCAGAACGATCCAAAGGATTTAAACGACTCTCCAAAACTCTCGTCCTCTTTGAATGAATTCTACTTCTACGAAAACACTCTGATAAGGATCTTTTCAAGTCGTGCGAGATCTCGAAGCTCTCTCGAATCTCTGCAGGCGAGTGCGTACGTACGCGTCGTTGTTGTTGTTGTTGTTGTTGTTTAGTGATTAATTAATTAATTAAAGCGGAGAAGTTTCTTTGAGACGACTGACTTTGTTTTAAGCGTCTTTCGGTTTGGAGGGTTATTGGGGTCGCACGTTTTTTGTGCTGGAGGATTTTTTTGATTTAGGGTTTCAAGAAGTTTTTTGAAACCCTAAATTTACATTTTTAGAATATTGAATTTTCCAAAATTTTCCCCACGTTTTCAGTTTGTCGTCGTCGACATCAGAGGCACTTTCCTATCGTGGATTATTTTCAGTACGGATCAGTAGTAGTAGTGAAGACTGCGCACTTTCCTTCTTCTTCGTTCTTCTCGCTTTGCCAATGTTCGCTGCTGTGCATGTGCGAGCCTCTGCTCACTGCGGAACGACGAATCATCGTCAAAGAAACGGAGATCATCAGAGCAAAAGCGTTTTAAACGAGAGGAAAAAGAGTTTGAGGAAGAAGAACGGTAAAACGGATCGGATAATCGCTCGAGCGAGTGCGACTGCTCGCGTGACTCATTTGAAGCAATGTGTTCTGTTACTTGGAACGTGCGTGATGATGTGTACGACGACTGTAGCGAGAGAGGCGCGAGCGATGGAGACCGCGAATAAAGAAACGAGCGCATTTGCTGCGAAAGATTTCTCAATAACGCGCAGTAGCTCTTCTGTGTTCGATGGGAAGTACAAAGATCCGAACCACCCGGGTTGTTTGAGGGCAATCGAGCGCGTGAAGGCAACGGATTTGGCGCGCGTGTTCGGAGAAGATGGGAACCCTGGGTGTAATGCTGGACAAGTGACGAAGAAATGGTCGTTAGAGGGGAAGATCGTGGACGACGACGAGGAGATTTTGATCGATTTCTCGAAGAAGGGTGGACCGAAGGACTTAGTAGGGAAATGGAACGGTTCGGGCATTTTGTTTCCAGACGGTAACTTATGGTCAAAGTTGTAAATTATAACATATACGTCATCTATCTTCTACGTACGTATACGTTGTTGCACGAAAACAATCGTCGAGAGCTTTGGGATCGTTAACGACGGCAAACCGTCATTATTATTGTTATTATTATTATTATTATTGATTATTTTCGCTCGCTTTAACACTTCATCATCGGCGCATATGGTCCCAAGGAACGGATGTAATTCAATACTCGTCGTTTTACCGACGTGGCGTTGGAAAGATTTCTCGGAATAGTTTTCGATATCCGTAGAAGTCGCGTTGACGCAAACGATTACGCGCTCAAATTTATCGCACATCATCGTTCCATCGATGCAATAGACGATTAAGCCAGGTATTTGCTTTTCGCCGCGATTGAAGAACGAAACTCTGCTCTGCACGTCCGCGAAAGTTTCCAAAGCGAATAATTTTGAGCTCGCGCGAATTGCCAATAACTCGCAGAAATAATCAGTTTGCGCTAATATGTCAGCTCTTGAAGGTTTATTGTCTTTGACGTTTTTCAAGAAGGGGCGAATTAAATCATACCTCCCTTCGTTTTTGGATCTTGGAGGCATCCCAATCCCGAAATTATGACTCTCTCCAGAGAAATCTAAACGATTGAACCAATCTCCACTATTGTAACTATCTCTATCCAAACTCTTCGAACGCAACAATTCATCGCCGGCGTGAAAAAATGGAACGCCTTGCGATAAGGCCACAATTGACGTGCAAATTCGATTCATTCGGATTCTATCGTTTAAAGTTGTTTTCTTATTACTCGCACGCAATGTGATACAATCGAATAACGTTTCGTTGTCATGCGCGGAGACGTAATTGACCGTTTCTCTCGGTTCGCCAGCATAGGCGACGTTTGAATTTTCATACGAGGCATTTTTCAATTCTGTTTCGTTTCCAAACCTGTTCGTAAACACGTAGTTTCGTAAATTACCAGCGAAAGCGGCGATTATCTTTTCGCCATCTTCTAAAGTACGATAACGACGAGAAGTTTCATCATTTCCTTGCGCATCATTCGCTCGGTCTAACAAACCTGTACAGAACCCTTGCTCTCGCGGATCGCCAAATGGAGTTCCACCAATCGCTCCTTCTCTAACGCGATCGTTGAACGAACCGATTCCAGTATTCGCTAAATTCAATTGCGACGCGTTCTTTCCAACGCGTCCGTGAGCTACTTCAGCGTAGTCCCAACCTTCGCCGTATAAATATAACTTTGTTCCATCAACGCCGTCACGCTCGAGAGTTAGTGATTCCAATTTTGCTTTTGCTTTGAGCATCGTTTTTAACATTAAATGTCCCATCAAATCGAATCGAAAGCCGTCTACTTTATAATCTTTCGCCCAATGAATCAAATCATCGACAATTAATCTATCCATCATAAAATGCTCGCTCGCAGTATTGTTACAGCACGTCGATGCTTCGTAATCGCCTATAAAGTTCCTTCTATGGTAATAGCCAGGAACTATTTTATCTAAAACAGAATTAACGTCCGTTGGTCCGCTACTCTGAGTATGATTATAAACGACGTCAACGATGATTCTCAAATGAATCTTCTCGCTTAAAAATTTGACCATTTCGCGATACTCTAAAATCCGTGTAGCTCCATCCGGATTCGTTGAATACGATCCTTCAGGAACGCCGTAATGCACGGGATCGTACCCCCAATTTTGCGCATCTTCGCTTGCAATCTTTGATGTCAACGTTTGTTGAAACTCAGAGTCGCTGTCTAAATGCTTCATGCCAGTAATATCGGCTTGCGAGAGCGATTTTTGATTTTCAAGTCGCTCCGGTACGCTCCCAAAGTCGTACGTAGGTAACAAATGAACGTGCGATAATCCATAGTGAGATAACTTTTTCAAATGTTTTACTCCGCGACCTTCTTCGTAAGAGAGCGCGGCGTATTTTCCACGAATGTGTTCTGGAACAGAGTCATCCAATGCCGAAAAGTCTCGGACGTGTAATTCGTAAATGCTACCTTCACAAATATGATTCAAAGAAGGTTTCATAAGCGTTTCCCAACCTTTTGGCTTTGCCGATAAATCGTTTTCAACATCAAAAATGTGCGCGCGACGACCATCAGCGGCTAAAGATCTAGCGTACGGATCAGACGCAACCGACGTCATGATTTGATTTTCCTTTGGATGAAACACAGTAACTCGAAAATTGTAAAACCTATCGTACAATTCTGTGCGTCTACCATGCAATGACCAAGTACCGTTCGAACGATCAAACATCATTTCAACCTCTTTTTTTGGCATTATTGAAGGATCTGGCGAATCGAAGAGCAAGAAATCAACTCTCATCGCGCTCGGCGCCCACAAAGTCACTAGAACGATTTGATCGTCAATAAATGAACATCCAAGTGGACCATCGTATGCGTAAAAAGCATCTAAAGCGCCATGAATCTGTACACCGCAAGAATCCATCGGCTCGCTATTATTATTCGATCTATCTTTCGTTCCAATTGCGAGTTGTGTTTTTAAAAGCGCTTTCATTTTCTTATCGGTTACATCTTTGCCTATTTCGTAAAACGCGAACAAGTTTTCGTTGAACACGGCTGGAAACTTCTCTTTTATTTCACTATCAATGCTTTCCACGCTCGCAACTTTTGTTAAAATCGCAACGCGTGGATTTTCTTCCTCTTCTCTATCTTCGCTCTCGACGCCTTTTGCAGTCGCTCGTAGACTCGCGCTCTTGCTCGAAAACAATTCTACGCATACATCTTTCTCCCCAAACTCGCTTTCTTTAATACCAGCAAAATCTCTCGGCACCGCGACTAACCGTTTATCTAACAATATCGCTCTCTGACAACCTACGTCTCCTTTCGGTAACTTTTCTAAATCCGGCGGTTCGTCTTGCCAAACATCTTTATACCCAGATACCAAAAATATCTCTACATCCTCCGCGCCCGCTGGAACCTTCAGGTTCTCCTGTCGCACATCTTGCTCTTCTTCTTTATGTAAAAGTATGCTCAAGACTTTCTCGCTCGAGCCTTTCAGTTTTATCTTATACGTTTGAAAGTTTTCGTAGGCATTTATTTCTTCTCCCTTTATCGGTTTCGCCCACGTAGTCTGGGATTCTTCCTCTTTTATGTCTTCGCCCCAACAGTGCACGCCGTAATCTTTATCACCATCTTTCCTGTGATAGTGCACGATCAGAAACCGATAAAAATCATCATCGCTAGAAACATCATCGTTAGAAACATGAAATGATGAAAATCTTAATCTGATTTGTTTCTTGTTTATTCGTGCGTGGCTTAAACTTTTTAACAGAGAATGAGGGATATAGGTTGAGCATGATGAGAGTAATTTTGATGACATTTTAATTTCGTTGACGATGCATTAAATGTTTTGTTTCCAGACAGGGACGAGCTGCTAAATGTGACGAGAAGTTTGCTTTATAGAGTAGAGAGATATTTTCATACTCATATGTCCAATGTCCTTATTATTTACTCTTTTTTATTTAAAACAACAAACTAAAAACCATTCTATTATTATTAACCGCAATCTTTATCATGATGATGAGAGAGAGAATTTAGTAGACGTAGTTCTTTTGGAAGGTGGAGTCGTTGTTGGCCAAAGACTCGTTGGCGTTGAATTTGCCGAGTTGCGCGAGGCCGTTTTCTTCGGCGCGTCTGGATAAGATTGCTTGCGCCTTGCCAACCATCTTATCGTCACCAGCCCAGGTCTTGATGACCGTGTTTTGTAAAGCTCTCGCGTACGAGAACGATACGTGCCACGGATTCGGCTGTTGATTCATCGCGTTCAAGTACAAAGTGGAGTCCAATTCGGATAAACCGCCGGACAAGAACATGATACCGGCGGTAGCGGGCGGCACGCGAGAGTTCAACATTTTCAAGGTTGCCGCGGCAACTTCTTCCGGAGTGTTTCTCTTCGGGCAGTCAGCACCTGGGCCGACCATGGACGGCTCGAGCAACATGCGGTCGAACATGACGTTGTTATCAGCGAGGTACTTGAACGTTTCCGCCCAGACGGCTGAGGCGACTTCAAAGGTCTCTTCCAAAGTATGCTCGCCGTCGAGGAGGATCTCCGGCTCGACGATCGGGACCAAACCAGCGTTTTGGCAGATCGCGGCATATCTGGCCAAGCCATAGGCGCAGTCAGTGACGGCCATTGGCGTTGGGCCAGACGGGATGGAGACGACGGATCTCCACTTGCAAAAGCGCGCACCTTGCTTGTAATATTCGGCGGCTCTGTCCGCGAGGCCGTCCAAACCTTGGCACCAAGATTCACCGTTGCTGTTCGCGAGCGGCTTTAATCCCTTGTCGACCTTGATACCTGGGTAGATACCTTGCGCGTTCAAAGTGTCAACGAAAGACTTGCCAGCCTTGGTGGATTGGTAAAGCGTTTCTTCGAAAAGAATCGCGCCGCCGATGTGCTTACCGAGACCTGGCGTCGTGATGAGAAGTTCTCTGTAACGACGACGGTTTTCTTCGGTGTTTTCCACTCCGACACCTTCGAGGCGCGAGCCGCAAGTGGCGTTGGATTCATCCATGGCCAAGATACCTTTACCTGGCATGGTCATTTTTTGCTATATATGTGGTGGATAAGAAAGTTTGCTGAGTCAGTTAAATGTTCACCAGATATAATAATAAAAACAGAAGAAAGAATAATCAAGACGATAATTCATGATCAGCTCATGCATATATGTATATGTATATATGTATATCTTTGTATCGATTAGAACATTATATATAAATATGTGTGAATTTTGTCTCTCTCGCGCTCACTCGCTCTCGATAGAATTCCAACCACACATTTAATGGCCCTCTGTTGCCTTTAAAACAGTGTGCTCCGATAAGACATTATCCAATGAACTTCGCGAAACAAGCGTGGACGAATACTCGAATACGAAATCTATCGATATCGCTCAAAAACAAAGAATAAATGATAATCGTAGAGATAAATCCTCCAATGCCTCGATTCTCTTCCAACTCATCATAAATCACGATCGCGCGATACTCTCCCAAGCTCGTTTTCACGACGCAAAATCGAACACGACCCGGTTGATTTGATGGATTATAAATTATAAAAAAAAATGCGCGCGGAAATTAGTACGTTCTTTTTTTGAACACACGTACCGCAGTTTGCAAAAGTTCGTCGTCGTACTGTCCAGCACGAGTGACGACATTTTTGCGCTGAGTTTTTGTGTTTTGCGCGACTTGGACCTTCGCGCCTAAGATCGTCGATTGAGTAAGAGCGGACATCTTGATAACTCTGTTGTTGAGATTCTATAAAAAGTGAGGAGCTATGCAAAAAGGATGCAAAAAGCTCTTCATGAGGCAAATGTGGCAAAAACCAAAAAGTGGTGGGTTTTTCAGATTTCAGCAGCAAAGTGCCTATCTCGCGATGAGCATCAGACTCTTGTTTTTGTTGATCTGATCAACGCGTGGCCCACGACTCGCGCGCGAAAATAAACGCGTCATAGAGAGAAACTTAAAAACAGAAAAAAAGTCCCAACCACGGCGCACTCTTTACCCATACCCTCATCCTCGCATTGATTTAAACCGGTCGCGCGTTCAAAAAACAAAACGCACTCTGCCATGTCAAGAAAAACTAATATAGTGATTTTAAAAAAAAAGTCCACGCTGTCCATTTCTGTGCTTTTTGCCTATTTTTCCCCCTGCCGTGCATAAATGAGACGTGTCAATAGCACAGCTAGAGAAAAACAAACGCCTGGTGAAAATTGCTGCTAAAAAAAAGAAGATATCCAAAATCTAAAACGTCACTCAATCACGCGCACCTGCGAGCGCTACAGAAAGCGATTTCGATTCGATCAATAAAAGAAACGAAAAATGATCATGCGTGGGAGTAACCGAAAGATTTTGCGTAAAGCTGCGAGCGAATTATGCAGTACTGAGCAGCTAAAGCTTGGCCAAGCGCAGAGATTGTTCCAATCCACGAAAACGACTGCCTCGTCTGCGACGAAACTTCCGCAGCAAGCGAAGAAGAAGGAGTTCGTGAAGAGATCGAGTGATCAACAAAGAGGGATCGCTGGAACGAGCAAGGATGGGAAAAGAGCGGTATCGATCGTGAAAAAGAACGAACAACAACAAGAAATGAGTGCTATTAATAGGCGTGGAAAGGCGCAATTGATTAATAATGTAAAGACGTCATCACAGGCACCGATAGATTTCTCGATAGGCGGCACGGTTTACCCGGTTCCGGAAGATATCAAAGGATCGAAAGTCGTTTATCAAAACGCGGATGGTATGCGCGTGGATGATGGGAGGTACCAGAATTTCAAGAACGATCTAAGGACTGAGTTGAAGATACCAGAGGAGAGAATAATAACTGACGCGGTGAAGACGTACGCGTACGGCACCGACGCGAGTTTTTATAGATTGTTACCGCAAATGGTTGTGAAGATTCATAGCGAAGATGAAGTGAAGAGGATTTTGCCGTATGCGAGGAAGCATCAGACACCTGTGACGTTTCGTGCTGCTGGGACTTCGTTGTCCGGGCAAGCGGTATCGGATTCGATTTTGTTGAAGTTATCGCACGTTGGGAAGAATTTTAGAGATTATACCGTGCACGAAGATGGGAGAAAGATTACGCTCGAACCTGGTTTGATCTTAGGCGAAGTGAATAGGATTTTACAAGCGCATAAGAAGAAAAATGGACATGCTGTGCAATATAAAATGGGCCCAGATCCGTCTTCAATCGATTCGTGCATGGTTGGGGGAGTCGTCGCGAACAACTCCTCCGGCATGTGCTGCGGCGTGAAACAAAATACGTATCATACTTTGGAAGATATGAGAATCGTTTTCGTCGATGGAACCGTTTTAGACACGGCGGATAAAGATTCCAGAGAGAGTTTTTTGTTGACGCATCAAGATTTGTGCGCAAAAGTGAGCAACATGGCGAAAAAAGTCCAAAGCGATTCTGATTTAACGGCTTTGATCAAGAAAAAATTTGCCATTAAATGTACGACTGGGTATTCTATCAATGCTTTAGTAGATAACGATGCGAACGATCCGATTGAAATCATCAAACGATTGATGATTGGTTCTGAAGGTACGCTCGGCTTTGTTTCTAGGGCGACGTATAACACCGTCGTCGATCATCCGCACAAAGCGTCGTGCTTCATCATGTTCAAAGACGTCGATGATGCGTGCAAGGCTGCTGCCGTTTTACGTAGAGAAACAACCGTCGATGCCGTCGAAATCTTCGATAAAGCCTCGTTGCGTCAATGCGAAAAGCATGCGAAAATCATGTCCTTAGTGCCGACAATTCCCGAAGCCACTAAATACGGCGCCGCGCTTTTGATCGAATGCCGAGGCCCAACAGATAAGGCTTTGGATGAAAACATTAAACTCGTGACTAATTCTTTGGACGGTGCTAATTTGAATTACTTGCATCCGAGAGAAGAAACCTACCCGTTTTCAAAAGATCCAGCCGTCTACGGAACGTATTGGGACGTTCGTAAAGGTTTGATTCCAATGGTTGGCGGCGGTCGCGAAGCCGGTACTTCTGTCTTGATTGAAGATGTCGCGTGTGAAGTTGATAAGCTTGCGCCAATGACGAAAGATTTGATGGCTATGTTTGAAAAGCACGGCTACGACGACGCCTCGTGCATGGGCCACGCGCTCGAAGGTAACCTTCACTTGGTCTTCTCTCAAGGTTTCCGTACCGAGAAGGAAGTTGAAACATACGCTGCGATGATGCAAGAAATGTGCGAAATCGTTGCGATTAAATATAAAGGTTCGTTAAAAGCCGAGCACGGTACTGGTCGTAACGTCGCGCCATTCGTTGAAATGGAATGGGGAACGAAAGCGTACGATATTATGTGGGAGCTCAAGGAAATGTTCGATCCAGACTACGTGTTGAACCCGGGTGTGATTTTGAACAGAGATCCGGACGTGCACCAAAAGTTCCTCAAGCCGAAACCAGTTGCCGATCCGATCGTTGATATGTGCATGGAGTGTGGCTTTTGCGAATCCAACTGCCCGTCCAGAGACGTGTCGTTGACTCCGAGACAAAGAATTACCGTATACAGAGAAATCAGTCGTTTGCAAGCAATGGAGAACAGGAATACGGCAGACCAGTCGAGATTAGACGAATTTTTGGATACTTTTAGTTACGCCGGTGACGCTACATGTGCCGCCGATGGCATGTGCGAAGTGAAATGCCCAGTCGGTATCAACACCGGTACGCTCGTGAAATCAATTCGCGCGAGAGAGTTGGATCAGGCGAAGAACGCTTCGTCAGCCGCGGCAACGCTCGCAAGAAACTTTTCGAGCTTTACTAGTGTCGTGCCACCATTTCTCAACCTCGTCTCTGGATTCCACTCTGTTTTAGGCAGCGGTGTACTGAAAACAGTTTCCGGTGGTTTGAACAAAATCTCTGGAAACATGATTCCAGAATGGAACCCGCACATGCCGAGAGGGGCGCCGAAATTGCCTGAGCCGAATAAAGCTGTCGCAAAGCATGCTGGCGTTGAAAGAAAAGTAGTTTATCTTCCATCTTGTGTCACGAGAATGATGGGTCCATCCAAGGACGATGCTGATTTACCCGGTGTTGCAGATGCGATGATGTCTATTTTGAAAAAGGCTGATTACGAAGTCGTGTACCCTGAAGGCTTATCGGACCAATGCTGCGGTATGTTGTTCAACTCGCGTGGGTTTAAACCAGCGGCTATCACAAAGGCTTCTGCGTTAGAAGAAGCACTCTTGAAAGCGTCTGAGAATGGAAAGTATCCGATTGTTGTCGATACTTCTCCATGCTTGGCCGAAATCAAGGGTTCGTTGCAAAACCCGGCTTTGAGATTTTCCTTGTACGAGCCGGCGGAATTCATCGCGAATCACTTGCTCGATAAGCTCGATTTTACGAAAGTAAAGAAACACGTCGCAATTCACATCCCATGCACTTCCAAGAAACTCGGTGTAGAACAAACGTTCACTAAGCTCGCAGAGAAGTGCGCGGAAGAAGTTACTGGTTCTGGCATTCCTTGCTGCGGTATGGCTGGCGATCGAGGTATGCGATACCCAGAGTTGACTGGCGGGTCTTTGAAGTATTTGGATTTACCAAAAAGTTGCTCTGATGGTTATTCAACTAGTCGAACGTGCGAAATGAGCTTAACAAATCACTCTGACGTTAGCTTCAAGGGATTAGTGTACTTAGTCGACGAAGCGACGACTGCGAAGAAAGCTTCTTCGGTTTAAATTAAATGTAAAATTACTTACCACGATCGTAGAATTGAATTGATTAATAATATTGATATTAATAATGATAATAATAACAATCCATACACACTACTACCAACATATATATTTATAACGCAAATACTCTACTGCATGTATATGTACGTTTTTTATCACAGTATACTATCTTTACACCTCAAACGACAATTTGTAGCCGCTGAAAAACAACTATTACAGTTCTTCAACAGGAACTACGAAAGATAGTACTAATTCAAGTCATATTTTTACAATTTCGATGGTCTTTTCAAACTCTCTAAAACTCTCTTGAGTTGCTCTACGATTGCCGGTTGCGAAAGCATTTCAAATCCTGATTCTGACTCTTCAACGCCGTACTCGTTCCATGCTTTCGCGAATTCACCTCGTAAATTAACTTTTGTTTTCTCGTACCCATCCGCCGGTAACTTAACCATCTTCTCCGCGATCTCAATCGCTCTCTTCCTCAAACTCTCAACGCAGTCGCAACATTCGTCGATCAACCCAAATCTCAACGCAACTAAAGGCTCGACTAACTCGCCCTTTAATAACATCTTCTCGCTCTCGCTCTTGCCAGAAACTTGCACGAACAGCCTCGCCCAAAACTTCGGCACCGGAATCCCTAACATGACTTCGTTCAACCCAAACGTCCCCTTTTTAGTCTGTATTCTAAAATCGCAACAAAGCGCTAAACACGTACCGCCCGCTGGACACGCGCCTTTAATTGAAGCGATCGTCACTAACTTTGATACTAATAACTTGGTCAAAAAATTCGTTTGCACGAGCCAAAACTTCCTATATCTTTCCCTATCAGTCACGGGCGCATATAACTCGTTTATATCGTTCCCAGCCGTGAACACGTCTTTCAATACCGTCGACTCGAAAATCACTGCACGAATCCCGTGCTCCTCGCGTTCACATTCCTCTAAAGCCGATAACAACTGTTCCCAGAACTCTAAACTCATCGCATTCGCTGGTTCCTTCTTTAACGCGATTATCGCTATCTTCCTCTCTTTCATCCCGAAATCGATCGTTATCCCTGTTTCGTTATTATTCATTTTTGTGTTTCGAACTTTACATTTTATTCACAGTCGTCCTCGTACTTTATCTTCTTCTTCGCACGAACTCGCACTCGAACGTGACTGCTTTTAATCCTCCACCAGAGAGAGCGCGTATGAACGAAAGTCTCGCCCAACGTACCGCGTGTTTATGACTCGTCCCTATGTCTCACTCTTCTTTTCGTAGTGGACTCTGCTAGTGTTTAGGGTTTCATTGATTTTTGAGATTTTATATGGAAAAGAACAGAGAAAAATTGCCCGAATTGCCCTCTGATAAACTCATTAAACTTTGAAAAAGAGGCTTTGCAGGAGAGCTAAGGAAGCAGCACGAAGCGAAGAAAAGAAAAAAACGAAGAACGGAACACGAGAGCTGAAACACACAGGAAGAAGAAGAATGTTTCCGTGGATCACTTTTTTACCTCTCTCTCTTCTTGGCCTTTGACTATTCGGAGTACGATAAAGAAGAGACAAAAAATTCCTGGAACAGACGTAACTGAGTGCGCGTGTTCGTCGCCATAAACCGCTCTGTCTATTTCACGCATCACATCTCGCGCTTAAAGAACATCATTAAGTTCGATCTCTCGTGGTTTAGATTTCCCCAAAAGCGATCGAGGTTTTGAGAGTTGTTTTGCTGATGAGTGAGACCGAGTCGTTAGCGAGCGATGAGATAGAACGAAGGGAGGCAAAGGAGGAGATTCAGCAACGTAATAATAGTAACGGTGTACTCGCGAAGAACGGTAGTGGTCTAAACGCGAGCGCGATGAACGGTAGAGAACCACATCCTTCCTCTTCGACGCTGATGAGGGCCTCTGAACGAGAAGACGATGATAGTAGGAGAGAAGAAGAAGAAGAAGAAGGAGGAGAAGAAGAAGGAGGAGAAGGGGAAGAGTTCGATTTAGAGGCGATCATGGGCGATAACGATGATGAGAACGATGAGAACAATGATAATAATAACGAGAGCGATAACGACGACGGCGACGCGATACCGGAAGACCAATTAGAAATGAATTGGAAACCTGAGAGGAAAAGGGTGAAACTCGGCAACGAAATATCGCTCGAGATCCCTCTGAAGTACGATTACTTGAAATACGACTATAACTTACCCGGGATGAGAGAGATTGGGTTACCGGAAATCATGAGAAATAACGCGGGGCATATAGATTATAGGACGATATCGCAAGCGAAAGTGGATAAGTTGTACGAGCTCTTGACCGAGTCCGACGTCGCCGAGATTCCGTTTGGCGAACGGTTAAGAAAAAAGAGAGAAGAAGATCGTGTTATTGATCAAATTAATGGCGTTAAGAGAAGGAGACGAATAATTGAAGTAGAAAAAGTTACTGCGCCGCAAAGAGCCGCGAAGCAAAAACTACCGCCTGGAGAGAAGCGTAGGCCTGGGCCAAAGCCTGGAGCTATTCGACCACCTGGAGCTCTTAGACCTGGGCCAAAACCAAGAGATCCCAACGCTATTCCGACTATAAATGATAATAACAATAATAATAATAATAATAATATTAATAATATTACAATTGCCGGTATAGGGAGAAACTTTTTGAAAATGACCGCATCTGGCATCATTCGCTCCGGTAACAATAACTTGGCCCCAAACGCACGTGTGGACGCTACAACACGAATGATGACGAAATTCACGCCATGTTCTGTACAAGAAGCCGCAGCTAGATCTAACGCGCCTTTAATTCCACCGGAAGCGTATTGGTTCGACCAATTTGCAAGAATTGAAATGGAGGAAATAAGA
>Ga0115004_10003274_pt1 | contig 13226 bp, 8 predicted proteins | sample ArcticOcean_MG_C_10_FD_88737 | JGI IMG/M metagenome (GOLD analysis project Ga0115004, IMG submission 88737) | Marine microbial communities from western Arctic Ocean - ArcticOcean_MG_CB11_90 | ecosystem: Environmental > Aquatic > Marine > Oceanic | place: Arctic Ocean: Canada Basin | collected...
AAATGGGACTGGTAAAGACGGTCGTATTACGAAACAAGATGTAGTAGCTGCAATGACCTCTGGGTTCTCAAGTGCTGCAGTACAAGGATGGGGGGGCACTAGAGAAAATTATCGTGAGAAAATGTCATTGATGCGTCGTAAAATTGCTGAGCGTTTAGTTGCTGTGAAAAATGATACTGCCATGTTAACTACATTTAATGAAGTTGATATGAAACCTATTATGGATTTACGTGCGAAGTATAAAAAAGCATTTGCTGATTATCATGAAGTAAACCTTGGGTTCATGTCGTTCTTTACGAAAGCGGTAACTGAAGCTTTGAACTTATACCCTACTGTAAATGGCCAAATCGAGGGGAAAGAAATGATACTTCACGATTATGCAGATATTGGTATTGCTGTTTCTTCACCAAAAGGGCTAATGGTTCCTGTTGTTCGTAACGCAGAGCAAATGTCATTGGCTGAAATTGAAAGAGAAATTAAACGATTAGCGATTAAGGCTAGAGATGGTAAGATTACTCCAGACGAAATGACTGGTGGGACATTCACTATTACAAATGGTGGGGTGTTCGGCTCTATGTTGTCTACTCCTATTATTAATCCCCCTCAATCTGCCATTCTCGGGATGCACAACATTATTGAAAGACCTGTCGCAATTGATGGAAAAGTAGAAATCCGTCCAATTATGTACATTGCGCTATCCTATGACCACAGAATTATTGACGGTAAAGAATCAGTAAGCTTCTTAGTCAAAGTTAAAGAAATGTTAGAAAACCCTGAACGAATGATCTTTGGAGCGAAAGATCCAGTAGAAGTTCTTTTAGGCCTTTAAAAAAAAAGGGGGTGATTAATTCACTCTCCTTTTTTATTTTCTAATAACTTAGTTTAGTGTGCTAATTATTAGTTACAAGTTGTCGGTATGATTCTGTTTTGAACAATATGCCTCATCAAAACAAGGCTACAACAAGTAACAATAATAATACTTTTGGCCAAACCAAATGTTTATAGCCCATACATACAACAAGCTAATTGAGAAAAATTGAGAAAAATCAATCCCGCTGTAATATTTTATAATTTCAAACGTATTATAATATCATTGGTTGATAGATACTGAAAAGCTGGTATACAATTTAAAAGTAAAGAATCAACTAAGTAGAAGTTAGTTTTCATAAAGTAGTAGTAGTTTAGGTTTTGAACGGGAAGAACGCCAGTCTTACCGTTTAATGTTTTATCCCCTATACCCTCCTGAAATTGATAATTTTGGTGTACTTTTGCATGCTACGTCAACTAGACTGTATCACACAGATATGAAGAACATTCGAAATTTTTGCATTATTGCACATATTGATCACGGGAAGAGTACACTCGCAGATCGCTTATTACAAAAAACTGGGACGATTTCCGACAGAGAAATGCAGAACCAAGCGTTGGATGATATGGACCTAGAACGTGAGCGAGGCATCACAATTAAGAGTCACGCAATTCAAATGAATTACACCCTTGATGGTGAAGATTATATTTTGAACCTAATTGATACGCCTGGTCACGTTGATTTCTCTTATGAAGTTTCTCGCTCTATTGCCGCCTGTGAAGGTGCTTTATTGATTGTAGATGCATCTCAAGGAATTGAAGCACAAACTATCTCTAATTTATACTTAGCGCTAGAACACGATCTAGAGATTATTCCAATTTTGAATAAAATGGACTTACCTGGCGCACAGCCAGAAGAAGTTACAGATCAAATTGTTGAATTAATTGGCTGTGATCCAAGCGAGGTTATTCCTGCATCTGGTAAAACAGGCTTAGGTGTTGACAAAATATTAAAGGCTGTAATTGACCGTATTCCTGCTCCAAAAGGAGATGAAGAAGCGCCATTACAGGCAATGATTTTTGACTCGGTATTTAACTCTTTTAGAGGCATTATTGCCTATTTCAGAGTTAAAAATGGTGTGATTCGAAAAGGAGAAAAAATTAAGTTCTTAAATACCGGAAAATCCTATAATGCAGAGGAAGTTGGGATTTTAAAAATGGATCTCTCTCCAAGAAAAGAAGTTAAGGCTGGTGATGTTGGGTATATCATATCCGGCATTAAGAAAGCTGCTGAAGTTAAAGTTGGGGATACAATTACAACATTTGAAAATCCTACGCAAGAAGTTCTTAAAGGTTTCGAGGATGTAAAGCCAATGGTCTTTGCTGGCATTTATCCCGTTGATACTGAAGACTACGAAGAGTTACGATATTCAATGGAGAAACTTCAATTGAATGATTCTTCATTGGTTTTTGAAGCAGAATCTTCGGCAGCACTTGGTTTCGGTTTCCGTTGTGGTTTCTTAGGAATGCTTCACATGGAAATTATTCAAGAGCGACTCGAGCGTGAGTTTAAAATGACTGTAATCACCACGGTACCTAACGTTTCGTACAAAGCATTCATGAATAAAACGCCTGACGTTGCGAAAATTGTAAATAATCCTTCTGAACTTCCTGATCCTTCAGGAATGAATAGAATTGAAGAGCCTTATATAAAAGCACAAGTAATTACTAAGTCTGAGTACGTAGGTCAAATTATGACATTATGTATTACTAAGCGTGGAGAATTGACAAATCAAGTGTATTTAACACAAGATCGTGTTGAATTAACATTCGAAATGCCAATGGGTGAGATTGTATTCGATTTCTATGACAAACTAAAAACTGTTTCAAGGGGATATGCGTCTTTCGATTACCATCCAATTGGATATAGAGATTCTGACCTTATTCGTATGGACTTGATGTTGAATGCTGAGGTTGTAGATGCTTTGTCCGCATTAGTACATAGAAGTAATGCCTACGATTTAGGAAAACGTATTTGTATCAAATTAAAGGAGTTGATTCCAAGACAGCAATTCGAGATCCCTATACAGGCAGCAATTGGAGCAAAAGTCATTGCACGTGAAACAATTAAAGCTTTACGTAAAGATGTGACCGCGAAGTGTTATGGAGGAGACATTTCTCGTAAACGGAAACTTCTTGAAAAGCAAAAAGCGGGAAAGAAACGTATGCGCCAAGTTGGTCGTGTTGAGATTCCTCAGGAAGCGTTCTTAGCAGTCTTAAAGCTGAACGATTAAAACTATATTATAGTTTTAATCTCTTCCTGTAATCATCTTATTAACAATCCCTTTATTGTCTACTTTTTCTGCGACGACCAATCCTACAAAATGGAACACGATTAACCAGTAAAAAGATAGTTCATGGAACTCTTCTGTAGTATGCTTTTATTCACGCGGACCAAATTCAATAATTAATGATGAAGCTAATAGCACATCGAAAAGAGCATAACTCCAAGATTGACCCTTTTTCTTTTCCTTTGAAAGAGAACTTCCACCCCCTCTTTTATCATTAAACCCATACGTAGAAAATACAGTCCCATCGATACATACTCAACGTATACGTGCCAATTCCACATTGGTTTGCGAATAGACTTAGCAATTGGTATTGCGTCATCTTCACCTATTGAAATATTTAGGTTCTCCAGACCGGCGCTCATTATCTCCGACATGTTGTGCTTATTCATCTAATTCAACCTTAAAATGATGATTAGCAACATAAATAACATTGAAAAAGCAATTGCCCAATGTAATAGGCGGCATGTGAAACTTTATATTTTAATAAAGCTTTATAATAGTTGCCAAAATCAATTTAAAAGGCGGATCTATTTAGAATGATTCTAAAATACCTTGTTTATGGTATTGTGCTATAAATGAAATCTCCCTTTCTTTGCATAAAAAAATTAATTATTTAATATGAAAAAGTCTATTATCATTCTTGCAGCTTTAATTGGAACGACTGCAATCTCATGCAAAAAAGAAGGTTGTACAGATTCTACAGCCAACAACTACAATTCTAAAGCAAAAAAAGATGACGGAAGTTGTACCTATGATGCAAACACTGTAGTCCCTGTTGCTTACACAACTCCTTCAACTTTTGAGTTTACGGATGCAAACGGAAATTCAACTGTAAGCTTTAGTGGTCAAACTAATCGTCTAGACAAGCTAAGCGAAATGGTTACATATATGAAAACAGGTAAGAGTACTGTTGTAGATGCTGTCCAAATGAAAGATATGTTTGGAGACAATGTAGGTCAATATTTTACTGATCCTTTATTAAATGCTTCAACAAAGCAACTAAAAAATAAATGTTTCCCAGCTGATGTAGCGACATTTGAAACATTTATGGATGAATTGGCAACTGCTAGTATAGATAATGCAGAAGTTGCTGCTAATGGTCAGGCAGGTACGCTTTCTTCTGGAACAAGTACATATTTGTTTGATGCTAATGGAATTGAAAAAGTTCAGTTAGTTGAAAAAGGATTAATGGGAGCTGTTTTCTTAAATCAAGCATTAAACACTTATTTTGGTGCTGATAAAATGGATGTAGATAATACTACAGCTGTTGATTCTGATGGAGGAAAATACTACACTTTAATGGAGCATCACTGGGATGAAGCATACGGTTACTTTACAGATGCTATAGACTATCCAACAAGTGGTACAGATAGATTTTGGGGTAAGTATTGTAACAAACAAGATGGAAATATTAACTGTAATGCTGATATGATGGATAATCTATTAATGGGAAGAGCTGCTCTTTCTAGTGATGTATTAACAGATCGTGATGCTGCTATCGCAACAATTAGAACTGAGTGGGAAGATATTTCTGCAAATCAAGCTATGACTTATCTAGATGAATCTATCCCTTATTTCGGTTCAGATAATGCTAAATTCTTACACGTTCTTGCTGAAGCATGGGCATTTGCATGGAACTTAAGATATGCACCAGTAGAAACAAGAAGAATGAGTGTTGCTGAGCATACCGCTTTAATGGGAATGTTTAAAGCAAACTTCTGGGAAATGACTGTAGCTGACGTAAATGCTATCAAAGCAGAAATCGACGCAAAATATTAAAATATGAGAGTCAAGAGAACTATTAGAGTTTATTTAAGTCTTGCAATATTATTGCTACTTAATTTTAGTTGTAAAAAAGACTGTGATGAGGTGCAACCTGCATTTAGTAAAGCAGTTTTACTTGAAAATGTCGCGGATAATATTATTTTACCTGCATTAAACGACTTTGAATCAACTCTTAGTTCTCTTGAATCTAGTTTTTTCACTTTACAAACTGACCCAAATCAAGAAAGCTTAAATGCTGTTAGAGCAAATTGGAAAGCATCCTATATGCAATGGCAAATGGTTAAGATTTTTGACTTTGGCCCAATAAGAACTAATGGTTTTAAAGGGGCCGTTGGAACTTATCCTACAGATACAGTTAGAGTAAATTCAAATATTATTAACGGTGGATATAACTTAAGCACTGCAGATAATGCAGATGCTATTGGCTTCTCAGCATTAGATTTTCTTTTATATCGCAATGATGCATTAATAGACTTTATATCTAATGAAGAATATTTTCAATATACATTGGATGTAATTCAAAAAATGAAGAATGAATTTGCACTGGTAAAATCTCAATGGTCAACTTATAATTCAACATTTATAGCGGGAACAGGCACAGAGTCTACTTCTTCCTTTTCTTTATTGGTCAATGAGTTTAACCGAGACTATGAGCTTGCTAAAAACGGAAAGCTTGGAATACCTATTGGAGCTGGAACGCTTGGCATTCAATTACCAGAGTATATTGAGGCTCGAAACAGTGGAATATCTCTTGAATTACTTCAAGAGAGTATGAGGGCTTTACGCATTGTTTATATGGGTAATAACTCTGGTTCGGGATTGGGATTCTATGACTACCTAGTTGACTTAGAAAAATCCAGTTTAGCATCTACTATTGATGCTAACTTCAACCAGATTATTAATACGGTTGAAACATTTAATGGTTCACTTGAATCTGAGATGGGTTCTAATGTTAGTGGATTGAATGAATTATATAATTTAGTTCAAAGTCAAGTTGTAAACATTAAAACTGATATGACTTCATCCTTTGGGGTACTAATTACATATCAAGATAATGACGGAGATTAAGTTAAGTAAATACTTATCTCTTTTTAAAGAGGTATCAATAGCCCCGCTAATTATTTTCAGAATAATTTTCGGGGTTTTGATGTTTTTAGGCACCATCCGTTTTATAAGTAAAGGTTGGATTGAGCAATTATATATTGACCCAGATTATTATTTTGGATATCTTGGTTTCGAATGGATTAGACCCCTTGAAGGCCAACTGATGTATCTTCCATTTCTCTTGCTGCTAATATCACCGCTATTTATTCTTCTTGGTTTTTTATATCGAGTATCTTCAATAACATTTTTTATTTGTTTTACTTATATAGAATTACTAGACAAGTCAAACTACCTAAATCATTACTACTTTGTTAGCTTAATAGCGTTAATTATGATCTTTCTTCCGGCCCATCGGAATTTCTCAATTGATACTAAAATATGGCCAAAAATAAAAACGGTGTCAACCAAGCAATGGACAATTAGCCTAATCAAGCTGCAATTAGCGATAGTTTATATTTTTGCTGGAATTGCTAAATTAAACTCAGACTGGTTAATACATGCTAAACCATTAAAGATTTGGATACAAGCACACCATAACATACCCTTTATTGGCCCTTTAATGCAGCAAGAATGGTTGGCCTATCTTTTTAGTTGGACAGGCTGCTGCTATGATCTTTTCATAGTCTTTTTTTTATTATCAAATCGATCTAGACCTATTGCCTATTTATTTGTAATAGTCTTTCACCTACTAACTTGGTACTTATTCCCGATTGGTGTTTTTCCATGGGTGATGATATTTAGTACACTGATTTTCTTTTCACCTAAATTTCATGAACGGATTTTAAATCTATTAAGCCGCTCTAATTGGAAGAAGAACGTAATTGAAAACATTAAATTATCTCATACTAGAAAAAAAATTATTATCTCCCTACTTACATTATACATTGCTATTCAAATTATTATTCCATTTAGGCATGTTTTATATCCTGGTAATTTATTTTGGAATGAAGAGGGGTTTAGGTTTTCATGGCGAGTAATGATAATGCATAAAGTAGGCCTCGCGACCTTTTACATGGTGGATCCAAAAACAGGCCGAGAATCTGAAATTAATAACAGCAAATTCTTAACTCGAACACAAGAGGGTCAGATGGCTACACAGCCAGATATGATTCTACAATATGCTCAGATTTTAAAGAATTATCATCATGGGAAAACATTTCATTACGGAAATCAGAAGTTTCTAATCGAAAACCCCGAGATTCGTGCCAAAATATATGTTAGCGTAAATGGTCGACCTTCTCAATTATTTGTTGATAAAAAACACGATCTCACAAAACTAGAATACAATTTATCTCACAGAACATGGCTAGAGCCTTTTAATAAATGATTCGGTATTCACTCATACTATTTATTGGATTCCTTTCCTTTGGAATAAGAGCGCAATCGATTTCTGGAACAATTCAGGACGAATCAAAAACGTCCATCCCATCTGTTAAAATTCAAAATCTTACAAACAAAAAATATACGCGCGCTGATTTGGATGGGAAGTTTAAAATAAAAGCAAAACTAAATGATAGTGTTTTTTTCATAGCTTATGGTTATGACACAACATTGATTATTGTATCCGCTGAAGATATCATAAGAACAACTATTCCCGTTTTACTAAACACAACTATTCAAGAAATAGCTGCTGCAAATGTTATAAGTAAAAGATTGGCAGATTTTGATGTTGGCTTCTTACCTCCAATTAAAGGTGTACAAATATATACTGGTACAAATGCTGTTATTGAACTATCAAAATTAAGTGGAGCAAAGTCATCTGCGAATCCACGAGAGATTTTTGCAAAAATACCAGGATTAAACATCTGGGAAAGTGATGGTTCAGGAGTTCAACTTGGAATTGGAGGTCGAGGATTAAGCCCTAATAGAGCCGCCAACTTCAATACACGCCAAAATGGGTATGACATAAGCGCAGATGCGCTAGGATATCCTGAAAGTTATTATACCCCACCGCTAGAAGCTTTAAAGTCGATTGAAATAATTCGGGGCTCTGCCTCTCTTCAATTTGGGACACAATTTGGTGGTTTATTAAACTTCATTATTCGCGAAGCCCCTACAAGTACACTCTTTGAATTAACAAGTAGAAATACCGTTGGGGTATATAATTATCTTGGGACTTTTAATCGTATTACGGGAACGAACAATCGTTTCTTTTATCAAGCCTATCATCAATACAAACGCGGCGATGGCTATCGTGATAACAGCAAGTTCAATCAGCAACAGATTTTCGGGCAAGTTGGATACCATTTAACTGATAAAATAAAAATTAAACTAGAATACACACACATGGATTATCTTGCTAAACAAGCAGGGGGACTCACTGATACCAAATTCAATCAAGATCCAACACAAAGTTTGCGTGATAGAAATTGGTTTAATGTAAATTGGAATATTCTTGCTCTACACTATGATTATGAAATTGGGGGAAGTTCGAATTTAAATATACGGACTTTTGGCATGATTTCACAACGACAATCACTTGGGTTTTTAGGTAAAATAACACAGGCCGATGATAATGAAGCTCGAGAAATGATTTCAGGTGACTTCAGAAATTTAGGAATAGAAGCACGCTATTTGAAAAAATACACCCTAAAAAATGACGGGTCAAAATTGAAAGGTGCATTTCTAATTGGTAGCAGATATTACCAAGGAAACTCAACTGCAAAGCAAGGATTGGCAACCGAAAGTGATGATGCAAATTTCATTTTTCAAAATGAAACTGATTTAGAAGCATCTAACTTCTCTTACCCTTCTGAAAATGTAGCCTTGTTTGCAGAAAATATCCTTTTTTTAGGTCGGCGATGGACAATTAACTTTGGAGGAAGATTTGAATATATCAAAAGTAGTTCAAAAGGGTATTACAAGAACTATGTCATCTTTCCTAATAATGGCGATACCATATCATCTAGTAAAGTTGATGATAATAATACCTCAAAGCGAAGAGTCCCATTATTTGGAGCTGGAACAGCTTATAAAATAGCTAATAAATCAACTGTTTATGGGAACTTTACCCAGAACTACCGTGCAATTAACTTTACAGACATCCGAATTAACAATCCAAATATTACCATTGATAGTTTAATTAAAGATGAACATGGATATACAGCAGAAGTTGGCCTTCGTGGTTTAATTAAAGACTTTCTAATTTATGATTTTGCAGGATTCTATATCTTCTATGGAGATAAAATTGGTTTGGCTCCAAAACCCGGAACAATCAAAAAAGAACGTACCAACATCGGGGATGCTCAAAACTTTGGAGTTGAATTATTCACTGAAATTGATTTCTTAAAAGCCTTTAATAATTCAACGAAACACTTTCTTTCTCTTTTCTTAAATGTCGCTTACATTGATGCAAATTATATTTCATCAAAAGAAACAAACTACCTAGATAAAAAAGTTGAATACGTGAGTTCTTGGATTCTAAAGTCTGGGATAAAATATAGATTCAAAGGATTAAGCTTACAAATTCAAGGATCATACAATTCAGAGCAATTCTCTGATGCTTCTAATTCAATTGAGCCATCAGGTGATGCTGTAATAGGATTAATTCCTGCATATTTTGTCATGGATTTCTCATCCAGATATGCCTTCAAAAAACATTTCCAATTAGAGTTTGGAGTAACAAACCTTACAAATAATAAATACTTTACACGAAGAGCAACAGGCTACCCAGGACCTGGGATTTTACCTTCCGATGGTATTGGAGCGTACTTTACCTTACAGTACAAATTCTCTGCGAAGTAATATTTATTATCCTCATAGAGGTAGCCTACTACTTAATTTATTTTTCAACCCCGCCCATCCCACAAGATGGATTTTAATTGATCCCACAGGGATTTTTGCTTTAACTAAAATCGGAATCTTGTTTTTATCTGCAGTAACCCAAAACTGGACATCTTCTTCACTTTTAAAGTATCTCCCTGATTGGACCAATGGCACAAACTTATGACATTTAAATTTCCCCTTTCTAATTCTGATTTGCTCATCACCAACATATTTTATTTTAAGGTTATAAATTTCATCATCCATAAAGCACTTAAACTCAAAGGTCTTCCCTTTCTTCATGTTCTTGAAGTTTAAGGTCCTCGCTTTATAAAAGGATGATATCATATCCTGAATACCCATTGGGGTTTTAAAGTCTTTTTTACCATTGTTCACTTTATATTTATTTTGCTTGAAAACATAGCTCTGGTTAATCCTGTATCCACCTTCATTTACATCTCTTTCAAAGAACCATGGCATAATTGATTTCTTATCGATATAACTTTCATATACATCTAGAACAGAATAGAACGCATCAAATACCCCTAATGTTTTTGCTGTTCCTATACAGTGGTATAACGATCTACTATTTCCTTTTTTTGAAGTTGATTTCACTTCAATTACTGCTTCGCCAGCATCTATAAAACCATATGTTATTCTATAACGTAGTTTCTCCCCTATTTTAAATGCTGAATTAAAAACTGAAGGATAATAAACGAAGCTTGAACTAGTCATTCCAAAGAGCAACCCGATCACTGTAATAAGATAAATATACTTTTTCATAACATTGAATTATGCAGTTAGAAAAGCAAAGCGCGTGCCAAAACCCGAAACTGGTCGATGGGATACAACGTAATTTTTGGAGAGAAAAAGAAAACCGTAATCATTCAACTGAATAATTACGGTTTCAATATATAAGTCAATTCTATTAAAGAACCACGTTTACAATTTTTTTAGGGATAACAATTACCTTTTTAGGAGATTTTCCTTCTAAATATTTTTGTGATTGTTCATTGGCAAGTACAGCAACTTCTACCTCTTTCAGAGTCATAGCTGTTGGAAGTTCTAACAAGAACCTCATCTTACCATTAAACGAAACTGGATACGAGTGATTCGCTTCGATTAAATGACTTTCTTCAAATAGAGGAAATGGTGCAACGCTTAATGAACCCGCAGCATTTCCTGATTTCATCCACAACTCTTCTGAAATATGGGGCGCATAGGGCGATAGCAAGATTATTAAATCTGATAAAATAGACTTGTTATTACACTTTTGATCACTTAGCTCGTTCACAGCAATCATAAACGCAGACACGCCTGTATTGAAAGAAAACCGGTTTAAATCTTCCGTGATTTTCTTAATCAATTTATGCAAGGTCTTTAAACTCTCGTTTGTTGGCTCTGAATCGATAACGTTTATATCACCTTGTCCGTTTAGTTGAAATAGCCTCCATAACTTTTTTAAAAAGTTATGGACTCCACTAATTCCCTGTGTGTCCCAAGGCTTACTTTGTTCTAATGGTCCAAGAAACATTTCATACATACGCAAGGTGTCTGCACCATACTTCTCTACTAAGTCATCAGGCGTTTGAATATTGAATTTAGATTTTGACATTTTTTCAACTTCGTGCCCACAAGTATAAGTCCCATCTTGCTCTAAAATAAATTCCGCATTTGCATTCTCAGACCTCCAATTTTTGAATGCTTGCATATCCAACTTGTCGTTTTCCACAAATGAAATGTCTACGTGGATTGGTGTTACATCATATTCTTTTCTTTTTGAAGCAGTAACATACTTGTCCGTATCTTTAATGCGATAAGCAAAACTACTTCTGCCTAAAATCATCCCTTGATTGATCATTTTTTGGAATGGTTCATCAAATGGAACGTAACCCATATCACTTAAAAATTTTGTCCAGAAACGGGAATACAATAAGTGACCCGTAGCATGCTCAGAGCCTCCGATATATAAATCAACATTCTTCCAATACTCCACTTTGTCTTTTGCAACAAACTCACTATCATTACTTGGATCCATGTATCTTAAAAAATACCATGAGCTCCCTGCCCATCCGGGCATTGTATTGAACTCCATGCGATCACCTTCAAAATGATTCCAAGCACTGTCTTCAGCTCTTGCTAAAGGCGGCTCTCCATCTTCCGTTGGAAGATATTTATCTACTTCTGGTAAAGTAATAGGTAAATTTTTGTCTTCTACTAAGTAGGGTAATCCATCTTTATAGAATACAGGAAAGGGCTCTCCCCAATAACGCTGCCTTGAGAAAACAGCATCTCGTAACCTATAGTTCGTTTGGCCTTTCCCAAGCCCGCGTTGTTGGATTTCGTAAATTGCCAATTTCATTGCTTTCTTAACGGATAAACCACTCAAGAAATCTGAATTTGAAATCACGGCATCTTTGTCGATATAAGCTGCTTCAGAAATGTCTTTCCCTTCAAAAACATTCTTGATTTCAAGATCGAAATGCTTTGCGAAATCCCAATCTCTCTGGTCCCCACAAGGAACAGACATTACTGCACCTGTTCCATAAGATGCCAATACGTAATCTCCTATCCAAATCTGAATTTTATCTCCCGTAAATGGATGAATTGCAAATGCACCTGTATTTTGCCCTGTGATATTCTTTACATCTGCCTGACGATCTCTTTCTGACTTTAACGATGCTTTAACCTTATATTCAGCAACACCCTTTTTAAATTCGTTAGTGGTGATTTCTCCTACGTATGGGTGCTCAGGAGCAAGCACTATAAATGACGCACCATAAATAGTATCAGGACGTGTAGTAAACACTTCAATTTTTTCATTAAAATTTTCCATCGCAAACTGCACCGAAGTTCCAATTGATTTTCCAATCCAGTTACGTTGCTGGTCTTTAATAGACTCTGTCCAGTCAACTTTTGTCAAGCCAGTCAACAAACGCTCAGCATATGCTTTAATTCGCATAGACCACTGGCGCATTAATTTTTGCTCAACAGGATGATTTCCTCTTTCTGAAAGCCCACCAATAACTTCATCATTTGCTAATACAGTTCCCAAAATAGGGCACCAATTCACCCATGAGTCAGCTAAATAAGCTAATCTATATTCTTGTAATATTTGTTCTTTTTCTTGAGTTGAATATACTTTCCATTCATTCGCCGTAAATATAGCTTCGGAATCGGTACACGCATTTACATTTGTATTCCCATTCACTTCAAATTCAGCAACCAACGAATCAATGGTTTCTGCTTTCTCTGATGTATTGTTGTAATACGAATTAAACAACTGCTTGAAAATCCACTGTGTCCATTTATAATAATCAGGAGAAGAAGTTATCACCTCACGATCCCAATCAAATGAAAAGCCAATTTTATCTAATTGATCGCGGTAACGTGCAATGTTTGCTTTAGTCGTAATAG
>Ga0115004_10003276_pt1 | contig 13223 bp, 15 predicted proteins | sample ArcticOcean_MG_C_10_FD_88737 | JGI IMG/M metagenome (GOLD analysis project Ga0115004, IMG submission 88737) | Marine microbial communities from western Arctic Ocean - ArcticOcean_MG_CB11_90 | ecosystem: Environmental > Aquatic > Marine > Oceanic | place: Arctic Ocean: Canada Basin | collected...
AAGACGGCATGCGAGCTAATACTCCAACGATTACTGACATTGAGTGTCCAAGCTGTAGCAAAGCTATGAACATTCGCACTGCATCTACGGGTGTGTTTTTAGGCTGCTCAGGCTATGCTCTTCCACCCAAGGAACGCTGTAAAGAAACCATTAACCTAGTCTCTGGAGACGAAGTAGTGGCAGTAGATGCGGATGATGAAGCAGAGTCACGTTTACTCATTAAGAAGCGTCGTTGCAAAGTGTGTGATACTGCAATGGATGGTTATTTAATTGATGCACAGCGCAAGTTACACGTGTGTGGTAATAACCCAGATTGTAGTGGCTTTGAAGTAGAAGCGGGTGAGTATCGTATTAAAGGCTATGATGGGCCGCTGATTCAGTGCGATAAGTGTGACGCTGATATGCATTTAAAAACTGGGCGCTTTGGCAAATATTTTGATTGCGCCAATGCTGAATGTAAAAACACACGCAAGTTATTGCGCAGTGGTGAAGCTGCACCGCCAAAAATGGATCCGATCCCTATGCCAGAATTGGCATGCGACAAAGTGGATGACCATTATATATTGCGTGATGGAGCTGCAGGTTTATTCTTAGCTGCAAGTAAATTCCCGAAAAACCGTGAAACTCGTGCACCTTTGCTGGCTGAAATTTTGCCCCATAAAGATGCCCTAGATCCTAAGTATGCTTTTTTACTTAAAGCTCCAGTGAAAGATCACGAAGGCAACCCTTCTATTGTTCGCTATAGTCGTAAGACTAAAGAACAGTATGTGATGACTGAAATAGAAAAGAAAGCTTCGGGTTGGCGCGCTATGTATGTAGGTGATAAGTGGGTCGAAGAAGTTCCAGTTAAAAAGGTTGCTGCTAAAAAAGCTACTAAAAAGCCAGCTAAAAAAGCAGTTAAAAAAGCGCCTGCTAAACCTGTAGCAGCGAAATAATACTATGGCAGTTCAAGATCAATGGTTAAAAGCCAGTCAACACCGACTGGCTTTTGGCAAATGCTTATGGCAAGACCTGCTCACCCAGTACGGCAACAACGAAGATATACATTACTGGCGACAGCGGCCAAAGCGCATGGCTTATCAATATGCCATCGTGGACCACTTACTTAGTGCGGCAAAATACCTGGCTCAGGCTAGTTTGAAGCAGTTAGCTAATACTCGTTTTGATGATATTGATTTACTCACCTGGTCAGATATTGAAGCTTTGTTAATAAAGCAGGATTATTTGTCCCCAGAAGCCCAGCAAATATTAGTCTTGTTACAAGAAGGTGATTGGGCGCATTGGATTGCACTGCAAGGCGAAGCTGATTTTAGTATTACACCTAGGTTACAAGGTCAATCTGAACAGTTAATTACTACTCAAAACATCGATGATTTAACTGATCCAGATCATTGGCCTGTAAAGGGCTGGCTTGATGCGCTGGAAGCTTTGCAAACGTCTATCAGACACTCTATGCAAGAGTGGTGATGTAAAAAAAGCTGGATTTTAAGAGTCAGACTTTAATTGATCTAATACAGCCATAGTCTGTGGATCTTGTTTCTTAATATTAATGGCAACTGTATATTGAAAATAATTGACGAAATCTTCAGATTCATCACAAGCTACTAAACAGTCATCACCTACCAGTACAGGCCAGCGCTCCACCCGTTCAGCATCTACCATCAACGCTTGAATACGTCCATCACTATTCAGGCGCCAACTAAACACTTCGCTCATCCAGAAGTGATCAAAATTATCAGCAGTAAATACAGCATGGGTGCCACAAGTGTCAGATAACTCTTGTACCACAAACACTGTTCCATCTTCTTCAAAGTCAAAGTAATCAGCAGCGCTAATAAGCTCGATGCATTTGTGTTCTGGAACTTGGGGCATAGTTTGGTCTAGTCCAGGGTCATAGTAACCTTGAAAAAAACCTTTATTAGGGCAGTTAAGCTCGTAGCAAATGATTAGTTCATCAAACCATGGAATCATGCCGGCAAAAGAACCGTCATCAAGTAAAGCCCAAAATAAAATGCTGACAGAAAAAAGCTCTTGGCCTACTTTTGGATGGCCATGCTCGTTGGAGTAGAGCACTTCAAAACCGTCTAGTTCTGGCGCTAATCGAATCACCTTAGGGTGATGTTGGTTTTGGCGTTCGCGGCCGCTAAAAAGATCAATGACTTTGGCACTGGGAATTACAGTAGACATGGCATATCCTCTAAAAAAACCGATAATAACGATATGTTAGGCAGATAATGTGCAACTTACAGATAGAGTATAGGCAAGGATTGAAGGTTTCTGCAAGTACGACGCTCAAGTTAGTGTAAAAGTCGCAAACCTATAGCTCTCGGCTCAATCAATAGGTACAATACTTAACGTTATGAAAAGACGTATGTTTAATAGTGAAAGATGAGAATGACTGATTCTAAACTGAAAAATTTAGGTACATTAGAGCTTACTCAAAAGCTTTCAGAACGTATTAAAACACAACAAAATCTTCTGATACGGCAACAGCAGCACGTTGATACTCTAAGGCAAGAGCACCAACAATTAAAGCAGCAAGTTGAGCAGGGCCGCAGTCAGATATTTATAGATAATCAAAATCAAGACATTATGACCAGCACTAGCGAACTACCTATTACACAAGAAACTTCTACTTTGGTGCAAACCAAGCTTCCAGAAACAACTAGCTCATTAGTTGCTGAGCCAGTGACATCTGAATCAGTCACTTCTGAATCAGTTACATCTGGACAAGTGGTGCCTGAAATCACTGCAGCTGAACGTAAAAAAGCTAAAAGTCGAGCCGCAAATCGGGCGGCAGTTGAATTGATTTGTGAAACTTACCCACAAACTTTTTGTTTTGCTAAGCCTAGGCCGCTGAAGATTGGCATACAAGAAGATTTGGTTGCTGATGGAAAACTAAGTCAAACCAAGATTAAGCGGGGACTAGCAAGTTACGTGCGAGCTTTTGGTTATTTGAAATCGCAAACAGACGCTGCGCCACGCATTAATTTGCTAGGTGAAGCGCAAGGTGCTGTAACGGCTGATGAAGCCGCGCATGCCCTGACTAAATTGCCAGCGCCTCGTAAGCCTAATAAACCTCGGCCAAGTGCTAAAAAGCGCCCTGAGCAAGTGTATAGCAAACCCAAGCGGACTGAAGCTCCTAAAAGTCACAAGCCGCAGCCAAAGATTGAAAAAGCCCCAAGCCCATTTGATGGCCTAAATGAAGGCCAGCGAATGGCAACTAAGCTGGACTTATTGCTTAAGAAGAATAAGTAATAGACGTAACATTATTTAAGCTTATGTTAGACCTAAAAAAACCGAGCATTGCTCGGTTTTTTTATAGCTTAGATAATCGATTAAGTGTTGTCAGAGATAAACGCCAACAAGTCAGACTTAGCTAAATCGCCTACTTTAGTGCCTGCAACTTCACCATTTTTAAACAATATTAATGTAGGGATGCCGCGCACACCATAGCGAGCTGCAGTCTCGCTGTTTTCATCAACGTTGATTTTACATACCTTAACACTACCTTCAAATTCAGCGGCCACGTCTTCTAAAATAGGTGCGATCATCTTACATGGTCCGCACCACGGTGCCCAAAAGTCTAGCAATACAGGCACATCTGCATTGGCAACGTCTAGGTCAAATGTAGCATCTGTTACAGCGTGAGTTAGTTCGCTCATAATCTTCTCTTAATTGGTTTGTTTGCGACTATGATACGTGATTTTTTCATAAAACTCAGTAGCATTAAGCCAACAATAGGGTAGTTTTTTATTTGTCGATACGCTAATCAATGTAGTGCATAAATTCAACACATCTAAGTAGCGACCGGTAATGGTTTTCTAAGCACTCGCCATAGACGTAGGCTCAATAAAACTGCTGCGACACTTAAACCAAAAATAATACCAATCCAAAATCCAGCGGGGCCCATCGCTGGGTATATGATGTCTGTCATCCCTAATACATAACCTAAGGGCAGGCCAGTAAGCCAGTATGAAATAAAGATAAGTAATAGGGGTTTAGCAGTGTCTTTAAATCCTCTTAAAGCACCATTAGCTGCAATCTGCACCGCATCTGATAATTGAAATAAGGCTGCAAAAATGAACAAACTAGCAGCAATTTCTACTACTACAGGCTCTGTCGTGTAGATGCCAGCTAAGGTCAGGGGAAGCATGAGCATAGTTAAGCAGGTTAAACTCGATAAACCTAACGCCAGGCCAAAGCCTACAAGCACTGAACGTTTGACTTGGTTGGGTAGGTTGCCTCCAATGCCGTGACCTACACGAATGGTCATCGCCATGCCGATGCTTAGTGGGATGATAAAGCACAAGCTGGTAAAGTTTAAAACCAGTTGATGTGCTGCCACAATATCAGCCCCTAAAGGGGCTAACAATAAAGCTACTATGGCAAACATGGTCGCCTCAATAAAAATAGAAAAACCAATGGGTAAGCCCACTTTTAAAATAGTAAGGTGCGTGGTCAATTTTGGCCAATCAAATCGTGTAAACATAGCACACTGGTGATAAACCGGTTTGGCATATACATAACATGCCATGCCAATGACACTGATCCACATGCTTATAGTAGTGGCCCAGCCACAGCCTACGCCACCCATTTCTGGGACACCAAAATACCCATTAATAAAAATATAGTTCATAGGTATATTTATAAATAAGCCTAATAAACTAAAATACATCAAAGGTTTAGTGATGCCTAAACCTTCGCTAAAGCTACGTAGGCTTTGCATAAGCGCCATAGCAGGTAAGCTCCAAGCGGCTGCATGCAAATACCCCAAACCAATGCTCTTAATAGGGTCCTCAATATCCAGCAAATCAAATAGTGGATCTATGGTGTATAACAGTGCGACTGCTAAAATACTTAACAGTGCCGCTAACCATAATGATTGCTGCACGAATGGGCCAATCAATTTGAGTCTTTTGGAGCCAAAGTATTGTGACACTGTAGGAGTTGTCGCCATAAGAATGCCGATCATTAAAATCATCACTGGGAAGAGAATGCTAGAACCTACGGCAACGGCAGCTAGGTCTGCAGAGCTATAACGTCCAGCATCACCGTGTCTACAAAGCTTGCGCTCATGTGTAATGCTTCAGCAATAAGTATTGGGGTGCCCAAGCGTAAGAATTGGCGTAACTCTTGCCCCATGGCTTTGGTGCTATATGTATGGCCTATTGTTTGAGGCATTAAATGATCACAGTGTTGGCTAAAAAAAAGATGAGCTATAATAGCTCCTTTGTCCATTTTCATCCATGATTAACTAATGCTTAAACACACACAATGCCAGTGCCAAATAATCATTACTTTGTTTGATGAACTATTTTTGCACTCACATAATACCCAGCTCTTATGCGCCTTATGTGATGGACGTTATGGTGAAGCAGATGAGCCAGTGTATGAGCCTGCTAATGCGGCTCACAGCCATCACCAGTTGGTGTTTGCCCATGGCTATTTCTCTAGTGCGTTACACGAAATCTCCCACTGGTGCGTAGCGGGCAGTAGCAGGCGATTATTAGAAGACTTTGGTTATTGGTATCAACCTGATGGGCGCAGCGCACTTGAGCAAGCAGAGTTTGAAAAAGTGGAAATCAAGCCGCAAGCTATAGAGTGGTTGTTGAGCTTGGCTAGTAAAACAGTATTTGTGGCCAGTGCTGACAATTTATCGGGTGAGCAGTGTGATGACGTGGCGTTTAGGTTAGCGCTTTCTGCTCAGGCGCGCTGTTATCTTTCCAATGGATTGCCCGATCGCGCAGCGTTGTTACTATTAACGCTGCAGCGAAAATTTGGTGGCCAAGTCAGCCTTGATCAACTTTACTGGCCTGAAGAAGCTTATAAATGAGATTTAAGTAATGCAATGATCTCATCTACTGGGGTTCCATGAGCAATGGCGCTAATGAGCTGGCCTTCTTGCCCTATAAGATAAATTCTAGAAGTATGATCCACTGTGTAGCCTAAAGCTGAGCCTTCTAGGGGAATAAATGTGTAATATGAGCCGTAGCTTTTAACCACTTGGTCAATTTGTTCTGTGCTACCAGTAATGCCTAACATTCTTGGATGAAAGTAAGCGCTATATTTTGCTAAATTATCCAAAGTGTCACGCTTGGGATCTACACTGATAAATAAAGGTTGGATTTGAGCTTCTAAATCTTTTGGTAATGCACGCATGCTGGCAGCAATAAAAGATAATGCAGTAGGGCAAACATCTGGGCATGAAGTAAAACCAAAGTACATTAACACCAGCTTGCCGCGATAATCCTCCAGTTTTACTTGCCCTTCCAAACTCTCCAATACAAAGTCGCCACCTAGATTCGTATAACCTTTATTTACTTCACTTTGTTGTGTCCATGGAGTGTATTTTGCTAATAGAAGTCCAGCAGAAAAAAGCACAACTAGAGCGATAATATAGAGAAACTTGTTGGATGTTGACATGAGCTAGGTTCCGATGGTTTAGGTGTTTAAAGAGCGGTAATCACTGGCAATATAAGTGCCAAGCATGCGAATATCTTTGGCAAAGTATGCTAGATCATCCATTGCTAAGGCCATGTTGTCATCATTGGGGTGTGCTTCAACATCGATGTGAAACTGAGTCGCCACCATGCGCCCGTCTGGGGTGTAGCTTTCTAGTTTGATGATGTTAACGCTGTTAGTTGCAAATCCTCCCATAGCCTTATAAAGACTGGAGGGAATGTTACGCACAGTAAATAAGAATGATGTAATGTATTTTTGGCCCTTCACTTGTGTAGGTATTTTGTGCTCACGAGATAAGATTAAAAAGCGTGTGGTATTGCCTTTAACATCTTGAAATTCTTCTTGTAAAATCTCTAAATCATATAGCGTGGCAGCCAAGCTTGAGGCTATAGCTCCATGGCTTGGGTCACCTTTTTGGCTCACACTAAGAGCCGCACCTGCGGTGTCTAAAGTGGCCATAGGGCTTATATTGAGCTTTGTAAGACGTTTATTACATTGTGCCAACGCTTGTGGGTGAGAGCCGACAGTTTTGATCTGGTCTATGGTGCTGTTTTTTAAACCTAATAAACAGTGATTAACAGGCTCGTAATGCTCACCGATGACAAATAACGAAGTGTGAGGCAATTTGCGATATATTTCTTCCACACGGCCTGCAGTAGAGTTTTCTACGGGTATCATAGCTATATTAGCTTCGCCTCGCTCCACCATTGCCATAGCCGCATCAAAGGTCATGCATGCATGAGCTTCAAGTTCAGGAAATACCCGTTGACAGGACAAGTGAGAATAAGCCCCTTGGTGACCTTGGTATGCGATGATAGGTGTTGCGTTTTTTTGTGTCATTGAATTGGTGTGGAAAATAAAGGTGAACACTAATTGTAAGTCCAGTGTAACAAATCTAGCTAATAAATTGGTATCATTAGAGGCTGATAAATTACTCATTTGCTGGAAATATATGACACCAGTTCGTTTGGTAAAATATAAAACCACGCTGGCTAAGCGCCAGCTTGATTTGACCATTATTACAGACCAAGTAAATAAGGGGCAAAATATTGCAGCCCTCATTCGCACTTGTGATGCGGTAGGAGTGCATAATGCCCATGTGGTCACCCCAAAAGGTGGTTTTAGGGAGCACAAGCGCACAGCTCGCGGCAGCCAGAAATGGGTTAACGTAGTGCGCCATGACACCATTGACAGTGCGATACAGGTTGCTAAGCAACAAGGTATGCAGCTAGTATCAGCTCACTTTAGCGACCAAGCCGTAGATTATCGTGAGTTAGATTACACAGTGCCCACGGCACTTATACTAGGTGCAGAAATGCACGGTGTTAGTGCCAAAGCACTAATAGCCTCAGATCATCAGGTGGTGATCCCTATGTTGGGTATGGTTCACTCATTTAACGTGTCTGTTGCGGCTGCCGTTATATTGCTTGAAGCCCAGCGGCAAAGGGCCCTAAGCGGTAGTTATGACAAGCCACAAATTAGAGGCGCGCAATATGATCAAACATTATTTCGTTGGAGTCACCCCAAAGTAGCCGATTTTTGCCATCAACATGGTTTAGTCTATCCCTCTATGGATGAACACGGCGAAATTGTAAATTTAAATCAATGGTATGCCAATGCTTTACAGAAAAACGCACAGGCATCGCCAGAAAAGGGAATAAATTAATGGGATTGATTAATTTAGTTGTCGATGAAAATATTTTGTTGTTAGATGAGCTTTTTGGCGATCTAGCAAGTATTACACGGGTTGATGGGCGCTCTATTACCAAAGAGCAAATCGCTAATGCAGATGCCTTAGTATTGCGTTCTACTGCCAAGGTGACTGCTAAGCTACTGGCAGGCAGTAAGGTTCAATTCGTAGGCACCTGCACTATTGGTGTGGATCATTTGGACACAAGCTATATGGATGCCAACGATATCATCTGGCGTAATGCACCTGGGTGTAACGCCGCAGGAGTAGGTGATTATGTAATCGCTTGTCTTAACCATGCGTGGCAAACATTAGACATTGACCCCAGACAACAAACCATTGGTATTGTGGGCGCTGGAAATGTAGGCGGGCGACTAGCGCAGCGGCTCATTAATGCGGGCTTTGATCTGCTGCAATGTGACCCACTTAGAGCGGATGCTAGACATGAAGGTTATGTTGCATTAGATGAGTTGTTATCGCGTTGCCAAATCATATGTTTACATGCCCCACTTACTAAAGCTGGTGAGCATGCCACTGAAAACTTATTACACGAAGCTCGGATTAAAAGCTTACGTAAAGGCACCGTGTTAATTAGCGCCGGCAGGGGTGAGGTAGTTGACCAGGCGGCGCTACTTATGCGCCAACAAGAGTTTAATGATTTACACTTATTTATGGATGTATGGCATCAAGAGCCTCATATAGATAGAGGGCTATTTGACTACTGTCACTGTGTTACTCCCCACATAGCAGGTCATTCGTTGGAAGGTAAGATGCGGGGTACCTATATGATTTATGAAGATCTTTGTAAGTATTTTTCCTTACCTATAAAGCATAGCTTAAACGACTTAATTCCCAAGCCTGCCCTTGAAGAAATAGTCCTTAATTCTGATTTAACGACCAAAGAATGTTTGTTAGCTGCATGTGATAGTGTTTATCCGTTAATGGAGGACGATGCACGCATGCGCAAAACCAGTGACTTTGATCTGCTGCGTAAAACCTATCCGGTTAGGCGTGAATTCGCTAGTTTGCAGTTACACGGTATTAATGAATCTAAATGTGCAGCGTTATTGGGTGGTTTAGGCTTTAATGTTAATAAGGAATCTAACTAATGACATTTAATGTTGGTTTAGTGATCAACCCGCTGGCGGGTCTAGGAGGGAGTGTAGGGCTAAAGGGCAGTGATAACGTAGCTGAGCAAGCCTTAGCCCTTGGTGCTGTGCCTAAGGCTAATATCCGCTGTTTGGAAGCCTTGTCCCAATTGTCGGGAATGGATGTTTGTATTTATACCTTTGCAGGTGATATGGGTGAAAACTGTGCTCTTCAAGCGGGTATTACTACGCATGTTGTTGGTCAAGCTAAAACACTGCCATCTACTGCTTCAGATACTATTGAAGCAGCTCAAACCTTGTTAAAAAAAGGTGTAGACTTGTTGGTCTTTGTAGGTGGTGATGGAACTGCTAGAGACCTGTTGCAAGCGATAGGGGATGAGGTGCCTGTTGTGGGTATACCAGCAGGTGTAAAAATCCATTCAGGAGTGTATGGCATTACACCCACTGCAGCAGGACAAGTGATTGCCCAATTAGCTCAGGGTGAACTGGTCAGCTTACGCAGTCAACAAGTGCGAGACATAGACGAAGAAGAGTTTCGAGCAGGTAGGGTAAAGGCGCGTTATTATGGCGAGCTGCAAGTGCCTGAATCACATGAGTATATGCAAGCCACCAAAGATAGCGCAAGTGTTGGGGCTAAAGAAAATGAAGCCTTAGTGTTGGATGATATAGGCGCTCATGTGGAAGAGCTTATGGAACCTGGTGTAAGGTATATTATGGGCTCTGGTTCTACCTTAGCCGCGGTAATGTCCTACTTAGGTTTAGAAAATACGTTACTAGGTGTAGATGTTATTGAAGATAAAAAGGTCATTGCTTGTGATGTGACCGCGCAGCAACTATTAGACTTATGCGAGCATCATCATTCACAGCTATTTATTACCTTGATCGGTGGCCAAGGCCATGTTTTAGGGCGTGGTAATCAACAGCTTAGTGCAAAGCTGATTAAGCATTTGGGGCTAGATAATATACATATTGTAGCCACAAAAACTAAACTTAAAGGTTTAAATGGAAGGCCGCTACTGGTTGACTCTGGTGATACAAAGCTAGATCGAGAATTAGCAGGTTTAGTGCCTGTAATATGCGGCTTTCATGATCTAGTTTTATATCCTTTAGGTAATCCAGCTATGTTGCCTAGGTTACTTGCGCAAAGTACCTAAAAAAGTAGCAATGCGGCCCACGGCTTCAATAAGCTGTTCTTCGTAAGGTAAAAAGACAATACGAAAATGCTGACTATCTGCTAAGTTAAAGCCGCTACCTTGCACCACCAATACTTTTTGTTGTGACAAAAGATCAAAAGCAAATTTTTCATCATTTTCAATATGATAGATGTCTGGATCTAAGCGTGGAAATAAATACAACGCACCCTCTGGTTTATGGCAGCTTACCCCAGGCAATGCGTCCAACATTTGCCAAGCCAGATCACGCTGACGCTTCAAACGTCCCCCATCACAAGTGAGCTCTTTGATGCTTTGATAACCACCTAGAGCAGTTTGTATTGCGAACTGGCTGGGTACGTTTGAGCAAAGGCGCATACTTGCAAGCATATCTAGGCCTTGAACATAGTCTTTAGCCTTGTGTTTAGAGCCTGATATCACCATCCAACCTGAGCGAAAACCTGCTACACGATAGGTTTTAGATAAGCCGTTGAAGGTTAAAAATAATACGTCACTAGCCAAGCTTGCCATGGGCGTAAATTTAGCGCCATCATAAAGAATTTTATCGTAAATTTCGTCTGCAAATATGATTAAGCTATGTTTTCGTGCCAGCTCAATAATGGCTTCAAGGGTCGCTTTAGAATAGACGGCTCCTGTAGGGTTGTTAGGGTTGATTACTACAATACCGCGGGTTCGTTGGGTAATTTTTGCAGCCATATCGTCTAAATCTGGTTGCCAGCCGTTTGCTTCGTCACAGCGATAGTGCACGGGAGTTCCACCAGACAAGGAGGTGGAGGCCGTCCAAAGTGGATAGTCTGGCGCAGGAATAAGCATTTCATCGCCATCGTTGAGTAAGCCTTGCATAGCCATAACGATCAGCTCGCTTACGCCGTTGCCAATATAAATGTCATCTATGGTCACGTCTTTAACATGCTTTCGTTGGCATTCATGCATGACTGCTTTTCGCGCTGCAAATAGCCCTTTAGAATCACAGTAGCCTTGGGCGTTAGGCAGATTATGAATAACATCTTGAAGGATTTCTTCCGGCGCTTCAAAGCCAAAAGGAGCAGGGTTGCCAATGTTGAGCTTAATAATGCGACTGCCTTCATCTTCTAGGCGTTTCGCTTCCTCTAGCACTGGCCCGCGAATGTCGTAGCACACGTTTATTAATTTTTGTGATTTGCGTATCATGCTCATTGACGAACTCTGTTTGATTTTATAAGTTCGACATGATAGTAAAAATCTATCACTTGTGGCAAGTTTTTTTTATTAAATTATAAGTGCGTCACTAAGAAGTACTAATTTACATCTAGGTATTTTTTCAAAACTATAGGAACATGGACATGGCTGAAAACAAATTAGGTAAGGCAGCGGCCTCTAAATCTGAAGCGCAGTGGAAAGATGAATTAAGCCCAGAAGCCTTTGCGGTGTGTCGTAAAAAAGGCACAGAAAGGCCCTACACAGGTAAGTATGATCAACACTTTGACAATGGCAAATATCATTGCCATTGTTGTGGTGCAGAGCTTTTTTCTAGTCAATCTAAGTTTGATGCAGGGTGTGGCTGGCCTAGCTTTAGTGCGCCAGTGAACAAGCCCGCCATTAAGGAAGAATTGGACATAAGTACAGGGATGAGGCGCACAGAAGTCATGTGCGACGATTGTGGCGCTCACTTGGGCCATGTTTTTCCAGATGGGCCTCCAGAAACAGGCCTACGCTACTGTATTAATTCAGTAGCCATAGACTTTAAGCAAGACTAGTTTTTAGCTAAAAAATTAGCAAGGCTTATATCGCTAAAACCGCGTTCCAAGCTGGTGCTTAAAGCTTCACTAATAATGTCTTGATTTTTTTGAGCATCGGGTAGTTGGGGTAGTTTGTGGCTGCGCTCGGTTTGGTAATGGCCAGTGTGTGTGCTGCTTCCAATAGTGGTGGTTAAGGTTATTTTAGCGATGATAGTAACCGTGTTAATTAGGTTTTGTGTTTGTGTGTCATAAATAAGCTCGTCTAAGGCTAGGGTAAGTGTTGCTGGTTTTGCAGAGCTGGTGCCGTCAAACCCTAATTGTGCAGCAGCACTTTGGGCGGCCAGCAAAAGAGCGCCATTTATATCATTAGAAATCGTGATAAGGCTTGAGGTTTCATAAACACCGCCACGACTGCCTAAAACGCCGCTGGAGCGACGATCATCGACATTGATAACTAGAGCTCTACCTTGGCCATAGGCTGGCCCAGAGGCGGCAACTTGTGGGTTAATAACGATGGACTGTGGGCTGACAGCGCAGCCACTGATTAATACACTTAAACTTAAACCTAAGGTAAAAATTACTGACTTCATAAAGGTTCCTTAATATTGTGCTAGTGGTGCATAAACTAATATATATTCTAATCATTTATTATAAGACTATTACATCTGTCGTTAGGTTCCAAGTAATGTGTCTTTTGAGTGGTTTTTTTAATAAAATTGTATGGTTTTTAACCAGTATAAAGAAATATTACTTTTTTTCGCCTAAACGTTTGACAAGGCTGAGGAAATCTTTAAAATGCGCATCTCCTAAAGGCAACGCCGAACACGGTTAGCCATCAGGAAATGCGGAGCGGTAGTTCAGCTGGTTAGAATACCGGCCTGTCACGCCGGGGGTCGCGGGTTCGAATCCCGTCCGTTCCGCCATTTATTTCTTGAAGCCACCCTTGAACTTGGCTTTAAAAGGGAATAAGTAGCACTAGTACGTTGGGTGATTAGCTCAGTTGGGAGAGCATCTGCTTTACACGCAGAGGGTCGGCGGTTCGAACCCGTCATCACCCACCAAGTGTACG
>Ga0115004_10003279_pt1 | contig 13215 bp, 11 predicted proteins | sample ArcticOcean_MG_C_10_FD_88737 | JGI IMG/M metagenome (GOLD analysis project Ga0115004, IMG submission 88737) | Marine microbial communities from western Arctic Ocean - ArcticOcean_MG_CB11_90 | ecosystem: Environmental > Aquatic > Marine > Oceanic | place: Arctic Ocean: Canada Basin | collected...
GACTTACAATAATGATCGTCCCAACATGGGGATAGGCGGCATCACACCCGCTATGAAACTGAACCAGTATAAATTGGCCGCGTAATTCTAGTTTCGAACAGCCCCACAAATGGGGGGATTACCTCCTCAGATACCTTGCCGAGAAAATTCTACTTTTGAACACCACTAATTTTAGGGGGGATTACCAGATATTCTACTCACTACGCGAAGCTCAAATAATCATCGAACGCTGGGGGAACCACTACAACACGAAACGACCACACAGCGCATTGGGTTATCGCCCACCCGCGCCGGAAGCCACCATAGCGGTGGACCAAAGGCCAGTCATGCACTAACTTCCAAATTGGACCACTCAAGTGGGGCTGCCCACGGAGAGGATAAATCATAGTTAAAAAAATTACAGAATTATTCAGAATTGCACATGCCAATTTTACAAGACCAGGCTTTTTATCTTTTACGGCTTGAGGTAATTTTTTTAAAAGAAAGTACTATCTGGACGGATAATAAGTAACATGAAACTTGAAAAAAAGATAACACTGCTTCACTAAACAAACTAGAAGCATAAACGCCTAGTATTATTGAACTGACTAAATAGTATTGAAGATCATTTAAAAATTTTGCATCAACTTTTTTAATTAAAAAAACTAATAAAAAAATTCCTGACGCACCAGTTTGATACGCAAGCAGTCCTAAAAAAGATTCGTTTCCTGCATCGTACTTGGCGACCACATCACCTATCAAAGGGATGGCTGACTTAGCTGTTCCTACTCCGCCACCCAGAAAAAGTAATTCAATACTTGAAAACATGTTGATGATGGGCTGCGTAAGACCCCTAATATGACCAATTGCGCCACTTGTAGTAAGATCAATTGCTACTAAATTAATTATCACGAAAGCTGAAACAAATAACGACAGTAGTATAAATATTAGCCTAAAATTAAATTTTTCAAACTTACAAAAAATAAATAGAAATACTGAATATAAAAAAACTGTATAATTCAGTAATACCGCCTTAACACCGGTCGAATATAAAAAAAACATTGTACCAAGTGAAAAAATTATAAATGTAAATAATTTTAATTTAAATTTGTTAAATATAATTACAAATACCAAGATATTAAGCACATAAATTAAATATGCAAACTTATCCGCTGACAAAAATATACCGAAAACTCTTCTTTTTTGTTCGTTTGAAATTCCGTCGCTTGTATATGTGCCAATCGGGATTTCACCTAATTGTGAAATTCCTCTCTGATGATAGACTAAATCATATCCAAAATCGATAAAAAACTTCTTGAAGCCATAAAGTGACTGAACGGTATCTAGCCCTAAAGACGCAAGGAACACAAAAATTATGAACCCTGTGTGTCTGTAATCTAACGTCCATTTAAACTTTAGTTGTAGTATCAGTAATATTGGGAAAACGAACATAGCCTTTAAGAAATTTATAACATTTACGATGGAAGAACCCGCCATAACCCCCTGTATCGATGAAAGTATGAAAAAAGCAACAACTATAAAAAGATACTTTTCACGATAAAGTCCAAAATAGATGAAATAAATTCCAACCATTAACAACATAAAGCCCTGAAAAATAATGAATTCAAATTTTATATGCAAATTTAGCAACAATAAAATCATGTAATCATAAATAATAAATGCGATAAATAGAAAGAAGGGGAGATTAATTTTAATTTTTACATATGCAAAAATTCCTAAAAATCCTATGAACACAAAGTTTAGGGCTATTAAAAAAGGCGCAAATAGCATACCGAGATAAGCTAAGTGATATCTCATTTTTTTATTAGCTTCCATCTAATCATTATAATAGCGACCGTTAGTTTAGGGGCATGGAGAATTAGCATAAGTTTTATTTTTCGCTTAAAGTTTATGCTAGATGCTAATATAGTACTAACAGAGCTTTTGGAGAGTTGTAATTTTAGATAAGTTTGCTCTTCACACAAATCAATTTTATCTTGGAGCAACTTTTCATTTACAATTTTCAGTACCTTAGTCAGCCTTTTCGCTCGAAACGATATTTTCTCCAAGCTATAGTTTAAAATTCCACCATAATCCTGACCCTCATGCTGCCTGTACAGGTACAACGGCTTTTTAATATATTGGATTGATTTACTATATTTCTTGATAGAAAAAGATATCCATTCATCCTCCACGGGTAGGTTTTCTGGCAGAGGAAAAATTTTTTCTGCAATCTCTCTTTTGTAGGACCAATAAGCTTTTGGAAGAGAATTAATATTTCTCACAACATTCTCTAGAGACTGATTTTGGAATGACGACCCAATTACCTGTTTAGCAATTGTCTTTAGGTTTTCGTCTACCACAAAAGCATCATGGTAATGAGCGTCGTATTCACTATACGCATCGACCTCTCTGAAGAAGTCAACATTTAAGATATCATCCGAATCTATGCATTTTATAATGTCGCCCTTGGTTAACGTAAATCCAAAGTTGGTTCCAAGAACCTTTCCTGAAAATATATTCTTTCTTACGAGAATTCTTTTATCATTTTCTTGAAATGATTTGGCAATATTGTACGTATTATCTGATGAGTGGTCATCTATAATTATTAACTCCCAAGGCGAAGCATTTTCTCTTTGTAATTCAGTAATAGCCTCGCCGATATAGCGATCCGTATTCTTGGCCATCATTATAAAGCTTATCATATTTCTAAAGGACATCCCATTTTGTTAGACAGTAAATTGATACTGACCCAATCCACAGTAGTGTCAAAAGTAGAGTTTATTTTAAAGATTATTAAAACTGTTTTCTTGTAATAAAACTTAAGGCAGCCTGAAAAAATATACTGTAATGAAGTGACCTGAGAAAAGTAGGATCTCTCCTTTTAATTTTATAGAAAACTACGATTAGAAATTTTCTAGCTAAAAACTGTTGCAAGTATTTTTGGTTAAAAACTTGACGCCTTCGATTTGCTTTTAATAATTTATTAATATAATTATTCAGATCATCTAGATCTATATTTTGCCTAGATATCCGCTCACTAGCCCCGATGGTAAAGTGGAGCCAGTTCTCAGTTTCCGAATTTTCAATATTTAGATTTTCCAGAACTTCATTGAAAACCTGTGTATGAGCTAAAAATCTTGTAACATTATCCTTGTCTGCCGTTTTACTTAAACTTGAATCTAGGTGCCGATACTGAAGCAGAACCCTTGGAATAACCCCAAATTCTGTGTGTTTTGAAAAATCTAGCCAAAATTTGTAGTCTTCCACTGTTTCGTAATTTTTGTTATAAAAAAGGTCATAATCAGTGATTAGTTTTCTCCTTATCATCACACTCGGATGAGCGAACGGCACAGAAAACAAAAGCCTTACTTTCAAGCCATCGTCAGAAGGAGGAAAAAAACTAACATATTTTTTTTCAACCTCCCCGAAAGTCTCAATCCATGTTCCACTCACCCCTATTTCAGGGTTAGCATCCATGAAATGGACTTGTTCTTCTAATCTAGAGGGAAAGCTTATGTCATCAGCATCCATTCGAGCTATGTACTGCCCTTGCGAAAGTTTTATTCCATCATTTAATGCGCTTATCAAACCACGGCGTTCACCATGAGAAATAGTAATTCTTGAATCCCTGGATTTAAATTCATTAATTATTTTCAGTGACTTATCAATTGAATTGTCATAACATATAATTAGATCGAAATCTGTGTACGTTTGTCTAAGTATACTTCCTATTGCCTGCTCGAGATATTTTTCTGCGTTGTAGACTGGCATTAACACAGAGATTTTGGGATATGTGGTACATATTTTCAATCTATCTGCAAATCTTCGCCGCAAAGACTCTTCATCACCATATGTCCAAATGCAATGTGAGCATCCTCACATAACTGCATATCATACGAGCGTATCCATACCGAGTTTTGAGATACCCGCTTTAATTTTCCACCATCATACCCACAAATTGTTAAAGTTTTCACTTTCATTTCATTCGCAATATTTGTCGCACGCACAACATTTTCCGAATTGCCGCTACCGCTTACGGTAATAAGTAAATCTCCCTCATTTAATAGGTTTTTTACTTGCTCTGAAAATACGTCTTCATAGCATAAATCGTTAGCATAAGCCGTAACCAAACCAATATTATCTGAAAGACAAATGCCATTAAATCTCGTTCCGGTATGACTAAATACCATTTTGTTCCAGTCAGTGATAAAATGCGATGCCGCTAAAGCACTTCCACCATTACCACAAACTGCAACTCTTTTTCCAAGCCAAACAGCCTCCTGGATTAAGCTAATCGCATTCTCAACTTCTTGATAATCTAATTTTTCGATTACCGAGTTGTGTTGTTTAATATAATTTTCAACTGTAAATTTCATATGTCACCTAAAGATATCTAATCCCAAAATACAACTTCACTTCCAGCATCATCAAAATGAAGAGGTACGCGACGTAGCCCCTTCATTGATTTTGTAATACTAGCGTGCTTTTCTTTTGGCGCAAAAAACATGACGAAGCCACCACTCCCAGCACCCAATAGCTTGCCCCCTAATGCGCCTGATCGTATACCTGTCTCGTAAATCATATCAATTTCTGAATCACTAATATTTTTTGACAATTGTCGTTTCAGTTGCCAATTTTTGTCCAGCAATTCTCCGAAAGAAACAATATCGTCATTTTCAATTAAAGACCTCATCTCATGAGCCAAAGACACCATGTCGGCCATTATATTTCGTTTGGTATCTTGCTTCATATTTTCGGATTGGTCTATTAAAACGCTAGAAGCAATTCTAGTTCTTCCAGTATAGAATACAATAATAGATTGTTCTAGCTTCTTGACCGTTTTAGGATTGCACACAATCGGACTGACAATGACTGAGTTATCTTGGTTGAACTCTAGAAAATTTAGCCCACCAAATGCAGCTGCATATTGATCTTGTTTGCCTATAACCTCGCCACACAATTCAATTTCTATGTAACTTGCTAATCTACCAAGTTCATCTTTAGAAATACTTTCACGTTTATAATTCGATAATGCATGAAGAAGCGCGACTGTAAATGAGCTTGATGAGCCTAATCCAGAGCCTTGAGATGGGATGTCGGATATAGATGTGATCTCGAGCCCATTATCAATTTTCAAAAATTCTAAAGTATTTCGAACAATTGGGTGCTTAATTTCCTTCGCATTTTTTTTATTTTCGGTAATAGAATAGCTTAGCCTGATATCGTTATCAAATTTTTTATTGACCGTTACATAAACGTACTTGTCGATCGATGTAGACAGGACCGCTCCACCGTGTTCTCTGTAGTACGATGGCAAATCGCTGCCGCCACCTACAAAACTCATCCTCAATGGTGCTCTGGTAACAATCAACTGCTGATTTCTTTCAGTATTAGCTCTACGGCTTCATTTAAATTTTCTGCAATACTATCCGGTATCACTTTGTAGGTGTTATCTTTACCAGCATGCCCCGTACAAACTAAAACACTTTTAAGTCCGGCATTTTTAGCAGCAAGTATATCTCTTGTGCTATCACCCACAAACCACGATTCTTCTAGTACAATATTCAAATCTTTTTTTGCTTTTATGATAAGTCCAATATTTGGCTTTCTACAGTCACAATCTAGCTTCAAAGCCGCCACTTCATTTGCAAAACCACTGTCGGGATGATGAGGACAATAATATAATCGATCAATATATGCACCATGCCCGCCAAGCAATGTATCCATTTTGTTGTGAATTACGTTTAAGCCAGAGACTTCTAAATCACCTCTGGCAACCACTGGCTGATTGGTTATAATAACTGCTAATAGACCAGCCTCATTGATTTTAGCAATTGCTTCCCCTACACCGTCAATAAGTTCAAAGTGTTCTGGGTCAGATAAGTAATTGACCTCCTGATTGATAGTTCCATCTCTATCTAAGAAAACAGCAATCTTCTGCGTCGCATTTCGCAAAGAGTTTACTTTACCAGAATTGATATCTCTTTCTACTTTTAACAAGCGTTCCGGCGTACCTATATCTTTAATATATTCTGTCGAAATATATCCAAATAGTTTTTTGTTGGCTTCCAACATTAACGGAAACAGATCCTTTGCAATGTCGGGCATGTTTTTACTGAACTTATAGGCTTTGAATGCATTTTTGTTGAAAATATAGACAGCTGCGTTTACTAAATTTTGCCTCCATTGTTTATCATGGGGATACGGGTGGATCTTATGCACCCGGCCCTCAGCATCAACCTCAATTAAGTCTGAATCATGTGGATGATCGTTTGGGTGCAGAAACAGGGAGCCGTCACCTGAATGCTCCTGGTGGAATTTCCAAAAAGAAGCCAAGTCAATATCAAAAAAAGTATCGCCATAAACAACTAGAAACTGCTCATCCAGCTCAGGAAGTGCATCGATCAAAGCGCCTGCAGTTCCTCTGGGGGTATGCTCAACTATATATTGAATATTTGCACCGTATTGGCTTCCATCACCAAAGTAAGTTTCGATAACATCCTTTTTATAAGAGACTAGCAGCTTAATATTGCCAAAACCGAACTCAACACATTGTTCAATTAAGTGCTGTAGCAACGGTTTTCCCAAAACTGGCACCATAGGCTTTGGTAAATCCTTTGTTACCTCTTTAAGCCTGGTCCCCATGCCACCAGCAAGGACGATTACTTGCTTCATTTATGCGTCTACCTGGGATACTATTTCGCGCACCGCCCGCTCCATAGCCTCTAATGAAGACATCGTAGGTATCCACCCCAATTGCCTTAATTTATCAACCGAATAAGAAAAGCGAGGTACGTCACCAACCCACCCTCTATCAGCTTTTTGAAAATTAATTTTTGCCCCGGGTGAAACTACTTTGGCGGTTTCTTCAGCTATCTGCTTTACCGATATACCATCATCTAGTGCGCCAATATTGTAGTAGTTTAAACCATTACCAGTATTTTCATTGATAAAAAGCATTGCTTCTACGAGTTCGCTCACGTGCATATAGGTCTTTTGCTGACTTCCATTGCCCAATACCTCCAAAGTAGACATATCAGCCTGAAGTTTCCTCACAAAATCAAGCACAACGCCATGTGTTGCAGGAGTTCCAACGACATTGGGAAATCTGTAAATACAAACTTTTTCGAGAAATGACTCTAAACTTGCACTAATAAGGGCCTCGGATGCCAACTTCATTGCACCATAATTAGAAATTGGCATCAGCGGCCCGATGTCTTCATACAGCCGATTTTTATTGTAGCCATAAACTGCGGAACTAGACGCAAAATAAAGTTTTCTACATTCTATTTCCTTCATTATTTTGAGTATTGAAGCTGTTGACATAAACGTATCCTGCAAGTCAACATTCATATCATCCACGCCTGCAGGTATGTCAGAGTTGGCAGCAAGATGCCAAACTTCACTTATCTGCCGACCTCCCAAGGCATCAATTACTTGTTTCGTGTTGTTAATATTAATTTCATGGAATTCTGACTTGGAAGTATCTATGTGGTCAACAATCCCAAATGAAAGCTTATCGACCACTATGACATCTGATTTTTTTTGCAATATTTTGCTGACTAAATTACTGCCAATAAAACCTGCACCACCTATTATTAAAGTTGTCATAATTTCCACTCAGCAGCTTGATTGATACATGTTGTCATTTAATGGTTAATCCTCGCATTTATTTTGACCCAGTTCACCAATTCCATCGAACTATCCGTCCATCGAACGGTTCAGTGTCAATAAAACTCGGAAAATATGCTTTTAATTTAGTAATATCGCCATTGTCATAGGCTAAAATCTGTTGGCTACGAACCTTTTTCCGAACAATTACGGTAATATTATAACCATAGCTATAAATTGAGGCATCTCGGCAGTCTAAGCCATTAAACACCAACTGATATAAAAGAAGTCCAGCGTTCCATAATGTCAAATGACCACCTGTTATATTGTCATCAAGTGGAGGCACTGTAATTGCCAGGATTCCATTATCTTCAACTAAATCCATACACTTTTTAATGAAAACACCTGGATTTTCTTGATGTTCCAAAACATGGGATGCCCAGATGCAATCAAACTTTTGTTCAGGATTGTATTTATTAAAATCTATTTCAACATGGTGTATTCCGTCGTAATTATCATTCATTTGTAGAGCATATATTGACGTTCCAAAATCTAGAGCTGTTACCTTCTTTCCGTGATTTTTTAAAACTTTTGCGTGCGCTCCAGCTCCAGAACCAACATCAAGAACTGTTTCGAAATCAAAATCATTGACTAGCTTAGACAGTCCATGTTGGCTAAAGGGTAAGCTGGAAAATTCACTTTCCAACACTGGAGGCCTTTCCGTTGTAATTTTTTTTAACTTATTCACTACCCTGAAATAAATTGGGGGAATACAGAGATATAGAAAACGAAAGGTCCGGTTTGATAAGTAGAACAGGAGCGTTTTGAACGATTTTAACAAACTATGTCCAGCAATCTTGTTGAAGGTTGATTTTAACATTTATTTTTCTCAGCTCCCACAAAAGAATTAGATAATCCTTCAAAATAAATTATTTACAGAATTTTGATTTATTATATTGTCAGCATTTTCAAGTCGTTGCCAATCAATTGGTATTAAGAACTGGGACAATTCATTCATTTTCTTATCCAATAGCCACAATTTCGGAGCTATTACTATTTTATATTTATTTCGATTGAGCCAAGCACCCCACCAACTAAAACTACTATTTGCAATAATATTATGGTCGCACAAACTCATGAGGTAAATGTCTTCATGAGGAAGTCTTTTTTCATCGGAATAAACATACGCTGCATTGTCTATTCTTATATTTTTTCTTACCCACTGAATGTCGTCGGAAAATATGAAAAACCGCGTATTACTTTTTTTACGCCGAATAACATCTATCGCTCTCTCATAATATCCTAGTGTACAAGTTCCATAAATCTTTTTATTTTTGTTGGTAAAATAGTCGCCTCTTCGTACGTGCACAGAACAACACTCACTATGTTCTTCAATTTCTTTCTTTATAGTTTTCGTATATTTTGATATTTTTGAATTTATTGACAACTGACTAATCAGTAAGTCTTGAATATTTAAAAAATATTTATGTGATTGGAAATAGCCACATATGTAAAGACCGTCAGATGGGGATAATAGGTTCTGATCGTAAAAAACAGTTTCCTCATTCAGAATATTACTATTAACATTTCCTAACCTAGTTTGAATTTTAGGCCAAATGCCATTAATTTTATATTTAACCATGTCATTTCTATTAGCTATATCTATGTCAATATCATAGTGACGCAACTGAAATCCAATATCCGGCACGTTATTTACGTCTAACTTCACGTCAAACCCTTTTTCCTTCAACGATCGAGCGTAAGCATATTGAAACATTTGATTTCCTAATCCACCAAATATTTTAACAACAATCAAAAAACTATCCCGTTCTTAGTATAGTTTTTGATATCTTCCACACTATCAATTTCAATCCACCCACCATTTATAAAAATAGGTTTTACATCTGTTAGATTATCTATGATTTGTTGAATAAGACTAGTCATATACATATTCTCGTAGCTTTGATCATCATAAAGTTGCGATTTATCTAAGGAAGCATAAAAACTTATCAATTTATTTACATATGACTTAGAAATTTTCATCAAACCTATATATTGCCCCTGGATATCATCGTAGTTGGTAGCTTTCTTTCCAATTTCAACAATTCGATCGCCCTTTAACTTTAACGTTTCAGCATCTTGCAGCGGGTCTTCCATCCGTAAGGTCCACAAGTCTCTCCAGCCCTCGTCGACAATAACACTAATATCTCCATCTGCATGTATTAGCGTGCTTAAAACTTCATTGGTGTAGATGATGTCTGAATATGATATGATAATATCGTCATCCATAAACTCTTTAGCGCAGAACAACGACGAAACCATATTTGTTCGGTTAAAGCTTTTATTTGTGTAAAAGTTAATATCGTAGTCTTTTAGATGCTGTTTAAGTACGTTGCCTTTATACCCATTTACTATTGAGACTTCCTGAATTCCACAGGCAGCTACTGTCTCTAAAATATAATCTATTATTGCTTTATTATTATATTGGACCATGCATTTTGGCTTTTCATTCGTCAAAGGCCTTAACCTGGTTCCTTGCCCAGCCGCTAATATTATCATTTTCATGAAAAAAGTCCTTTTTTAGAAAGATTGAGACCTCGGCATAACCAGTCTTTTTGATTCATCATGTATGCATTTCCCTCAAAACCACGTGTTTGCGAGTGGTGCGGCGGCTAATTTGTTGGGGGATTACCGGAAATGGCTTTTGCATGGACCAAGTTTGGCAAAATTTGGCCGCACTGGGAATCCCGTAGTTATGCAGAGGTCTCAGATTATTGTCTTACTTTGAATGGAGCAGCAAACCACAATTTCTATTATTCATCAAAAAATGCACTTATTAGATCTAATTCTTTTTCTTTAAATGGGTTACTACGTTCACAATGCCACATTTGGCCGAAAATTCGGTGTGTTGTATGTTCTATTGCCTCAATAACATGATCGTCGCTTTGTGCAGATACTAACAGTCCACCATTAACACTTGAGATAGCAAAGCCGTGGTAAGAGTTTACTATCTCTAATTTGTCTAAATAAAGTTTGAGATCAGATCCACCCGATATTTTGAGTTCATGCTCTACTGCAATATGATTTTCGACGGGCTTAAAAGAGCAGTCAAAATATTTTCCGATCAACTGCATACCTCTACAAACACCGAAAATAGGGATGTCATGCTTTAACCCGAAATCCACTAACTTTAATTCAAATTGGTCTCTTTTGTGTGACAACTCATTATCATTAAATATACTTAAATCATCACCGCCGGTTAACAAAATACCATTTATAGATATATTTTCAAAATAACTCTCAAAGTTACACTCAAGAGGTAAGGCAATTGGAAGAAAACCTAACTCAGAAAATAGCCTGCCCCATCGCACGTCGAGGCCTTCCCTAAGTTCATAATATTTTTCATTTAGCATTAGTCTCTGAGACACAGCAATTTTTTTCATAGTATGCTGACTTGTTTGTTTCCCGCATCTATTTCAATATTTTTAGAACGCGAGTACTTAGCAAAGTTCACTTCTCCACATCCAATGACCGCTGGAATTGACATTTCTGCACAGCGAATTGCCATATGTGAATTAGCCCCTCCGTAACATGTAATAAGTCCACCTATGTTTTTTGAAAAAAGGTAGTCATATCCTGGGTCGGCTGACATTATACAGACGATTTTGCCCTCAATATTCGTTTGTGGAATATTGCTTTCTGGGACTACCGAAGCTCGAATTTTACTCAATGTTACAAAATTCATATCACTCTCGTCTAAGTAAAAGCTAAAAATATCTTTTGCCTCTACTATGACACTGGGGAGTTTCACAGCTTTAGTGTATTGATATAATTTTTTATTTTTTATAATATCAATTTCTATTATATCTTTTACTTCACGATGGTCCAAACTGGAATATAGGTTTAGGATTGTTTGAATATCCACGAATGCAAGTTCCTCTTTACTAAGATTGAAGCGGTCACCTATATTTTCAATATATTTTAAGATTTGACTTAAACTTTTTGTAAAAACAAATTTAGAGTATTCTCGCCCCTCAATAGATTCCTTTATAAATATTATTAAATCTTCGAAATTCGTATTCAGGCCACTTTCATAAATAAGCTCATTAATCTTACTTTTCTGAACGTTCGAGAACTCATAGTTGCCTGCGACTTTCTTATGGGTTTCTGGGTCACTTTTGATCGTCGCAGTATCAAAGTACTGATCATACGCTTCATCATATCTATCTGACAAAATATCATATGTTCCAGGTCTCAAGTGACCATAAACTTCTAGGAAATTTGCTTTAGTTAAGATTTCTATGTCCGTCGACAAGTTCTTGGAAACCGTAGTAATGGAACTTAAAAATTCATTATATTCAACGACCGTCAAGATGTTTTGGTCTACTAACGATTTAAGTATTTGGATTGAGATAAACCCTGCTCGTGCTATACCGGCGAATGGAAGAGTGCCAAATCTTTTTGAATCTTTAGTTAACCAATATATTTTATCAATGATTGGGAGGTCTGACAAAACTATATCATCAAATTTTATTTTAAGAATTTCTATTTTCTGTAAATCCTGTTTGCACAAACCATTTTCAATGCTGATCACATCATTTGTAAGCGCAATCAGAGAACTCCTGATAGCTTTGATTTCAGCTCCATTAAATCCGTCTTCTTTTAATCCTTCTAGCTTAGCTTCTATTCCGAAATAATAACATGAATGTACAATTTCAAACTCAACCTTATCATGAAAATTACTGTGCTCTGCAAACTTGTTTAAATAGTGGTCAGAAAGTTTTACTGCAATAGTTTTATCTAATATTTTTGGTATGAAAGAATTAAACGATATTCTGGCATCTATGAAAGGTACGTCTAGAAATGAAACTAATAATGGATGAGACTGGAGATTTCTATAACCATAATTGTCCCTTTGATACGCCCACGTTTCATCCGTAATTAATTCTTTATAAAGAGACAAAGCCAGTCTTTTTGGTCTGATACCAATTATCTCAGCAGGGTTCCAATCTGGCATTATGCCGAAAATTGTTCTTTCACCTAAAAGATTAGGGTGTGGTGCATTTAATTTCGTAATTTTTTTATATATTTTTGGGAGAACACTTGATAGGTTTATGTTCGCTAAGTTTTCTTTATTGGCTGTGACGATGGGGCGAACTTGTAAAATGTACAGTTCGTCTTCACAAAACGCGAATTCGATATCAAGAAATTGGTTTGAAAAAATTTCTTCACATTCTTTTGTTGCGATAATCAACCGCCCAAGCCGATTATCTTCTATGTTAGTATTCTCTTTAAATGAAATAAATGTCTTTAGCTCATTAGTATTTCCACTGGTTACACTTGTGGTACTTCCACTTTCATCATAATTAACAGTGTAGTATGGGCTTAGCGTGTCTAAATCAGCACTAAAAATAACACCTGACATAACTACGTCTGTAAGCATTGGCTGAACAAATACTTCATCACAATTTGTAATGTTAGAACCGTATGAGTTAATCACGGAATGGATTGCTTTCTCTATATCTGCTAACGATCCAACATCAACGTCCAAGATACTATCATAACCACCTGCGTGGGATGCTTCTAGGCTATCCTCGTTTGAGGATGAAGATCTTATCACAA
>Ga0115004_10003282_pt1 | contig 13206 bp, 10 predicted proteins | sample ArcticOcean_MG_C_10_FD_88737 | JGI IMG/M metagenome (GOLD analysis project Ga0115004, IMG submission 88737) | Marine microbial communities from western Arctic Ocean - ArcticOcean_MG_CB11_90 | ecosystem: Environmental > Aquatic > Marine > Oceanic | place: Arctic Ocean: Canada Basin | collected...
GTCATCAAGTGCCGCTTTAAACCTTATTGCATAATTATCTGACCAATCAATTTCAGATTTCTGAGATTTAATTTTATTTCTAATAGATAAATATAGCCTTGTTAAACCTTGTTTGGCATCATCTAAATTAACATCTGAATAATTTAAGGGGCTTCGATAATGTGCTTTCAAAATAAAAAATCTAACGACTTCTGGTAAATACTTTTTTAAAATTGATCGAATAGTAAAAAAATTACCCAAGGATTTAGACATTTTTTCGTTGTCAATTTTTACAAAACCATTATGTAGCCAGTAATTTGCCATCTTACAATCATTTGCAGCCTCAGATTGTGCAATTTCATTCTCATGATGAGGAAATTGTAAGTCTTGGCCTCCTCCATGTATATCAAAATGATTTCCTAGAATTTTATTACTCATTGCAGAGCATTCAATATGCCAACCTGGTCTACCTGCTCCCCATGGAGATTCCCATGAAGGCTCGTCCTTCTTGGCTGACTTCCACATTACAAAATCAAAATTATTTTTTTTATTTTGATCAATATCTACTCGATTTCCAGCTCTTAAATCTTTTAACGTTTTACCGGACAGTTTTCCATAGCCTTTAAAATCAGATACAGAGTAGTAAACATCATTGTTATCACCGACGTAAGCAAACCCCTTGTCTAATAAAATTTGAATCATGTTAATGATATCGCTAATATGATTAGTTGCCTTTGGCTCAGAGTCTGGCCTCAAAACACCAAGCGCATCCGCATCCCTGTTCATCTCAATAATGAACTTTTCGGTTAGCTCTTTAATGGTAATATTTTCATTAGCTGCTTTTGCTATAATCTTGTCATCGATGTCAGTAATATTTCTAACATATTGAACGTTATAACCACTTAACTTTAACCATCGATTGATGACATCAAAAATTACCATAACTCTTGCGTGGCCTAAGTGACAGAAATCATAAACAGTCATACCACACACATATAAACGAACCTCTTTTGGTGTAATTGGTTTAAAAATTTCTTTTTGATTTGTTAAGCTGTTGTATAGTGAAAGCATTTATAATTAAGAGGTTGAGTCATATAGTGGTATTAAAAATTCATTTATGATAGATTAAATGTTCAAAAATTATACCATGCAACATTTTTAGTTTTACAATCTTAAATTAATAAATAAAATGAGAGCGATTTTCTATGATAAAAATACTTAAAATAATAACCTTAAATTTATTCCTACTAATAAGTATGAGTTCTTTTGCTAAAGACTCTAATACGTTTCTCATTGAAACAAATCGAGGCAACATAATAATCAAGGTTTATCCTGAAAAGGCACCTAAAACAGTAGCTAATTTTAAAAATTATGTAGCTAATGGATTTTATAATGGACTTATTTTTCACCGAGTAATCAATAATTTTATGATACAGGGTGGTGGTTTCGATGAAAATATGATGCAAAAAAAAACCAATGATCCAATAATTAACGAATCTAATAATGGGCTTAAAAATAAACCTTATACGTTGGCAATGGCAAGAACAAATGATCCCAATTCAGCTACCTCTCAGTTTTTTATTAACTTAATTGATAACAGTTTTTTAAACTACACTGGAAAAAGTTCAAGTAAAATAGGTTATTGTGTTTTTGGAAGTGTAATTCAAGGAAAAGATATTGTAGATAAAATAGGTAAATATAAAACACAATTAAAAAATGGGCAAAGTGACGTACCCATCAAAAAAGTCGTTATTAAATCAATTACACAAAGGTAGAAACAAATGAAAATTAAAACAAATCTTGGGAGTTTTTCAATAGAACTTAATGAAGGAAAATCGCCAATATCATCAAAAAACTTTAAAGATTACGTTGAAAAAAATTTTTATAATAAGACTATTTTCCATCGAGTAATAGATGGATTTATGATCCAAGGTGGTGGTTTCGAATTAGATATGACTCAGAAAGAAACTCATTCTCCCATTAAAAATGAAGCTAGTAATGGATTAAAAAACGAAAAGTATACCGTTGCAATGGCAAGAACAAGTGATCCTGATTCTGCTACTTCTCAATTTTTTATTAACACATCTGATAATAGCTTCCTAGATTATCCTGGGCAAGATGGGGCTGGTTATTGTGTTTTTGCTAAAGTTACTGAAGGTTTTGACATTGTCGATAAAATTAACTCTGTCCAGACTGGATCAAATAAGGGCCATCAGGATGTTCCTGTTGAGACTGTAATCATTGAGGAAATATCAACTGATTAAGGTTGACACAAGCGCACTATTTGTTTCTGATACTCACCTAAGTGAGGATTCACCATCTGTAATTAATAAATTTAATAGATTTTTAAAAACTCATGCTAATAAGCATGAGTTTTTATTTATTCTTGGTGATCTTTTTGAATATTGGATTGGTGATGATGCCAATCAATTTAACTCAGTAGCAACAACCCTTCAGAAATTAAAAACTAAAATCTATTTTATTCCTGGTAACAGAGATTTCCTGATTGGGTCTGATTTCTTAGACAAAACTAACATCACTCTCCTTAAAGATCCCACTTTAATTCAACTTGGAAATAAAAAAACTGTCATTCTTCATGGTGATACTCTGTGTATTGATGATAAAGAATATCAAGAATTTAGAGTAAAGGTTAGGTCGGAAACCTGGAAAAAAAATTTTTTAAATCAAAACATTCATTCTAGGTTAAAGATTTGCAAAGATTTAAGAGAAAAAAGTAATGAGTCTCAGGTGAATAAAAGTGAATTATTGATGGACGTAAATGAAGATGAAGTAAAAAAATTATTTAAAGATTTAAGTTTCCCTCCAATAATGATTCATGGCCATACTCACAGACCAAAAAAACATGAATACTTGTTAGACAATCATGCTTGCGAAAGATGGGTTTTAAATGACTGGTATGATTCTGAGAGCTACTTAATTTGGAAAAATGATCAGTTAAAATCCGAAACATTATAATTTAGTTATGTTTATCGAATTCTTTTTTTCTGTTTTTTTCAGCAGCTTGATTAAGAATTCCATTGATATATTTAAATCCGTCGACACCGCCAAATGACTTTGCTACTTCTATTGCCTCATTAATTACAACTTTGTATGGAACTGAGGGAGAATATTTTAATTCGTATAACGAGCTATATATAATAGATAACTCAATTGGGCTCAGCTCCTCATAAGAGCGATCTATATAACTTATAATTTCTAATTTTAATGTTTCTAAGTTTTTAAAAACACCCTTCAAAATCTCAACATAAAATTTTTCATCTGCCCTGATAAAATCTGGATCCTCACGAATATCTTTTTGAATTTGTGTTAAATCGAACGAATTAACTAGGCCGCGATAAATACTTTTCATAGCCAATTCTCGAGACTTTCTTCGATTATTAATTTTTTTTCTTGATTTACTTATTGTTGATTTAGAATTAATCATTATGATAAATTTTTAATGCCATCTCAATAGCGCCTTCTGCTGCCTCTTCGCCCTTAATCACAACTCTAGCAAGTGCCTCTTTTGAGCTATTTGTTGTAAGTACAGCATTTATAATTGGAATTGAATGGTCTAACTGGACTCGCATAATTCCACTTGCTGATTCATTAGAGACTATCTCAAAATGGTACGTATCACCTCTTACAACTAACCCGATTGCAATCATTACATCAAAGATTCTAGATTCTTTCAGTTTTTTTAATGCTATTGGTATTTCTAATGCTCCGGGTACTGTTTTATGAATAATATTTTTTTCATCAACTCCTAATGTATACAATTTCGATATGCAGGCTTTAGAAATTTTTTCTACAATATCATTATTAAATCTAGATGAAACTATCCCAATAGATAAATTTTTTATCTCTTCTTCACTCATATTATCTTATTGAAAAATTATCAACCCTTTTTGTAATGCATTTAATATTCCCCACCCAATCGGCACGCTAACAACTAGCCAAGCTATTGGTAATAACACATTTTGAAGCTTTTTATTGGTATGTGTTGTTGCAGTGACTAGCTTCTCTTTTGTGCTCTCAATAGTCGTTTGCTCGACTTTTAATTGCTTTGCTGTCATAAAGAATTTCTTATTAACAGGCTTAATTAATAGATTTAGAATAAAACCAACCACTAAGAGTAAGGCTAATATTTTAAAACTAGAGTTATATGCTTGATCGGGGGGAATGCCTTGCGCCAGTTGATACTCTCTTAAATATGAAATTAGCATTGGGCCTATAATTCCTGCAAATGACCATGCTGTTAAAAGTCGACCGTGAATAGCGCCTACATGCTGAGTTCCAAAAATATCTGCTAAATATGCAGGGATAGTTGCGAATCCCCCACCATACATTGTCAGTATAACTAAGGTAATTAAAACAAATGTTGCAATGTATTGATTTAGACCGGCCCAAGGTGCTGCTAAATAGAGCACTGTTCCTAAGCTAAAAAATATTGCATAAGTTAATTTTCTCCCAAGAAAGTCAGATGAGGATGCCCAAAAGATCCTACCAATAATATTTGATAGAGATAACAATGCGCCAAACCCTGTTGCAATTGCACCAATTATTAACGGGTCAAAACTGCTAGCAGCAATCTCTTGAAACATTGGCTTTGCAACAGATAAAACACCTATACCTGCTGAAACATTCAAGCAAAGCACCCCCCATAAAAGCCAAAATTGTGGAGTTTTATGTGCAATTCCAACATGAACATGATTAGCTGAAATCATTGCACTAGTTTTTTTAACTTCAGGTTTCCAGCCTTCTGGTTTCCAGCCTTCAGCAGGAACTCGATACCCAAAAGCACCAATTGTCATAGAAACTAAATAAATACAGCCCATAATAAAGAAAGTTTGAGCAAGGCCATAGCTACTAATAAGATTATCTCCCAGAGGCATCCCAATCATAGCTCCTCCGCCAAATCCCATAATTGCCATCCCTGTAGCTAGACCTCTTCTATCTGGAAACCATTTGATTAATGTTGATACTGGAGAGATATAACCAAGCCCGAGTCCAATGCCGCCAATGACACCTGCTCCTAACCAAATCAACCACAACTGATGCCAATGAACACCTAATGATGTAATCATTAAGCCACCACCCCAAAATATTGCTGCTGCAACTCCAGCCTTTCTTGGCCCAGCTTTTTCAAGCCAATGACCAAAAACTGCTGCTGACATTCCTAGAAAAACTATTGCTATAGCAAAAGTCCAGACAACGTCACTTCTTAGCCAGTCACATGAGGATGTAAACATTCGCCCCCACATACCTATTGACTCAGCACACTCAGTTCCTCTTAATTTTGTAAGGCCGGGCCAAAATATGCTAAAGCCATAAATCATCCCAATCGATAAATGAATAAATAAAGCTGCAGGAGGAACCATCCATCGATTAAATGATTTATCTGCAACAATATTACTCTTTGCTAAAGATTGAAACATAAGAAACACCTATTTAATTTGAATATTTATCTATCATAAGCTATTTCTTAAAAATTTTCTTAGGATTTATTAAATTAAACTATTTCATATAAATGTCATATAAATGTCATATAAATGTAATAATATATAAAAAAATAAAAGGTATTTAAAATGGCAGCAAATATACTTATAGTAGAAGACGAAAGCTCAATATTAGAATTAATTTCATTAAATCTCCATCAGGCCGGGTTTAATCCAATTCGGGCTATTAGTGCTGAATATGCTGATAATATATTGAAGGAAACTATACCTGACTTAATAGTGCTTGACTGGATGCTTCCTGGAATGGATGGCATTGAATTTGCTAAAAGACTTAGGGCAAATTCAACAACTAAATCAATTCCTATAATAATGTTAACTGCAAAAAGTGATGAAAATAATAAAATAGAGGGTTTAAATGTTGGAGCTGATGATTACCTTACAAAGCCCTTTAGCCCCAGAGAATTAGTAGCACGAATAAAAGCATTAATTAGAAGGAGAAGTCCAGAATTAATAAATAATCCAGTCATAAGTGAGGGCTTAGTTCTTGATCCAAGCTCACATAAAGTTCATGCAGATAAAAAAAGTATAGATATAGCTCCAACTGAATTTAAATTGCTCCATTTTTTCATGAAGCACCCTGATCGTGTATTTAGTAGAAATCAAATTCTAGATAGAATTTGGGGGAATAAGTCTGAAATAGATGATAGAACAGTTGACGTTCATATAAAAAGATTAAGAGGGTCGCTTAAAGAATCTGGTTATGATAAATTAGTTCAAACAGTTCGTGGCGCTGGCTACAGATTTTCCAAGGAATAGAATAATAAACAAACCAATAAGTTCTCGTTATAATAAATTAATTACTCAATAAAGAGAAAAATATTTTGCAAGATATTCGTTGGAGTACATTCTGGTTTTTTGTATTTGAAATATTATTTTATATAATTATTTCTAATATTTATTCAGTTAAGTACGCTTTAATATTATGTCTATTATTACTAAGCTTATTTTTTCTTGTACATGTATATTGGATATATATGCTTACGAAATGGCTTAATAATCCCTCATTATCAAATCTACCTCACGGAACTGGTATTTGGCAGGATATTTTTTCTAAGCACTACCAAATATTTAAAGATAATAAGAAATCAAAAAAAGATCTGGTCTATACTTTAGATCAATTTACCCAAGCTGCAGAAGCTTTAATGGATGGAGTTATTGCTTTAAATGAGCATAATGAAATTATTTGGAGCAATAAGAAATTCCAAATAATGCTAAATATAAATGCTAAAAAAGATACAGGGTCTCCTATTAACTACATATTTAGAAATACAAACTTAATCAAGTATCTTGAACAAGAAAACTTCGAAGAATCAATTAAAATAAATTTAGATACAAATAAAATAATTGAAATAAAAATTATTCTATTTGGAGAAAAACAAAAAGTTCTAATTGCAAAAGATATAAGTCAGACAGTCAAAATTGAATCTGACAGGAATGAATTTATATCTAACGTTTCTCATGAATTAAAGACCCCGTTAACTGTGATTTCAGGGTTTATTGAAACATTAGAAGATATGTTTATACCAAATAAAAATGAGCATAAAAATATACTAGCAATAATGGGTGATCAAGCTTATAGAATGTCTAAACTTATTGATGACTTATTAATGTTATCAAATGTTGAATCAAGTCTTTTTCAGAACCGTACTGAGAAGTTAGGAATAAATACAATAATAAGTAAGATAAAAAAGAATGCTTCCATTTTAAATACTAAGGGGCATAAAATTAAATATCAGATTGATACCAAACTTAATATTTATGGTGCTAAAAAAGAGATTGAGAGTGCTTTTCAAAATTTAGTCACAAATGCAATAAGATATACAGAGGAAAATGGATCTATATTTATCAGCTGGGGCTTAATAAATGGTTTACCAATTTTTGAGGTTAGGGATACAGGAAATGGAATAGAAAAAAAACATATTGATAAAATTACAGAAAGGTTTTATAGGGTTGATGCAGATAGAAGTAGAGATACTGGGGGCACTGGTCTAGGGCTATCAATAGTTAAAAATATTATAAAACAGCATAATGGCGAGTTAAACATTGCTAGTAATATAGGAAAAGGTAGCTCATTTAAACTAGTTTTTATTAAAGAATCTATTGTGTAACTAATAATGAAAATTTTAATACTTCTTCTGACTCTCTTCTTATATTCATGCTCAACCTCAAGTCTTCCAAAAAAACACTCAACTCAGTACGATAAGGGCTCTATAAATCAATTTGGTAAAACAGATTTTGATCGAATGGCTGACTACGAGATTCGTGAGAATATAGAAAGTTTAAAGATATTAATGATCAAATTTTATAAAAAGAATCCTAATCAATTAAAGAAAAGTACCTCTGATAATGCTGAAAAAATGGCTAACTGGGTATTTAATGGTGATCATAATTGGAAATTTAAGAAAATCAATAATTCTCAAGGTATTGATGCACTAAATCAAGTTTTTGATGAAAACTTTAAAGGTGACAGAGTTTTATCATTAGTAACTGGTTTGTATACAATGCTTATAAAAGCACATGGAAATAAAAAAGAATTTTATATGTTTGACTCTTTAGACCCTCAAAAAATTTACAATGCTTCTAGAAATTTTGAAATAATTGTTTGGAAGTTGTCCTCAAAAAAAAATAGCAAAGGTCAACCGTATCTATTGTCTAATGAAATTAGTGCTTCAGAAGCTAATTTATCTTTTGAAAGAGAATTTGGGAAAATAATAGGCCGCACAGACTATTTTGCCTTTACCTTATCCGAAAAAACTGAAAGGGCTGTAACGCGAGCTATTCAAAGCTTTACCACTGGAATTTTCTTACCTTTTTAATTATAATAGAATTTTTTCGATTCCACCTTTTGTAACTTTATCAACATATTCTTGAAGCCACCTATCTCCTAAATTGTGCTTTGCAAGCTCTACAACAATGTAATCTGCTTCGGTATTTGTATCGTCGCCATATCTTGCTAAACCCTGAAGACATGAAGGGCAGGATGTAAGAATCTTTACTGGCTGCTGAAGATCAGTTGTTTTTGGCAGCTCTCTTAAGCCCTTCTCAATTTCTTCCTGCTTCCTCATTTTAACTTGTGATGCAATATCTGGCCTTGCTACTGCAAACGTACCTGATTCTCCACAACACCTATCATTTAGTGGAACAGTTTGATCCATTAATGTATTTGTAACTTCAGTGGGCGAATAAGTTTTCATAGGGCTGTGGCAAGGGTCATGGTACATATATTGCTGCCCATTAATGCCTTTCATCTTAACGCCTTTTTCCATTAAATATTCATGAATATCAAGTAAACGACAGCCCGGGAAAATTTTTTCAAATTCATATTTTTGCAATTGGTCCATACATGTTCCACAAGAAACAATAACGGTTTTAATATCTAAATAATTTAATGTATTTGCCACTCTATGGAATTGCACTCTATTGTCTGATGTTATCTCTTGTCCTTTATCATGATCTCCAGAGGAAGTTTGGGGGTAACCACAACATAGGTAGCCTGGTGGTAAAACGGTGATTGCACCAACTTCGTAAAGCATGGCTTGCGTGGCTAATCCAACTTGTGAAAACAGACGTTCTGAACCACACCCAGGAAAATAAAATACAGCTTCTGCGTCATCCTCAATTCGGTCTAAATTTCTTATTACTGGAATTACTTTGTCATCCTCAATCCCTAAGAGCCCTCTAGATGTCTTTGTAGGCATATCTTTTGGCATAGGTCTATTCATGAAATGAATAACCTGAGTAGTTATTGATGCTTTTCCAACAGTTGATTTTGGTGATTGCTTTGAATAATTAACTAAGCCAATTTTCTTAAATACAGAATGTCCCCATCTCTGAACTTTATAGCCAACATCAACCATGAACTTTCTCATTATCTTAATTGTTAATGGATCTTTAAGGTTTAAATAAGTCATCGCCATCAAAGTGCCAGCGTTAAAGTTTTTCTTGTTCTGCTCTCTTAGAAAATTTCGCATAGCTATAGAAACATCACCATAATCAATATCTACCGGACAAGGAGAGAGGCATTTATGACATACAGTACAATGGTCCGCTACATCATTAAACTCATCAAAATGTTTAAATGAGATTCCTCTTCTTGTTTGTTCCTCATAAAGAAAAGCTTCTATTAGTAGCGAGGTTGCTAAAATTTTATTTCTTGGACTATAAAGCAAATTTGCTCTTGGAACATGGGTTGTGCAAACAGGCTTACACTTTCCACATCTTAAGCAATCACTGATTGAATCTGCAATTTCTCCTATAGCAGATTGCTCCATAATAATTGATTCTTGTTCAAGTAATCCAAAACTTGGGGTGTAAGCATTACCTAAACCAGAGCCAGGCATTAACTTACCTTTATTAAAATGTCCATTTGGATCTACTTTTGCCTTATAGCTTGCAAATGTATTAATTGTAGACTCATCTATAAACTCCATTTTTGTAATTCCAATTCCATGTTCACCAGAAATAACTCCATCTAAACTTTTAGCAAGGTTCATCACCCTTGCAACAGCTCTATTAGCATCCTGCATCATTTCGTAGTCATCTGAATTAACTGGAATATTGCTATGTACATTGCCATCACCAGCATGCATATGCAAAGCAATGAAGACGCGGGACTTTAGAACTTCTTGATGAATATCGTTTATCCTTTTAAAAATTACTGTAAAATCACGGCCAGCAAAAATTTCATTCAAAGGTTCTTTTAATTCCGATTTCCAAGACACCCTAATCTCGTGGGATTGAATGGCTTCCAGTAATTTTGAATCGCTATCTTTTACTTCTGTAAAATTCTCAAGCGCATTTAGAGGGGTATCTAGATTAGAAAGGAAATAAACCCACTTTTCTTTTATCTTATTAAGGAGCGATAGTGCTAAAGATTTTTTATTTTCAAATAATTGGTTGTCTTTACTGTTATCTTCCAAGCTTACTGAGACTGTTTGTAGATATTGCTCAAGCTCATAAATAAGCTTTAATTTATTATTAATCGATAACTCAATATTAATTTTTTCTATGCCATTTGAGTAATCGCCTAAGTTATGAAGAGGAATAACAACATCTTCATTAATTTTAAATGCATTAGTATGTTTAGCAATTGCAGCAGTTCTTGCTCTATCAAGCCAAAATCTTTTTCTTGCCTCAAGAGACACAGCAATAAACCCTTCACCGTCTTTAATATTTGATATTTGAACAACCTGAGATGCAGCCTGACCAACAGCATCTTCAGCATCACTGGCAATATCTGCAATTAAAACCATTTTAGGTCTCATAGTACGTGTTGATTTTGTGCTATAACCCACCGCCTTAATATATCTTTCGTCTAGATGCTCTAAGCCAGCAAGCAATACATCATCTAGATTATCTATATAATTTTTAATCTCAACAATTGTTGGAACTGCTTCAGAAACCTTACCAAAAAATTCAAGGCAAATAGTTCTTATATGTTGAGGCATTTTATGGAGAATAAAAGTAGCAGAAGTAATGAGCCCATCGCATCCCTCTTTTTGTATGCCGGGTAATCCACTTAAAAATTTATCTGTAACATCTTTACCAAGCCCAATTTTTCTAAAGCTTGCACCAGGAATTTCCAATATCTCATCTTTACTCTCTGATAATTTTCTATTACTAAAAAATCTACTAACCTTAAAGCGAGCTGTGCCAACATCGTGAATCTTTCCTAAATTATGCTCTAATCTTTCAACCTCAACCCAATTACCGTCTGGATCAACCATTCGCCATGAAGCTAAATTGTCTATGGCTGTGCCCCACAGTACTGCTTTTTTCCCGCCAGCATTCATCGCAACGTTTCCACCGATACAGCATGCATCTGCAGATGTTGGGTCAGTCGCAAATTCTAATCCAGCATTAGATGCCAAATCCATGGCCCTTCTTGTCACAACCCCAGCACCACAATGAATAGTTGGTATTTTTTTATCTAGGCCGGGCAAGTTTTTATATTCTATTGGGCTTATGTGGTCTAATTTTTCAGTATTAATTACTGCAGACAAAGGGGTTAATGGAATTGCTCCTCCCGTATATCCTGTTCCCCCTCCTCTAGGAATAATTGTTAACTCCAAGGCTATACATTCTTTTACTATGTCAGCAATTTCTTCTTCAGTATCTGGATTGATAACAACAAATGGATATTCAACCCTCCAATCGGTTGCATCGGTAACATGAGATACTCTAGCTAAACCATCAAATTGTATGTTATGTTTTTTTGTGTGGCGTCTTAAACGAGAAAGTACTCGCTTTCTTAGTTTCTTTATTTTCTTAAATTCAGATTCAAACGTACTAATTGCAGATAATGCCGCAGTTGTTAATTGAGCTACCTTCATATTACCAAAACTTCTATCTTCTATTGACTGAACTCGATGATGCATTGCCTGAATGAGCATCTTGAGCCTTTTAGGATTTTCTAAAAGATCATCTTGAAGATAAGGGTTTCTATTTACTACCCAAAGGTCACCCAGAACTTCAAATAGCATTTTGGCTGAATGTCCTGTCTTTCTCTCACCTCTTAATTCCTCTAAAATTGTCCAAATCTCATCTCCCAGAAAACGGAGTACAATCTCTTTGTCTGAAAATGATGTGTAGTTATAAGGAATTTCACGCAAACGTGCTGAAAACTGAGATTGAGCTTTCATGAAACCAGGAGATATAGGTGCGTTCATTAATTTTTCTGTGCTATTTCTGTTAGGGTTATTGTACATTTTATGAGAAAATTTATCACAATTAATAAGAACATTTTTTATAGGTAAAGTTTCATGCTTTGGATAAAAGCCTTTCATATTATTTTCATGGTTACTTGGTTCGCTGGTTTATTTTATCTGCCAAGACTTTTTGTTTATCACGCAATGTCAAAAGATAAAATTAGTCACGAACGATTTATTGTTATGGAAAGAAAATTATTTTATGGAATTATGACGCCAGGTGCAGTAATTACTTTGATTTTAGGTATTTGGCTCTGGTTAGGTTACGGGTATAGTGGATTATGGGTTCACTTAAAATTATTTTGTGTTATTCTCTTGATCTTTTATCACATAGCTTGCTTTAAATATTTGATTGATTTTAAACTCAAAAAAAATAAACATTCTCATATCTTCTATCGATGGTTTAATGAAGTGCCCGTCATTCTTCTTTTCGCAATAGTTATTTTAGTGGTGGTGAAACCTTTATGAGTAATGTACTAATTTGTGGGTCAATAGCATATGACTCAATCATGGTCTTTAATGACTACTTCAAGAATCACATCTTACCCGACCAAATTCATAAATTAAGTGTTTCATTTTATGTGCCTGAGTTAAAAAAGAATTTTGGTGGGACTGCTGGTAATATTGCATATAATTTATCACTACTTAATACTTCTCCTTTGGTTATGGCAACTGTAGGTGAGGACTTTCAACCATACATTGAGCGGTTAAGTAAGTATGAGATTATTCAAGATTATATAAAAAAAATTCCCAATACTTTTACAGCACAAGCCTACATCACGACTGACCTAGATGATAACCAAATTACAGCCTTCCATCCTGGTGCTATGAGTGAGTCTCATCAAAATAGTATCTCATCAATTACAGAAAATATAAGCCTTGTAGTAATTGCTCCTGATGGAAAAGATGGGATGATTCAACATGCTAATGAATGTGTTGAAAAAAATATTCCTTTTCTATTCGATCCAGGTCAAGGATTACCTATGTTTGATAAAAGTGAA
>Ga0115004_10003283_pt1 | contig 13205 bp, 10 predicted proteins | sample ArcticOcean_MG_C_10_FD_88737 | JGI IMG/M metagenome (GOLD analysis project Ga0115004, IMG submission 88737) | Marine microbial communities from western Arctic Ocean - ArcticOcean_MG_CB11_90 | ecosystem: Environmental > Aquatic > Marine > Oceanic | place: Arctic Ocean: Canada Basin | collected...
CATCTGCTGGACAAGCCAATAACCATTTAGACGAAAAATATAACGGGCGTACCCCTGATATTTGGGACAATGGTTATGTGATTGTAGACTTTGAATCGGGTTCACGCGCCATGCTAGAGCTTTGTATGTTTGCAGAAGGTTCAAACTATCAAGAGGAAATTTCAGTAGTGGGAACTGAGTGCAAGGTGGAGTGTTTTGTGCCAGGCCCGAGTCGCTTTTGGCCTACACATCTAGGCCCTGCGCCAACCCCCAAGATTATTGTTAGCCCAAGAGAACCAAAAGGCCCACAAGTTATTGATATACCTGTAGACACTAAACTTCTGCAGGCTGGAGATCATAACGGTTCTACTTACTACCAGCACCAGAAGTTCCAGCAAGTTGTGCTGGGAAACCAACAACCTGAAGTGACTCTAAAAGATGGCTTAATAGCTGTGCAAATGGGCATGGCCGCCCAAGAAGCAGCTTCACAATCTCGAATAATTAATTTTTCTACCAGCAAATAAACAAAAGACTATTTGCTGGTGATTCCACCAAATTTTAACATCAATTAAAACTAGTGAGCTTCTCAGTTATCGCAGCTGTCGATGTAATCACTCAATATAAGCATTGTTTGGTGTTGTTTCAGGCGGACTATAAAGCAATGTAATCTGTTCTTTTATGGCCCAGTTCATCCGCTCATGACTTATGAACTCAGGACTGTTATCACATCGTAGAGCCAACGGTTTACGCTTCATAAGTGAGGCGTCTATGCCGCCAAATTTAGCGCGCCATTGGTACCCACTGGCGCAACTGAAGCCATACTAGCAGCACAAATCAGACACGCTGGCCCCAGCTTTGTTAAATTTCTGAGTAATATTCTTTTTAGACTGCTTAAGCCAACTATCAGGCACAATATTGAACGCAGTTATGTATACTCATCTGCCAACAATAATAATTAACAAGAGAAAATGCAGATGCGTATGGATAAGTTAATAGCTGTAGTCACTTTTTCAATGCTATTAGGCAACGGTGTTGCGGTTGCCGCTGATTATGATGAGGGATTTAGAGCGTTTCAAAAGGGTCTGTTCCCGTTTGCGCTAGCGCACTGGGTACCTTTGGCAGAGCAAGGCAACGTGGATGCTCAAAATAGCCTTGCGGCACTTTATAAATTTGGCTTAGGTGTGCCACAAGAGCCCAAGACAGCCATAAAGTGGTATAAGTTGGCAGCAGCGCAAGGTGATGCTGCTGGCCAATATGGCCTGGGTACAATGTATGACAATGGTGAAGGTATACCAGAGGATAATGAGACAGCTGTAAGGTGGTATACCTTGTCAGCAGAACAAGGGGATGAAGATGCTCAGCTTAACCTTGGCGTTATGTATGACAGTGGCCAAGGTGTTTTAGAGAACGATGTGACAGCTGTAAAATGGTACGACTTAGCGGCTAGGCAGGGCCTTGCAGAGGCGCAAACTAACCTCGGGGTAATGTACCAAAATGGACATGGTGTTCCCATGGACGCTGATCGAGCATATATGTGGTACAACATTGCAGCTTACGGTGGTAATGACTTAGGTAACCTAAAGAAAAACTCACTTGCTAGTAAAATGAATGCTTCTGAAAAAGCTAAGCTACAAAAGATGTCTAATACCTGTTTGGCTAGTGGTTACAAAGATTGTTAATCCAACAGTAATTCGACCCTAGGTATGGCATGTAAGGCTAGCCACCTTAATGTCGTCCTATTGGAGTGGTTTTGTGGGCTAAAGTTTATGCCAAAGTTTATGGCAAAGTTTAGTGCCAAAGCGACAAGACTAATCAGTGGTGATGTTTCTAAGGGTTAAATTAACTCTTGGAAAATTTGCCTTTTTAGTAGGTGGTAAACCATGCATCCAGTGAATTTGAGTCGTTCCCTTCATTGCTAGCAAGTTTCTATGTTGTAACACTAAACCATGAGTTTTTTGGTTTAGTTTATGCTTAAAAACTGACGCTCTGCACCTAAACTTACTGAAGCAATTGCACCGTGTTCTTTTGTCTGTGTTTCGCTATCGCTATGCCAAGACATACCTTCATCATTTCTTTCGATTCAATAGTCCTGAGCAAGCAGCTAAAAACTATCAGCATCATCTAGGTTTATCACAATGCAGTGTTAACTGGCCTCGCTATTTTGGTGGACTATTGTCACTTCTGGATACAATCTGAAAAAATTTATCGCTGATATTTTTTACCAAAATTTACCTTTTTTTGACACTTGTATTGTGGGGCCGTTGGGCGTTTTGAGGTACTATATTGCTCTATATGTGCATTAGATGAGCGAGGGTTAAGCCCTAGGTTCAAGGCTATGAAATTAATCACCGTACGGATGAATAGCTTAACTCTAACGTGTTTAATATGAGATTACTAAATTTTAATGGTTACTCGCAGCCAAGTGATAGAGGAGGCAAGCAAAGTAAATAAATAACAGACGGGCATGAGCAACAAGCCCACTTACAAGTTAGTCAAAGTTGGCTGCCAAGATGACACTTGTTCTATCAATTAAATGTGTAGTTTAACGGAGTTTTTATGAAGACAATGATGAAGATGATACTGTGTGTAGGTTTTACTTTGACAGCGGGTGTTTCTCAAGCGGCCTGTAATTTTGATGTAGAAGTGGGGGATTATTTGAAGTTTAGTGCTGCAGATATGACCGTAGAAAAAAGCTGTGAATCAATTACAGTTAATCTAACCCATTCTGGCAGCCTACCCGCTAATGTAATGGGCCATAACTGGGTCCTGTCTGCCACAGCTGACTTAGATGCGGTTGCAGTAGCCGGTATGCAAGCTGGCCTAGACGCAAAATATGTGCAGCCTGGCGATAGTCGAGTATTAGCGGTCTCTGCCGTAGTGGGTGGTGGCGAAACTACTAGTGTTAACTTCTCAATAGACGATTTAACAGTTGGTGGGGACTATATGTTTTTCTGCTCAGTACCAGGGCACTCCTACAGCATGCGAGGTGTTTTTGTGGTTCAGCAATAGCTTAAAAGTATAAGTTAGATATTTAAAAGCCACGTATACGTGGCTTTTTTTGGCTAAATTAAACTTACCTCTCAACAAAGGTGTGCTATATAACTTACTCCCCCGTAGGGCTTTTAATGACAACCCTCAAACTACCTTAAAATCTTTCAGATAAAGTAGGAATAATATGCTAGCTAACTAGCTCACGACTAACTCATGGGGATAAAACCCTGGTTCCTGTTAGGGTGGGCAGGGGCTTATACGATGACTAAACCCAAATCGCATTAATTCAGTATTAAATGTGATTAAGAGAGAGGGTATCTATAAACCGATACCCATATTTAATTCAATTATCAATGTAAGCTAATTGATGGTTAATGTTTTGACAGCTACGGTTCTGATTACGACCAATGTTAAATGTACGCGTTCGGCGCATATGGTGAATTATCTGACGCATCGGGTATTTAACCTGGTCTATCTGACTGTATAATTTGCACCCTAAGGAGATTCTCATGTCATTATTAAATTCTTTACCCGAAAATTCTGGAATTATTATTTGTGGCCATGGAAGCAGAGCCAAAATCGCTGAAGAAGAGTTCAGTCTGCTGGCTACTGGCTTACGCGCTAGGTTCCCCAACCTAGAGGTTGAATATGGATTTTTAGAATATTCATCACCCAATATTCATATGGCGTTGGACCGTTTGATAGCAAAAGGTATTACTAATATTTATGCGGTGCCGGGTATGTTGTTTTCAGCTACCCATGCACAAAATGACATCCCGTCAGTATTAATTACTTATATGCAGAAAAATCCTGCGCTTACCATTAAATATGGTCAAGAGCTTGGCTTACATGACGAAATGATCATGGCCTTTCAACATAGAATTATGGAAGCTGTTAACCTAGTTGAAATGCCAAAACCTGGTGATTTATACGACACTATGCTGGTGGTAGTTGGTAGGGGTACGTCTGTTGCACTCGCTAACGCAGAGGTTACCAAACTAACCCGCATTGTGGCAGAAAATATGGGTTTTGGTTGGTGCGAAACAGTCTACTCTGGCGTCACTTTCCCCTCAGTTGGTAGGGGTTTAGAAATGGCATTGAAACTTGGGTTTAAGAAAATAGTAGTGGCCCCGTATTTTCTTTTTTCAGGCAAGTTAATTGGTCGTATTCACGCTTATATAGACAAGGTTGCTGTTGATCATCCCGACGTTAGCTTCCATGTGGCGGATTACCTGCGTGATCAGTCTCATGTAATCAATACCTTTGCTGAGAGAATTGAAGAAACAGTGTCTCAATCTGCTGTGAACGATGGTCTTATGGAAAAGTTTCAATCTAGATTGGCTGCTGGTGAAGTTACAGTTCATCATCATCATGCCGAATTTCAGCCAGAGGTTGAAGCTGATTCAGAAGCTCATGCGCACAGCCACGATCAAGGGCATGGCCATAGTCATGGGCACGGACATTCTCACCAAAAGGCTGAAGGGCATAGCCATTCTGGACATGGGCATAGCCATGCACCTTACCGGCACATTGCTCATCCGCATGGGCCTAGAACAATGATTGATGAAAATGTTTGTTGTTGTTTCATGAGCCAGTTCCCTCAAGCTGTCGTTGATGAGGAGCGTGCCTTTAGGTTGGCATTAGGTAAAAAAGTGGTTGATCAAACCCCTCAATGCAAGGTGAAGTAGTAACCGCTTGAGCGCACAAGCTATTGGTGGTGGGCACAGTGGCAGAAGCAGCAGCAATGGCTGCATATGAACTAAAGCCCACTGTGCCACAGAGGGCTTTAGTTCATGTCTTCGATACCAGTAGAACATAGCCTTTGAAAGTGGTTAGGCAACTCATTTTGTTGAGTGGGCTATATAAGCAGCGCACACCCAATTTCAAGCACTTAAAAGGTGTAAATCACGCCTCTTTCTGATACATCAAGTCCCAAACCCCATGTCCCTTTCCTTCGCCACGGCGTTGGAACTTAGTGCTAGGGCGATAGTCGGGCTGTGGTGAGTATTCGTTGGCACCTGCTTGGTTACTGTAGCCTTCGGCCGGCTCCATTACTTCCATCATGTGCTCTGCGTAAGGCTGCCAATCTGTGGCCATGTGAAATACGCCACCTATGGAAAGCTTTTGGCGAATGTCTTGGGCAAAACTTGGCTGAACTATTCGACGCTTGTTGTGCTTTTTTTTGTGCCATGGGTCTGGAAAAAACAGCTGTACGCCACCTAAGCTACCATCTTGAATACACTGTGCCATCACTTCAATGGCGTCATCACAAAATACGCGTACATTGCTTAGCTCTTGGATAGCTAGGTTGTTAAGTAACCGGCCAACCCCTGGGCGGTGAACTTCTATGCCAATGTAGTTGTTCTCTGGCATGGTGGCAGCCATGGTAGAAAGAGAATCGCCCATACCAAAACCAATTTCCATAATCACTGGATGGTTATTACCAAATATGTCTGAAAAATCTAAAGCCCCCTGATTAAGGTCTAAGCCATAGCGCACCCAGTAGTGTTCTAGGGCGTGTTCTTGAGATGGAGTCATGCGGCCAGCACGTTTTACAAAACTACGAATGCGGCGAGGGTTTTCAACATCGAAAATTTCTGAGGTGTTCGAGGTTGAAGGAAAGTTGGCATCAGAAGGTATATCAGAAGTCATAAAAGTAAATCTTAATAAATATGGAACAGCTTAGTGCCTATTTTACCTATTACTGATCAATAAATCAGCATGAGGATGGGACCTATCGTTACTTTGCTATCTTGCCTATTTATCTTTACCGCCCTTGGTCCATCTCTCACACACACGGCAAAGCAATTTGGTACACTAGAACACATATTCAAGTTCACCTAGTTATTAAAAGCTATCGAAAAGTTATTGAAGTCTATGACCACTATCCGCATCGCCACACGTGAAAGCCAACTTGCCCTTTGGCAGGCTTATTTTATTAAAGCCGAACTAGAACGTCATCATCCTGGAATCGTTGTAGAGATTTTAGGAATGAAGACTAAAGGCGACAAAATTCTAGATGTGCCGTTAGCAAAGGTGGGCGGTAAAGGCTTGTTTGTTAAAGAGCTAGAACAGGCGATGCTAGAAGATAGAGCAGACATTGCTGTGCATTCCATGAAAGATGTACCGATGGAGTTTCCAGAAGGTTTGGGCTTGTCTGTGATCTGTGAGCGTGAAGACCCTAGCGATGCGTTCGTGAGCAATCACTACAATAACTTAGATGAACTACCCCAAGGTGCAAAGGTAGGCACGTCTAGCTTACGCCGTCAGTTACAAATTAAAGCCTTACGCCCAGATCTTCAGCTATTGGATTTACGGGGCAACGTAAATACTCGTTTAGCCAAGTTAGATGCTGGCCTATATGACGCCATAATCCTTGCCAGTGCTGGTTTAATGCGCCTAGATTTTCATGATCGCATTAAATCACGCTTAACCGACGAGCAGTGTTTGCCGGCTGGAGGGCAAGGCGCAGTGGGTGTGGAGTGTCGTTTGTCTGATGCTGCCACTATGGCCTTGTTAGCGCCATTGCATCACGCAGACACGGCTGACCGAGTAATGGCTGAGCGAGCTCTAAATAAGCACTTGGAGGGTGGCTGTCAGGTACCTATCGCATGTTTTGCCGAATTAGAAGGCGACCAACTTTGGTTGCGTGGTTTAGTGGGCGAAGTGGACGGTAGCCGTGTATTGACTACCGAAATTAGAGGCTCACGCGAAGATGCAGAAAGCCTAGGTATTGCTGCTGCAGAAGACTTATTGGCACAGGGTGCGGGTGAAATTCTAAAAGCCATTTACGGCGCCAGCAACTAATTCAGCAAATTACTAATGGCAAAGCAATGACAGGCATGAGAGTTTTGGTTACCAGACCTATTGCGCAAGCACAGGCTATGATCGAGCTGTTGCGGGAGCATGGGTTTGAGGTGCAACACCAGCCTTGTTTGGCTATTGTTCCTGTAGAACCTCAATCTGAGGATGGCCTGCAAAGTAAACAGTGGGCCATGGATCTGGACACCTTTGATCATGTGATTGTGATCAGCACCAATGCAGCGCAGTATTGGCTAGACCTAGTGCATGACTATTGGCCTCAGTGGCCCTTAGGTGTGCGCTGGTGGGCTATGGGTGAAACTACACAGGCTCAGTTAGTAGCGGCAGATATTGATGCAGGCAGGCCTAATACGGGTGACACAAGTGAAGCGCTGCTGGCGGATTTATTGCCCCAAATTAAAAGCCACGATAAAGTATTAATAGTGCGCGGTTGTGGTGGTAGAGAAACGTTATCAGATGCATTGGTAGCAGCTGGAGCTAAGGTGGATTATGCTCAATGCTACCAGCGCAAGGTGCCCAACATTAGCTCTGAGCAATTATCGAGTTTGGACAGATTTGCTCCGCAAGCGGTAATTTTACAAAGTGGTGAAACGCTAGGTAATTTTGACCTACTATTAAGTAATCAACATTGGTGCCACAAACAACACACAGTATTAGTATTGCCTAGTGCAAGAGTGGCATCTCAGGCTGAAACTTTAGGCTATCGCACATTGCTTATTAGCAGTAGTGCTAGCAATCAATCTATGTGCGATACTTTGTTACAGAAAATACAACAAGAAGCGCCTACATAAACTGAAAAAATGGTTATAAGGCGTGGTGATAACAGGCCTATTAGGCCTTTTGAAAAGGATGCTGAAACAGTGACAGAACACCAGAATAAAGCCAACGACAACACGCCTGAAAATGCGGCACTCCAACCTCCATCCAATACCAAAGCGTCCAAGGTTTCTAAGCCTGCAGATCGCGCCAGTGCGGCAAAATCAAAGCTACCGAGTGGTTCTTCAAAGTCCACACAAGGCTTGTTATGGTTGTTGGTGTTATTATTAATTGTTGCAGTAGCAGGCTTAGGCTATGGACAATGGCAGGCGCAGACTCAAGCAGCAGCCCTTACTAAAGACCAAAGTGGTCAATCTAAAAATTTACAGCAGTGGCAGCAGCAACAGGAAACCTTGTCACAAAAAATAGATGACTTAAACGTTGCAAACAGTGCCATCCAGCAGGCTATCACTACCCAGCAGGCAGACTTTACCAATAACCAACAGCGCATGGATGAAGCCTTAGTTACTGCTTTAGAGTCTATGGCTAAAACCCAATTAGACCAAGGTAAGGTATTGCCTCAGTGGAAGTTGGCAGAAGCGGAATACTTGTTGCGTCTGGCCAGCCAGCGTTTAGCTATGGAGCAAGCTAGCGAGTCTGCAATTGCTTTGCTTAAGGCTGCAGACATTATTGTTAGAGATAGTGAGCAAGTAGGTACATATGGCATTAGGCGCGCAATCGCTGAAGACCTAGCAGCCCTTACTACTGTGCCTAGTGTAGATGTAGAAGGCGTATATGCTCAGCTTTCTGCGCTTTCCAGTTTGGCTGCCCAACTTACCTTTATTCCACCTCGTAGCGAGTCTCTCAGTAAGCTGGCGGCCGCCGATATAACACCTCAAGCTAGCAGTGCAACGATCTCTGAGGCCGCACCAGCAGCAGTATTGAATTGGACTGATACTCTTTGGCAAGGTACTAAAGACGTGGGTGCTAATGTATGGGGAGAGTTAAAGCAGTTGGTTAAGGTGCAGTCTCGTACACAAGGAGATCAGCAATTACTTACCCCTGCAGCAGAGCTGTTGGTACGTATGCGTATTGAAATGGCGCTAAGCCAAACACAAGTGGCACTTTTACGCCGTCAACAAACCATTTATGACCAATCATTGGTGGGTGTAAAGCAACTGTTGTCTCAATATTATCGCTCAGGTGATGATGTTGCCCAAGCAATGCATGCTCAAATTGATGCTCTGGATGACGTAAAGGTATTGACGAATATGCCCAATATCAGTGGTTCTTTGGTGACCCTGCAAGGCTTTATCGCTACATTGCATGAAAGTCCAACAGAGCCATTGGTGGGAGAATAAACCATGCGTTTCTTAATTTTGGTTATTATATCGGTATTGCTCGCGGGTGCTGGGCTAGGCACGTTAATCAATGTAGACCCAGGTTATGTAATATTGGCATGGGGTGATACCAGCCTAGAAATGAGCATTTGGGTGTTATTGGCAGGCATTTTTTTGGTGTTTGTGGCGATGTCTTTGAGCTTGCGCTTTATTGTGTCGTTAAATTTACCCTTTAGAGTGCTTGGTAACTGGCAAGAGACCAGCCGTATAAAGCGTATGCAGTTACAAACTCGCCACGGCTTGTTGGCCTTGGCGGATGGTCAAAATGTACGCGCAGAAAAAAAGTTTGCAGAACTTGCACCTACTACAAGCCAGCCTATTGTAGTGCTTCCAGCCCTAGCAACTGCTATGGGTAGGCAAGGAAAAATAGCCGAAGCACGGCAGATATTAAATAAATTGGTAGTAGAGTTTCCAGGTGCTCAGCAGCTTGTGCATTTGAAGCTTGCCGAAATTGCTTTGTATCAAGGCGATGATGAATCTGCACTTAAGTCATTGCAAAGCCTGCACCAGCTTAATCCTCTCCATGCAGAAACTAATCAAATGTTGCTGGATTTGTTGCAGCGCCTACAAATGTGGCCACAACTTATTAGTTTATTGCAGGTGGTAGAAAGTAATAACCAGCTTAGTGAAGACCAATTAGCGCAACAGCAGCAATTAGCTTACGGGCGAGCCTTTGATGCAAGCCGCAGGCAAGATGGCAGCGCTGCCCAGAGTAGCCTAGACGAACTACAAGTGCTGTGGAATAAAGCCCCCAAAAACATTACTAGCCACGGGCCAAGTATTGTCACTTACGCCAAAGCAATGGCGCGTATTGAAGGTGAGCCTGCCATTAAGACGGCAGCGTTTATAGAGAAAATTCTTAAAGTACAGTGGTTAGATGAACTGGTACTAGAGTATGCACATTTACCGTTAACTGACTTGCAAAAGAGCTTAACTAAGGCTGAAGCTTGGCAAGCTAATGCGAAGGGCAGTGCAGCGTTACAGCTCACATTAGGGCGCCTATGTAGGCGTTTGGAGTTGTGGGGTAAAGCACAAGATTATTTGCAGGCCAGTATTACCTTGCAGGCAAGTAAAGAAGCGCATGCTGAAATGGCGCGGTTACAGCATAAAATGGGCCATATTGCTGTGGCTAGAGAGCATTATCGCCTAGCCAGCGTATATTAACGTTGACACTTGGCCCAGCTTGATACAGACTGTCGTTAACCCAGAAAGACCCTCTGTCTCATCGGCTGGGAATGAATCCGGCTAACGTAGCCTACGACCCCACTAATCTTAATTATCCCCCCTGGCGCACACTGGCGCCCCTGTACTTATGAATCTAACTGAATTAAAAACGAAAACCATGCCAGAACTCGTCGAGATTGCCCAAAATATGGGTCTCGATAACATTGCCCGATCGCGTAAACAAGAGTGCATTTTTAGCATTCTTAAACGTCATGCAAAAAGCGGTGAAGACATCTTCGGCGAAGGTGTGTTGGAAATTTTGCAAGACGGTTTCGGGTTCTTGCGCTCAGCAGATGCTTCTTATTTAGCAGGGCCCGATGACATTTACGTGTCTCCAAGCCAAATCCGACGCTTTAGCCTACGTACAGGCGACAGCATTGAAGGCAAGATTCGCCCACCTAAAGACGGTGAACGTTATTTTGCATTGCTTAAAGTCAGTAACATTAACTACGGACCTCCAGAGCAAGCTAAGCATAAGGTGTTGTTCGAAAACCTAACACCTTTGTTCCCAACAGAACGCTTAACCATGGAGCTAGGTAATGGCTCTAAGGAAGATTTAACTGCCCGTGTGATCGACTTAACCGCACCAATGGGTAAAGGACAGCGAGCTTTGATTGTGTCTCCGCCAAAAGCGGGTAAAACGTTGATGTTGCAAAATATCGCACACTCAATCACTCGTAACAATCCAGATTGTCATTTGATTGTATTACTAATTGACGAACGTCCAGAAGAAGTAACAGACATGAAACGCTCGGTGCGTGGAGAAGTGGTTGCTAGTACGTTTGATGAGCCACCTTCACGCCACGTTCAAGTGGCAGAAATGGTGGTAGAAAAAGCCAAGCGTTTGGTGGAGCACAAAAAAGACGTGGTTATTTTGTTAGACTCCATTACTCGTTTGGCCCGTGCTTACAATACTGTTATCCCTTCCTCTGGCAAGGTATTAACAGGTGGTGTTGACGCCCATGCACTAGAACGCCCTAAGCGCTTCTTTGGTGCTGCTCGTAACATTGAAGAAGGTGGCAGCTTAACCATTATTGCAACGGCTCTAACCGAAACTGGCTCTAAGATGGATGAAGTGATCTTTGAAGAATTTAAGGGCACAGGTAACTCAGAAGTTCACTTGGATCGTAAGATCTCTGAGCGTCGTGTATTCCCTGCTATCAATATCCGTAAGTCATCTACTCGTCGTGAAGAGTTACTGACCCGTGATGACGAATTGCAACGTATGTGGATTTTACGTAAGTTGTTAGACCCTATGGAAGATGGCCAAGCTACTGAGTTTTTATTGGACAAGCTTAAAGGCGCTAAGACCAACGAAGAGTTCTTCATGTCTATGAAGCGTCAGTAGCTAATATTAGCAGCCAGCGTAAGCAGCACTAGAAACTAACAGATGTAATTGAGGCCGCGTAGGTTATGACAGTGAAATATAAAGACCTACGTGATTTTATTGCCATGTTAGAGGCTCAAGGTGAGCTTAAGCGTATTACAGTAGAGGTGGATCCACACCTTGAAATGACCGAAATCTGTGACCGAACATTGCGCGCAGAAGGCCCTGCGTTATTATTTGAAAATCCTAAAGGTTACGACACCCCCGTATTAGCTAACTTGTTTGGTACCCCTAAGCGAGTAGCCCTTGGTATGGGTGCCGAAAGTGTAGAAAAATTACGTGATGTAGGCCACCTTTTAGCATCTTTAAAAGAGCCAGAGCCACCAAAAGGCTTTAAAGATGCCTTAGGCAAACTGCCTCTTTATAAACAAGTGCTGAACATGAGCCCTAAGCGCATCAGTAAGCCTCCATGCCAGCAATATGTGATGCGTGGTGACGAAGTAGACCTTTCTAAATTACCTATTCAAACCTGTTGGCCAGAAGACGCAGCGCCGTTAATCACATGGCCTTTGGTGATTACCCGTGGGCCTAATAAACAGCGCCAAAACCTAGGTATATACCGCCAACAAGTGATCGGCAAAAATCGGTTGATCATGCGCTGGTTGTCTCATCGTGGCGGTGCTTTAGATTTTCGTGAGTGGCAAATTGCTCACCCCGGTGAAAACTTCCCAGTATCTGTAGCCTTAGGGGCAGACCCTGCCACTATTTTAGGTGCAGTAACGCCAGTGCCAGACAGCTTGAGCGAATACGCCTTTGCTGGGCTGTTACGTGGATGTAAGACAGAAGTAGCTAGCTGCCTAACTAATGACTTACAAGTGCCTGCCAGTGCCGAATACATTTTAGAAGGCCATATAGCCCCGGATGATATGGCAGACGAAGGCCCGTTTGGTGATCACACGGGTTATTACAACGAAGTAGACAGCTTTCCAGTGTTTACCGTAACGTGTATTACCCACCGCAAAGACCCTATATATCACAGTACCTACACTGGCCGTCCACCTGATGAGCCTGCAGTGCTGGGTGTGGCGCTAAACGAAGTGTTTATTCCTTTGTTGCAAAAACAATTTCCAGAAATCACAGACTTTTACCTGCCGCCAGAAGGTTGCTCCTACCGTATGGCTATAGTGACCATGAAGAAGCAATATCCTGGCCATGCTAAGCGAGTAATGATGGGAGTGTGGTCATTTTTACGACAGTTCATGTACACCAAGTTCGTAATTGTTACCGATGACGATGTCAATGCTCGTGATTGGAAAGATGTGATCTGGGCTATCACCACCCGTATGGACCCAGCACGAGACACTATGCTGGTAGAAAATACCCCTATAGATTATTTAGACTTTGCTTCACCTGTCTCTGGCTTAGGCTCTAAAATGGGCATGGACGCCACTAATAAATGGGAAGGCGAGACCACTCGTGAGTGGGGCCGTACCATTACTATGGACGAGTCTGTTAAGCAGCGTGTAGATGAGCTTTGGGATGAGCTAGGCATTATGTCTAGCGATACTGAGCGTTAACTAGACTATAAACCCTCAAATAATCGAGTAGTTTTTTTGCCCAGCTTGCATGTTCTTACATCGTGTAATAATATTCGTTAACGAACATTAATGCTGCGCATAAGCTCGCTTAAACAAGATACACCTATA
>Ga0115004_10003288_pt1 | contig 13192 bp, 10 predicted proteins | sample ArcticOcean_MG_C_10_FD_88737 | JGI IMG/M metagenome (GOLD analysis project Ga0115004, IMG submission 88737) | Marine microbial communities from western Arctic Ocean - ArcticOcean_MG_CB11_90 | ecosystem: Environmental > Aquatic > Marine > Oceanic | place: Arctic Ocean: Canada Basin | collected...
ATTCCCCAAGCAATAAAAATTTGGATATGCAGTAATTAGATATATTTTCTTTTTAAAAGCCACTATTTCAGGAATTGAGAATAATCAGATTATCTATTCTAGAGATTGTGATGTTAAAGTTCCAAGACTTGTATACTAATCTATTTTGTATTTAAATTTGGTAAGTCACGCGGTAGACGCTTGTCTTTGTCGTAAAATGGTAGGTCAACAATCTCACAGGTCGCGTTGTTAGGCCCTTCGGGTTTTAAATAAAGCATTTTACCAGACCATTCCGCTTCTTGGTTAAACCTTACATAACCAATACCAAGATCGAGAAAGGGTGACCATGCGCCAGTTGTTATTATTCCAACTTGCCTTTTGTCGTCAAAGACCTGATCTCCTCTCTTGGGAGTAATTCTAGCTGATTGTACTCCAAAAAGCCGTTTTGTCGGGTTTGCATTTTGCAAAGTATCGCGGCCTATGAAGCTTTTGTTGGAAAAATCGATATACCTTTCTAAACCTGCTTCAAAGGGAGTCATTGTGGTGTCAAAATCACTACCACTGTCTAGAATTCCTGCCTCTATCCGTCTAATATTCATGGACTGCATCGCACTGAAGATCATACCCATAGGTTCTCCAACTGCCATCAAATGATGCCACAATTTCTGAGAGTTTGTTTTGGAACCAAGCGTGTAGATTTCGTACCCCAGCTCTCCGGTCCACCCTGTACGAGAGACATAAACTGGTTGGCCTCCAATGTTAAAAAAACTGGACTGGAAGTACTTCAATTTCCTATCCAAAACACCGTTCGTTACTGCGTGCATAATCTCATAGGATTTTGGTCCTTGTAATTGTAGGACACGAGATTTTGGATCTGATATTGATACATCAAATCCAGAACTATGGGCGAGTAGCCAAGTATCTAGATCACCATCAGGTTGAACAAACCAAAAGCAATTATCATTCATCCGAAAGAGAATGCCATCCATGAACAGGCCTCCTTGATGAGTGCAGACAATAACATAGCGACCTCTTCCAGGTTGGAGGTCTGAGACTTTGCGCGCTATGACTCTTTCCAAGAATGGAACAGCATCTGGCCCACAGATTTCAACGGGCCGTTCAGGTACATCAAAAAGTGCTGCTTCGCGACGCAATGCCCAATACCCTGCAGTAGGATCGTTACCATTATCATGTACAAAAAATCGGCCAGCTGCACGCCTTAGAATAGTATTTTTATTGGCATAAAAATGGTGAAATGGAGAAAGCTCACTGATCCCAATATAGGTCGGGAAAACCTTTCCATCTTCCACACTGGGTTGGTCATTCATAGTGAATTAACTTTCAGTTGTATCATAGAATGCACAAATTTTGTTGCCATCTGGGTCGCGAATATACGCGTATTGAGTATCGCTTCCTTCTTCGCGTGGCCCCGGGGAGCCTTCATCTGTTCCACCATTTTTCTGGCCTGTAATATGAAACTGGGTCAACGCCTCCATTGATGGAGCCTTTAAGGCAATCATACTACCATTACCGACTGTTGCTGCTTCTTGGTCAAAAGGCTTGGTCACATAGAGTTCAATAGCATCTCTTGCGTCTTTATTGGCATATGCAGTGTAGATGTCTAAGCATTCAACTTGGATCAAGTTTAAAGGGGCAAGTGTGGCGTCATAGAACTTTGTTGAACGAGCTAAGTCGTTAGTTCCTACCATTACATATCCAATCATTTTTTGTCTCCTATAATTTGTTTGTGTTATTAACGTTGACTAGTTTCAAAATTCTTAGATTGCCAAACTTCTGCCTCATGACGGGGCAGGGGAACGTTGCCAAGAATAGCATCACTTTACTTTTCTGCGATCATGATAGTTGGAGCATTAGTGTTTCCGTTAGTCACTGAGGGCATTATTGATGCATCGACGACCCGAAGCCTTTGGAGTCCGTGTACGCGACCCTCGATATCAACAACTGCCGCTTTGTCATTTTTTGATCCCATTCTGGCTGTTCCCGATAAGTGCCACTGTGTGTATACGTGGCTATTTAGGTTTGCATCAAGCTGAGCGTCACTTTGAACTGTTTCCCCCGGAAAAATCTCTTCACCGCAGAGCTCTGCGAAAGCAGGTTGTCTGACAAGTTCACGAACTAAACGAATGCCTTTACGCAGTAATACGCGATCACGCGGATCTTGTAGATAATTAGCCAGAATACCTGGTGATGAGCTAGGATTGTTGTCGCGCAGTTCAATATGACCTCGACTGTGGGGACGCATGAGGCCTACATGAATTTGGAATGCGTGTTCTTGTATGGGAGCCCAAGTTTGATCATCTACGGCAATTGGGGAAATGCATAATTGTAGATCAGGATAGGTGACACCTTTGTCTGACCTGACGCATGCAACGGAATCAAAAAGGTTCGAGGCACAGACGCCTTTACGTGTTAGCAACCATTCAACGCCTGCCTTTAGTTTGCCCAGTGGTTTGGTTTTTGGCCAGAAAGATACCGGTTGCTTACATTTGTATTTGAGAACAAAATCAGGATGGTCGTTTAGGTTTTGGCCAACACCAGGTATATTTTTGACTAAATCCACACCGTTTTTTTGTAGATGATGGGCTGGACCCACTCCCGAAAGCATCAGGAGATGGGGCGACCCAACAGCGCCAGCACTTAATATAATTTCTTTTGTTGCCTCAACTATTTTCGATACGCCGTTTTTATCTTTATATACGACGCCTGTGGCATGAGTTCCCTCAAAGATTAGACGTTGCACCTGCGTATTGGTTTGGATCTTTAGGTTTTGTCGATGGCGAATGGGATCCAGGTAGGCACGTGCAGTACTCCATCTTTCACCTTTGAAAACAGTACGGTCAAATCCTCCAAAGCCTTCTTGGCGATACCCACTGATGTCATTCGTTTCGGGGTACCCTGCTTCTTTTCCTGCTCGTAAAAAGGCTAGAGAAAGTGGATCTTCTGGGGTTGAATGATGCACGTGCAACGGACCATCTCTTCCACGATATTCGTCTGTGCCCCCTGCATGGGTTTCCATTTTCTTGAAATAGGGTAATACATCTGCAAATCCCCAACCCCTACATCCAGCTTGTTGCCAGCCATCAAAATCAAGTGCATGGCCGCGGATAAAACAAAGCCCATTAATCGAGGACGAGCCCCCAAGCGTCTTGCCTCTATCATGCTTGAGAGTGCGATCATTTAACTCTGGTTCAGGCTCTCCTTCAAATGCCCAATTGTGCTTAGTACTGGTGAGGTTAGATAACATTGCTGCTGGGATTTTCAAAGAAAGTGCTGTATTTTTTGGTCCGGCTTCTAAAAGTAAAACCTTATTGTGTGTGTTTTCAGTTATCCGATTTGCTAAAACACATCCTGCGGAACCTGCACCAATAATTATATAATCAAATTCCATTATTATCCCTTTAAACTTTAAAATAGTTGCAGTAACTCTAGTTTATTCGCGCAGCACGCAGATTTTTTGATACCTAAATGTTAGCGGTGGAGGTACCTTTTGACAATAAACTTACCGATGGTTAGTATTTTTAGCAACCATTTACTGCGAGTACTTAATGCCTTCCTCTGTGTAAAAGAATGTTAATATAATGACTTCACTTGAGAATCGTGCAAAGTTGGCTTGCTTATATGCGGGCGGGGTATGGGGCTTATTTTGGATCCCTCTTCGTGCGTTAGAAGACGCGGGCTTGCACGGACTTTGGGTTACGGTGGTATACTTTCTTGTGCCCACGCTTTGCCTTCTGCCGATTGGAATTTGGCGATGGCAACATTTTAAGGTAGGTGGCTTCCAATTACAGATTACAGCGATGGTATCGGGTGGAGCACTATTGTTTTACTCGACATCAATCATTTATACAGATGTAGTTCGAGCGTTGTTGTTGTTCTACTTAAACCCAATTTGGGCAACAATTTTAGCGCGTATTTTCTTGGGTGAGGCTATTTCACCTTTGCGAATTCTTACGATTGCAATTGCAATCATTGGTATGCTTACAATTTTTGGATTAGGGGTTCAATTTCCGATGCCACGAAATGTGGGTGACTGGATGGGCATTGCCGCAGGAATATTGTGGGCAGTCGCTATGGTACGTCTCCGCTTGGAGAAAGATACTTCAGCGATTGATATAACCATAGGTTTCTTTTTTTGGTCCTTTATCTTCTCGTTTTTGGTGGCGATAGTTTTGGCGTCATCTTACGTCCCATCGGTTTCTCAAACTCTCCCTGCGATGCCATTACTACTAATCTTCATGGTGTTATTGATTCTTCCTGGGACTTATGCATCCCTTTGGGGACCCAAATTCTTGAGTCCAGGCATAGTAGCGTTATTGTTTATGACAGAAATTATTGTGGGGTCGATCTCTGTGGCGCTTCTGACGGTAGAACCTTTTGGAGTTCGCGAAGTAACTGGAATCTTGCTAATTACGTGTGCCAGCCTTCTGGAACCCATAAATTCACTTGTTCAAAGGTCAAATAAATCAGTGTGACTTACTTGGTAGCACAGCCTACCTTAAATAACTTGATAAGATTTTTCTTGAAATGCTTTTGACCCAAGTACAATGCTAGCAAGCTCTTCTATTTTTTTTCGGGCATTACGGTGTTTTTGTTCACTAACTTCATCGAAGATGAGTAACTTAGAAAGTGCAAACTCAATCTCTGAAATTGCTGTAGCACTTTTAACGGGCTCAGCCGAGAGGCCACCACGCAGCCAAAGACCGTCAATCAAAATACCCAGTTGATGGGATACCTGAATTGCTTCTTTAGGGTGTAAAAAGTGTTTTAATTCATGTTTAAAATTAGTATATATTCTTTTATTACAAGCGATCTGAATTCTCTGGCACTCGTTATTGTGTGGAACTTCTGAAATTAGTGCCACCCAAGCTTGGCATACTTTATGATTAAAAATCGATCCAAAAAAATTTGCTACAATTATTGCCCATAAGCGTTCGTATGGTGTCTCCGCATATTTGTATAATTCTATAACAGATTTACTAAGAATGGAGTTTGATCTTCGAAATACTGCCGCGAGGAGTTCACTTTTTCCTTTGAAATGATGAAGTACAACTCCTTTTGAAAGACCTGCTTTATCACCTACTTTGTCCAGTGTGGTTCTGCGTAACCCATAATCCATAACGGTTTCAAAAGCTGCTATAGATAGTTCTGTGCGTCTTTTAGTTCGGATTGCATTGGAACGCATTTAGCATACACCTCATTACCTATAATTCCTTGCATAATGATATACATGTCGAGTGACAAGCTCAACAAGCATCCGTTGACTTAAAAACTTTCTAATGGTAAGTATTTTACGTTTGAACAATGTAAATAAATGTAAAATAGGCGTAATAGTGATAGGTTTTTGAAAAGTTAATCTGTCTTGCTTTGGCCTTAAAGGGAGAAAAAATGTTTAATTTATCAAAAGTGGTAAGCTTTGTCTTAGCTACTCTACTAGCCTCAAGTGTTGCGGTAACCGCAGGGAATGTACCAGAAACTGATAAGCCGATCATAGTTGTTATGAACGAGTGGACTGGTCAGCATATTTCAGCTAAAATGTCCGGAGCTTTACTCCAAAAAATGGGCTATAACATCGAATATGTTAGTGCAGGATCATTGCCGCAGCATGCAGGTATTGCGCAAGGTAACTTGCATTTTTCGGCAGAAATCTGGACAAATAATGTTGGTGACCTATACCCCAAAATGGTTGAGTCTGGGGAAATTATTGTCATAGGGGACATTGGGCTTGACCCAAGAGAAGGCTGGATTTATCCGCCCTATATGGAAGAAAAATGCCCAGGTCTTCCTAGCTATAAAGCGCTTTATGATTGTGCACAGGCTTTTGCTACAGCTGAAACTTTTCCAAATGGCCGCCTAATTACATACCCGGCTGATTGGGGTACTCGCTCCAAGGATATTGTTGCTGGTATTGACCTGCCGTTCAAGGCAGTTGCTGGTGGTAGCGAAGGTGCAATGATTGCTGAACTAAAATCTGCAATGGCAACAAAATCACCAATTCTTTCGATGATGTGGCAACCGCATTGGCTTTTTGCGGAGCATGATTTCAACTGGATCGAATGGAACCCGATTGATGGTGAGTGCATCGAAGAAAACCAGGAAAAAGATACTGCTTGTGGGTTCTCTCAGGCAAGGGTGAAGAAGGTTGTGTGGAGTGGCTTTGAAGGAACATGGCCTGCAGCGTTTAAAATGCTGTCCATGATGACTTTCACGAATGCCACTCAAAATGCCGGCATTCTTGAAGTCGATAATAAAGGTCGAGATATCCATGATGTTGTCGACGAGTGGCTAGCAAACAATGAAGCTACTTGGCAGCCTTGGATTGCTGCAGCAATGAAATAATTTACATCTATCTAAAAGGGGTGGCAGCAATTAGTTGCCACCCCTTATCAATAGTGGTGTACTAGTGCTCTCTACTAGGGCTACAGTAACAACAAGAAGTGGTAGAGGGCTGGGAGCACCACATGGAACCAGATATTAAGGATAACAAGGATATAAAGTTATCGTGTAGGAATGTTTGGAAGGCTTACGGATCACAGCCTGAAAAGTTTTTTAATCTTGGAAATGGCTTGATTGATGATGCTAATTCTCATGCTGAAAAAATGCGAAAAAAGGGTCTTTTGGTTGCTAATGCTGACGTAAGTTTTGACGTTTACGCTGGTGAAACCTTTGTTATTATGGGTTTATCTGGATCTGGAAAGTCGACAATTGTGCGTTGCCTGTCGCGTTTAGTGGAGCCAACTGCAGGCGAGATCATCTTAGATGGCGAAAATCTTTTAAGAAAATCTGATGCAGAGTTAATAGATATTCGACGTCATAAGATGGGCATGGTGTTTCAGAATTTTGGACTGATGCCACATTTGAATGTCATCGACAACATTGCATTCCCCCTTAAGCTGCAGGGTCAGTCAGAAAACGAACGCTACGAACAGGCGGAGCGAGTAATTGAACTTGTTGGTTTGAAGGGTCGTGAAAATAATTACCCTAAAGAATTATCAGGCGGAGAACAGCAAAGGGTCGGTATTGCTCGGTCGCTTGCAGTTGAGCCAGATATTTGGTTCCTTGACGAACCGTTTTCTGCGCTTGATCCATTAATCCGAAAGCAAATGCAGGATGAATTTTTACGTATCCAATCAAAATTAAAGAAATCTATTGTTTTTATAACGCATGATTTTCACGAAGCCCTGCGACTTGCTGATCGGATGGCCATTATGCGTGATGGAAGGATTGTCCAAATTGGGCGACCAGTAGATTTGATTTTGAACCCTGTGGATGATTATATTCGGGAATTCACTCTTGATGTACCTTGGGAAACAATCCTTACTGCTGCTGATATCGCCGAGCCCTCTGACGAGCCCCTGGAGGGTCTTGGTCGTGTCTCTGAAGATACATTGATTGAAAAGCTTCTTCACTACCTTGGTGGCAGTGATAGGGGTGTAGTTGTTGAAGCCAAAGATGGATCTGTTCTCGGGGTTGCTACGGCAAGAGGTGTTGTGAAGGCGCTCGCTGTTGGATCTGGTCCAGACACGAGCTCTGTGAAGATCTAAGGATGAAAGTGATTAATATAAATCGCAACTTTTTCCATTGGTTGGCAGTGATTGCTGTAACATTGGCCTGTATTTCAATCGGAAGTGAATGGAAATGGCTCTCTGAATATCCAGTCGCACTTATAGTTCCGTTTGCTGATTGGTTTGATGTCGTTATGGATTGGATCGTCGATAATTGGGGTTCGTTCTTCATGGGTATTTCATGGTTACTTGAATGGCCTATATGGGCTGTTCAAAAGGTTCTCAATTGGTTGCCTTGGTCAGTTTCAATATTTTTAATTTCTGTTGTTGCTTATGCAGCTTCTGGTTGGCGTCTGGCAGTGTTTACGCTTGCTGCAACTCTTTATATGGTCGTAATTGGCTATTGGGAGGAAAGCATGAATTCCCTCTCACTTGTTGGGATATCTGTTCCTTTGGCTATCTTGGTTGGGTTTGCTATTGGAGTATGGGGGTTTTATTCAGATCGCGCAGAGCGTGTAATTATGCCTTCGCTTGATCTTTTTCAGACAGTTCCTGCTTTTGCCTATTTGCTGCCGATTCTACTTTTATTTGGTTTCGGCACAGTCGTTGGTTTGATAGCCAGTGTCCTGTATTCATTTCCACCAATGGTACGCAATACAATTGTTGGGTTACGCAATGTTGCGCCTGAGGTAATAGAGTCTGGTCTTATGTCTGGTGCCACCCCAGGTCAGTTATTTTGGCAGGTGAGGGTGCGATCTTGCCGCAAACAAATTCTGCTTGGTGTTAATCAGGCGACCATGGCCTCTCTTAGTATGGTGATCATTGCTTCTATCATTGGAGGAACGTCTGATATTGGTTGGGAAGTCTTAACCACAATACGAAAAGCGCAATTCGGTGAAAGCCTGTTGGTCGGCATGGTTATTGCATTGATGGCAATGATAATTGATCGCATTACTTTTGGATTGGCACAAAGGTCTGGCATTTACGACCCAAAGCACAAAGGTATTGTTGAGCGTTACCGACTATGGTTGTTTGCACTTATTGGTGGAGTAGTCATTTTTATACTTGCTCAGATATTCAATGTTCTTGTGGATTGGCCTCGTGACATCGTCTGGAGTCCAGGTAGAACGATGAATGATGGCCTCGGGTATCTTGTTGTAAATTATCATTCACAGATTGAAGCGATAAAGACGTTTGCATTTTTTTATGTGATGCTGCCAATCAAAATCGGTTTGCAAGGGGCAGTTAGTCCGTTCACTTGGGGCTTTGCGCTCACACTGACTCACAAGGTGATTTATACTTTGGTAATGGCTAGTTTTTCTTTGTGGTTTGGTTTGCGAGGTAAAACCATGGCTGGAGTTTTTGTGATGTTATTTGCGGTCTTTGTATACTTTGGACTGACTAACATTCCATGGCCTTGCGTGATTTTGATCTATGGAGTGATTGGGTGGAAAGTAGGTGGACGCAACTTGGGTATTGGGACCATGCTTGGGTTTGGGTTTATGGCAATTACTGGGAATTGGGCTGAGACGATGTTATCAGTTTATCTATGCGGTATTGCTGCGATAATCTCGTTTATTTTTGGAACCAGTATCGGTATTTGGGCGGCCCATAACGACCGCGTTTCAGCCTTTGTGCGGCCCATAAATGATACGATGCAAACCATGCCACTTTTCGTCATCTTAATTCCCTTTGTTATGGTATTCAAAATTGGTGAGTTTACGGGTCTTCTGGCGATCATCGCCTATGCCTTCGTGCCAGCTATTAGGTACGCTGAGCATGGATTGCGAAACTTACCCGAAACTGTGATTGAGGCTGCTCATATGATGGGTGCAACCAAGTGGCAATTGCTTTGGCAGGTCAAAATACCGCTTGCGTTGCCAGTGATGATGCTCGGGCTCAATCAAACAATTATGTACGCAATCGCGATGCTTGTCATAGCAGCTTTGGTAGGCACTAGCGGATTGGAGCAAGTTGTTTACATTGGTCTAAATGATGGTAACTCTGGGATTGGCATCATTGCGGGCTTAGGGATGGCGATTATCGCAATCATTGCAGACCGTATGACACAAGCTTGGAGCCGCACGCGGCGTGAACAGTTAGGACTAGATATCTCTATATGAAGAATAATCAAACTAAAATAATTTTAGGAACTCAATATGCGAACTCCCAATAAACTCCCTTTAACGAGTACGCATTGGGGTACCTATCGTGCAAAAGTTAATAATGGTCGCGTTGAAGAATTACTAGCTTTTGAAAAGGACGCTGATCCTTCTCCGATTGGATCAGGTATCATTGATGTGCAAGATGGACCGACACGAATTGATGCGCCGATGGTACGCAAAAGTTGGTTGGAGGGTGGCCCTGGCTGTCGGCCCGAGCTGCGTGGTGTTGATCCCTTTGTTGAAGTTAGCTGGGATAAGGCTCATAAATTGGTAGCTCGTGAACTTGAGCGTGTTCGGACTCAATATGGCAACAACTCTATTTATGGTGGGTCATATGGTTGGGCTAGTGCTGGACGCTTTCATCACGCCCAAAGTCAATTGCATCGATTTTTAAATTGTATAGGTGGATATACCCGGTCAAAATTTACTTATAGCTTTGCTGCTGCTGAAGCAATGATCCCACATATCTTGGGTAGTTTTCGTGAATTTTTGGATACCTGCACTAGCTGGGAATCGATCCGTGAGAATACTAAACTAGTTGTATGCTTTGGTGGTGTACCATTGACGAATGGACAAATCTGTCAGGGTGGCACAGGCAACCATGTACAACGTGATGGACTACTTTCTGCCGCTGCAGCCAATATACGTTTTGTAAACATCAGCCCACTGCGCTCTGATTTGTTGGATGAAGTTGATGGTGACTGGTTGGCGTTGCGACCCAATACAGATGTGGCTCTTATCCTTGGATTGGCCCATACCTTGGAAGTTGAAGGGTTGAGTGACCGAAGTTTCTTAAATCGTTACACAGACGGTTTTGATAAGTTTCTACCATATTTGATGGGGCAGACGGATGGTGTGGTTAAGACTGCTGATTGGGCTGCTAATATTAGTGAAATTCCTGCTGAAACGATCCGACAACTGGCAAGGCGCATGGCAGCAGAACGCACGATGATTTCTGTAAGTTGGTCACTGACACGCCAAGATCATGGTGAGCAACCTTTCTGGGCAGCTATTATGCTGGCCTCGATGCTTGGACAGATTGGATTACCAGGGGGGGGATTTGGTTTTGGTTATAGTGCAACTAATTATATAGGTAACGATTACACAATCATTCCAGGGGCGTCTTTTCCGCAAGGTCAGAATCCAGTCAAAAATTTGATACCTGTAGCTCGGGTTTCAGACCTTCTTTTACACCCTGGAAAGCACTTTGATTTTAATGGGACCAGGTATCAATACCCCAAAACTAAGGTGGTCTATTGGGCAGGTGGTAATCCTTTTCACCATCACCAAGATCTCAACTTATTAATGCAGGCCTGGCAAAAGCCTGACACGATCATCGCGCATGAGTGGTGCTGGAATTCGTTGGCAAAGCGTGCTGATATCGTATTGCCGTGTACTACTACGTTGGAACGTCAAGATATTGCGATGACACCAAAAGACCCTTATGTCGTAGCCATGTCAAAATTGACAGAACCTAATGGACAAGCCCGTGACGATTATGATATTTTTGCAGGCATTGCTGAAGAGATGGGGGTAGGGGAGACCTTCACTCAAGGGCGTAGTCAACTAGACTGGCAGCGTTGGATCTATGAACAGACTCAGGAACGCGCACAGACCGCAGGAATTCCTATGCCCGATTATGAAGAATTTCTTCAAGAGGGTTGGTTCAAACTTGATGATCCTGTTAAACCTACTGTTATGCTTGAGAATTTCAGAGCAGACCCATTGGCTAATCCTTTGAATACGCCCAGTGGACGGATTGAGATATTTAGCAAAACGGTTTCTGACTTTGGCTACGATGATTGTCCCGGCCATCCGGTCTGGCAGGAACCCTATGAATGGTTGGGGAACGCTGATCCTCATTGGCCGCTACATTTGATTTCAAACCAACCTAAAGATAAATTACATTCACAAATGGATCATGGCCAAGTCAGCAAAGCTAAAAAGGTGAATTCTCGGGAGCCTATTCATATAAACCCAAACGATGCTACTACTCGTGATTTGAAAAATGGTGATATAGTTAAGGTGCACAACGCTCGTGGGGCATGTTTAGCAGGTGTTGTCATAGATCTGGCACTGCGCAGAGGCGTTGTCCAGATGAGTACAGGGGCTTGGTACGATCCTGAAGATCCTTCAAAACCAAATTCACTCTGCAAACATGGAAATCCTAACGTCCTTACCCGTGATAAAGGTACCTCAAAGTTGGGACAAGGCCCAACTGCACACACCTGTATGGTTAATGTGGAGCTCTATAGACAGGCTCTGCCCCGTGTGACTGCGCATGAGCCTCCAGAGATTTTACGAACCCAAACATAAAAAATAAAGGGCATTAAATATGAGTAACTTACAAGAAGCCTCTGATTTTGAAAATAACGTGTCTATTAGCGCGCGTCGGTTTGAGGAGTCTCCGTATTTGGCTCGCACAGAAAGTCTAAAGATGGTGCGTGGCGTTTATGCTGGCCGCTACTTTCCAATTTATCTGGGTGAGGACCCCATAGAAAAATATTGGTGTTTGCGTCAGAAGGCAGTGATATTTGATGTGCCAGAAAAGCCTGTCGAAATTTCGGGGCCAGATACTGTGCCATTCCTTGAAAAAGTACTAGCTCGCAAGGTTGCCACAATGGTGGAAGGACGGGGTTATTACGCGATTTCTTGTACACCGCAAGGGGGTGTTTTTATGGATGGTGTTGTGTTCAAATTGGCTGAGAATCGATTCTGGTATGTGCAGGCTGATGGGCCGTTTGAGACATGGCTCCTGGCTCATAGTGGTGGTTTTGACGTCACAATTAGCGACCCTCATTCGCGAGTTTTGCAAATTCAGGGACCGGCATCACTTGCCATCATGGAGGACGCAACTGGTGGAGCTATTGATCAGAAGATGAAATACTTCCGTTCGGGTTATTTCAATGTGGGCGGACAAAGCCTTTATGTCTCGCGCACTGGTTTCACCAATGAGCTTGGCTTTGAGATATATAGTGAAGGCCCAGCCACGGACCATCTTGCTTTATGGGATCATCTAATGGCTTGTGGGGGACCCCATGGCTTAGAGTTTTCTTCTACTTATGCCCTGACAATTCGTCGGATTGAAGGTGGAATTCTTGGTAATGTGACTGATATGGATACATCGATGACCCCTTTTGAAGCTGGACTTGCCCCATTTATAAACATGGATAAGGGAGATTTTATTGGTCGTGATGCTCTTGTTGGGAAAGATACACGCTCGTGCCTTTTTGGAATAACATGTGCTACGAAGACGCCGACTGCAGGGAGCGTTGTAATGAAAGATGCTGTGGTAGTAGGTCGGATTACAGCTGGAGTTCCATCGCCGACACTTGGTCTTGGAGTAGGCTATGTCGTCTTCAAATCACCTGGAGATTGGGTTAATCAGAAGCTGAGGATGCTCCTTCTAGACGGAAGCACCCACGAAATTCATATCGTCAACCTTCCCTTTTTTGATAGAGAAAAAAACATTGTTCGCGGACTTGATCAAACGATTCCTGAGAGACCAGTAACGTGACCGATGCA
>Ga0115004_10003295_pt1 | contig 13181 bp, 11 predicted proteins | sample ArcticOcean_MG_C_10_FD_88737 | JGI IMG/M metagenome (GOLD analysis project Ga0115004, IMG submission 88737) | Marine microbial communities from western Arctic Ocean - ArcticOcean_MG_CB11_90 | ecosystem: Environmental > Aquatic > Marine > Oceanic | place: Arctic Ocean: Canada Basin | collected...
CCAATTGGGCATCGTCAAGAAAATGGTGATTATATAGAAAGTTGGCAGCCACAGCCAATGAGCATTGAAGCATTGAATCAATCAAAAAATATTGCCAAAAAAGTTACTGATTCTTTAGGGGGGTTAGGATTATTTGGTGTTGAGTTATTTATTAAGGGCGATAATGTTTGGTTTTCTGAAGTTAGCCCTAGGCCGCACGATACAGGTATGGTGACTATGGCAACACAGAAACAATCTGAATTTGAGTTACATGCTAAAGCTATTTTAGGACTTCCAGTTGACACCGCGCTAAATAACCCTGGCGCAAGTGCAGTAATTTACGGGCAACATGATGCCAAGAGTATTATTTTTGAAGGTGTAGATGAGGCACTATATATCAAAGGTGTTGATGTTCGGCTATTTGGAAAACCTCAGTCTTTCAAAAAAAGGAGAATGGGTGTTGTCTTAGCATCATCAGAAAATGTCACTCTAGCTAGAGAAATCGCAAATAGAGCACAAGCTTTAATAATTCCAAAGATAAAGTAATGGTTTATTAGAATTTTTAGTAATTAATTGTGCTAAAATTCGCGCCTTATTAAAATTTTTGGTATCTCACATGTCCCGCAAGTTAAGAAATATTGCCATAATCGCTCACGTTGATCATGGTAAAACGACTCTTGTCGATAAATTACTTCAACAATCTGGAAGTTACGCAGACCATCAGCAAGTCACTGAGCGTGTTATGGACTCAAATGATATTGAGAAAGAGCGAGGCATTACAATCCTAGCTAAGAATACTTCTGTGACCTACGAGGGTCATCACATTAATATTGTAGACACTCCCGGCCACGCTGATTTTGGTGGAGAAGTCGAGCGTGTTTTAGGTATGGTAGATGGAGTTGTATTATTAGTTGATGCAGTTGATGGACCAATGCCACAAACGCGGTTTGTAACTAAAAAAGCATTAGCATTAGGGCTAAAGCCTATTGTGGTGCTTAATAAAATTGATCGTCCTGGTGCAAGGTGTGATTGGGTTATTAATCAAACATTTGATTTGTTTGCAAACCTAGGTGCAACTGATGAGCAGCTTGATTTTCCTGTTGTTTATGCCTCAGCATTAAATGGTTACGCTAAGCTTAATGAGAAAGATGAATCTGAAACAATGAAACCCCTTTTTGAGACTGTGCTTAACCATGTTAAGGCGCCTGAAGGAGACCCTAATGCCTCTTTACAGTTTCAAATTTCTGCTTTGGACTACTCAACCTACACAGGAAGAATGGGAATTGGTCGAATCAGGAATGGCGTATTAAAGCCTGGATCAGCAGTAGCGGTAATGTTGGGTGAAAAAAAGATTGGGCAAGGGCGTATCAATGAAGTTTTTGGCTTTAAGGGGCTGGAAAGAGTTGCAGTAAAAGAGGCGGAAGCAGGAGATATCGTTATTATTACAGGTATTGATGATGTAGGAATTGGCGTAACGATTGCAGATAATGAAAGCCCTGTTGGTCTACCAGTCATTGCAATAGATGAACCTACTCTTAATATGGATTTTATGGTGAATAGTTCGCCATTGGCAGGTAAAGAGGGAAAATTTGTTACTAGTCGTCAAATACGTGAACGTCTCACTAAAGAATTATTGGTAAATGTTGCCTTGCGTGTTGAAGATACAGATGATGAAACTGTTTTTCGTGTATCAGGGAGGGGAGAGTTACATTTAACTATTCTTTTAGAAAACATGCGTAGAGAAGGGTTTGAAATTGCAGTAGGAAAACCCCGTGTAGTTTATAAGGAAATAGATGGGAAAAAATGTGAGCCTTACGAAAGTTTAACGGTGGATATTGAGGACGATACTCAAGGTTCAGTAATGGAAGAGCTGGGTCGACGAAAAGGTGAGTTAACTAATATGGAGTCAGATGGCCTAGGTCGAACAAGATTAGAGTATAAAATTCCAGCAAGAGGCCTTATTGGGTTTCAAGGTGAATTTTTAACGATGACCAAAGGTACTGGTCTTATGTCTCATATCTTTGATGAGTACGCGCCAGTAAAATCTGAAATTCCAGGACGAAGAAATGGCGTATTGATTTCTTCTGAAAAAGGAGATGCCGTAGCCTTTGCTTTATGGAAACTTCAGGATAGAGGCAGAATGTTCGTAAGCCCAGGCGAAAAACTTTACCAGGGTATGGTTATTGGTATCCACACAAGAGATAACGACTTAATTGTTAATCCAATTAAAGGTAAGCAACTTACTAACGTTCGGTCATCAGGAACTGATGAAGCAGTAAGATTGATTACTCCAATTTTAATGAGTTTAGAGTATGCAGTCGAGTTTATTGATGACGATGAGCTGGTAGAAATTACTCCAACATCATTAAGAATTAGAAAAAGATATTTACTTGAACATGAAAGAAAAAAAGACAATAAATCAGCTACTTAGCTATTTTTTCCTGAGAAAGTACGTAATCTTCGTAATTGCCAGTAAAGTCAATAATTTCATCCTCTTTGATTTCTAAGATTCGGGTCGCGATAGAGCTAACAAATTCGCGATCATGAGTTACAAAAAAGAGCGTACCCTTAAACTTATCAAGCGCTGTATTTAAGGATTCTATCGATTCCATGTCCATGTGATTAGTGGGTTCATCAAGAAGCAAAACGTTAGATCTTAGTAGCATTAATTTACCAAAAATCATTCTTCCTTGCTCACCACCAGAAAGCACTTTTACTTTTTTCTTAAAATCTTCCCCAGAAAAAAGAAGCCTACCTAACATACTACGAATAACCTGGTCATCATCTTCAGGTCTACTCCATTGAGACATCCATTCAAAAACCGTATTATCTTTCTTAAACTCCTCTGTGTGATCCTGCGCAAAGTAACCTAATTTAGCCTTATCTGTCCACTTGATAGAGCCTTCAGTTGGTGTGATCATATCGCCAATAATTTTGAGTAACGTTGATTTACCAATTCCATTCTCACCAATAATTGCAACCTTTTCTCCAGCTTCCACCATAAAGTTTAGATTATTATAGAGAGGCTCATCAAATTCTTGAGACATTTTATTTACAGTCAATGCTTGCCTATAAAGTTTATCCTTATCGTCGTATTCGAATCTAATAAATGGATACTGGCGACTGGATGGCTTCATGTCTTCTACTTTAATTTTATCAATTTGTTTTGCACGAGACGTCGCTTGCTTTGCCTTTGAAGCATTAGCAGAGAATCTTCGAACAAAATCCTGCAGCTCTGAAATTTGTTGCTTAGCTTTATCATTTGCTTTTAATTGTTGAGCCTTCACAAGAGTGCTGGCCTCCATGAAATCATCATAATTGCCAGGATAGACAGTTAGCTTCATATAATCCATGTCAGCTGTATGTGTACATACCTGATTTAGGAAATGGCGATCATGTGAAATAATTATCATGGTTGAATTTCTGCTGTTCAATATATTTTCTAGCCATCTTATGGTATTTATATCTAGATTATTTGTTGGCTCATCAAGCAGTAAAATTTCTGGATCAGCAAAAAGTGCTTGAGCAAGTAAAACACGAAGTTTCCAACCTGGGGCTACTTCACTCATAAGGCCTCCATGCTGTTCATTTGGAATTCCTACGCCTGACAAAAGTTCGCCGGCTCTAGCTTCCGATGTATATCCGTCATACTCTGCATAAACTCCTTCTAATTCCGCTGCCTTCATGTAATCATCTTCAGTTGCCTCAGGATTAGCATAGAGGCGATTTTTCTCTTCATTAGCGGCCCACATTTCTTGGTGCCCCATCATTACAACATCGATAACCCTTAGTTCTTCATAGGCAAATTGATCCTGACGGAGCCATGCCATTCGTTCTGAGCTTTCAAGCGCAGTAGTTCCGCCGGAAGGCTCTAATTCACGCGCTAGTATCTTCATAAACGTTGATTTACCACATCCATTAGCTCCAATGAGGCCGTAGCGGTTACCATCACCAAATTTAACTGAAATGTCTTCGAATAATGGTTTTGAACCAAATTGCATCGTAATACTATTTGTTATAAGCACTGAGTAATTCCTTAACTTCGTTTTTTAAAATTGATTGTATTAATTTACTTCACTTCACCACTTAAAAAGTTGCTCAATCATCTATATAACTGCATGTTAGATATTTCAATCACTAAAACCATAAGGGGGTTAAAATTTTCAGGGAAATTAATTTATTGATCGACATTGATGAAATTATGGCAAATACAAAGAAAGCATAATACCCTAAATTCTTAGAGCTATCATTAGATTCATTCCATAAATTACATTTTACATTTTAGGGTAAGTAATCTTGTTAATAATCAAGTATTCGTCACCTGAGGGTTTTACCCATTTAACTTCATCATCAATCTTTGCGCCAATCATTGCCTTGGCTAACGGAGAGAGGTAGCTAATTTTATTTAATTTTATATCTGCTTCATCCTCACCAACAATTTCAAATATATGACTTTTACTTTTTGAATCTTCTACATTAACTCTTGCTGAAAATAAAACAGTATCATCTGGCTGTTGTTGAGGATAAATAACAATTGCTGAATCTAACCGAGAAAAGTAATAGCGAATTTCTCGTTCAATACGCATTATTTTTTGTTTGGATGATGGGCTATCATCTCCAATTAATTTGGCTCGATCAGACTTGAGATTTGCGGATTCTTGCTGAAGGATTTGGAGCCCATTTGGGGTTACGTAATTAATTTCAGCGCTAATTGCTTTCTCCGGAATATCAATTCCAGCATGCTCTAAATCATTTTCTTTTATGAATGCTCTGCTCATAATTTATGTATTAATTCAATAATTTGCATTAAATTTATAAGGTTAATTATTTTTTAATTAAACCGCTTTATAAGTGTCTATGTGCTTTATTTCCTTACTAATTATCAAATAATTTCCGTAAATCCTCAAGTCTTTTCTTTGATATACTGCGGTTTGTTACATACTTAATATGCTCGTCTTTGTTTGCATTCTCATTAAGCTCAATACCCCATAATCCAGTAATTTCATTTGGAAGCATTGAATATCTAATGTCGATAATTTGATTTGGATTATTTTTTGATACAGCAACATAACCACTGCTAAACCACTCAAACCTTTTTATGTCTTTTGCTTGTTGTGATTCTTTGTTGAGCCATGTGAAATCTTCATCTATATTTAGTTTTTTAGTTCTTTCTCCTTCGTATATTTTACTTATTGGGTATAAGCCTATACCATCTGTGTAAAAATACCCAGCTGACTCATAAATAGCCTTCCAAAGAAATAGATTTCCTATCGTTGGCTTTACTTGAATTCTTTCTATGGTATGGCCTCTTTTTAAGGCCAGCTCTTTTGCTAATTCTTTGGCATGATCATGTTGCACTACCCCTAATATTAGATAGAGCAACCCCCAAACTAATGCCAATCTAGCCGGTAGAATTTTTTTAAAAGCCACGCTTATTAAAATTAATATAAGTATAGGTATCGTGAAGAGCGGATCGATAATAGAAATATTGTTCCATGAGATACGTTCATAACTAAAAGGCCAAAATAGTAGGGTCCCATAACTAGTACAGGCATCTAGCAGCCCATGTGTCCCGTACCCAAGAGTTGCATAGACCCATACTTGTTTGAAGGACAGTGTTTTTTTTAACCTTAAAATAAAAAATAATACCGCTGCACAAATTAAGCCACCAATGGGTATAAAAACTAGGGAATGAGTAAATTGACGATGATATTCTAGAAAAAGGAGAGGATCCTGCTTTGATCGAATAAAGATATCAAGGTCTGGAGCCATGCCTGATAAAAACCCAATAATACCTGCACTAATTAAGTATCGATTATTCGTTACAGTTGATTGGGCGAGGGATGCTCCAATCACACCTTGACTTATTGGATCCATTCTTAGCTGACTTTTATTAGACTGTTTCTGGACTTCAGGAATAGATTCTTAAATTGAATATAATCAGTTGCTACGGGAAATTGAGGAAATTTGGTAGTTAATTTTTTTGGGGGGCAGAAAAATATTCCTGCATCTGCTTGTTGCAACATTCCAATGTCATTGTAGGAGTCTCCTGCTGAAATCACCTGTAAATTAAGTCTTTGGAGTGCTTTTACGGCTTTAGTTTTCTGGTCTTGCTGCCTAAGTTTGTATCCCGAAATTTCTCCATTATTTTCGATGATCAGATTATGACAAAATAAGGTTGGGTAATCGAGCTGCTTCATTAAAGGGCCAGAAAATTCATAAAAGGTATCAGAAAGAATAATGACCTCAAATTCTGAGTTTAGCCACTTCAGGAATTCTGGAGCACCTTCAAGTGGCGACAGTGTTTCGATGACTGATTCTATATCATTAATTTTTAAATTGTGTTGCTTTAGGATATTAATCCGACCTTGCATTAGGGCATCATAATTTGGGATGTCTCGTGTGGTTAGTTTAAGCTCTTCAATGCCTGTTTTTTCAGCAAATTTTATCCAAATTTCTGGCAGTAAGACTCCTTCTAGATCAATACAAGCTAACATAATTTATCCCTGGTTATTTTTTGGTATTACATCAAAAGCTAGTCTTACTTAATCGTCATCAGCAAAAGTAGTGTTAAAACTCTAATAAGTATAAACCACCACTAATGTATTGATTTTTATCTTTACGAAGATTTTGGGTTTCAAAATGACACAATTTATAGCCAAATTTTTCACATAGACGCTCGATATACTTTCTTGAGTGTGAATACCGTCCAGATTGCTCAAGAAAAAAATCGTCTCCGTCATAATCTTCTGTGGAAAAAACAAGTTTTCCGCCCGATTTATTACGAGTCTTAATTAACTGAAATACATCCGACAAATCTCCGACGTAAATAAATACGTCCGTTGAGATAAAGTAATCAAAATCTAAATTTTCTCTTGCTAAAGCCTCTGTGATATCAAGATGTACTAATTTGTCGTAAACATTTTTTCTTGTGGCTTGCTCTAGCATTGAGTTTGATAAATCGATACCCTCAAGGTATTCACAATATTGTCCAAGTTCCATTCCAATTAAACCTGTACCACACCCTAAATCCAGAACTGAACCTAGTGAGGCATCATTATGGTTTTTTAAAATGATTTCGGCGATAACTTTTGGGATTTTATATTCTAAATTGTCAACCAAAGCAGATTCAAACCTAGCAGCATATTTGTCAAAGAGCTCTTCAACGTAATCTCGAGGTGCAGTTGCAGTTGTTTCTCCAGTTAAAGCAGCAAGCATATGTTTAGCTGACGAATGTTCAGGTTTCAATGCTATCACCCGTGTGTAGCTTGCTTCAGCCTCTTCCAATCTACCCAATGCTTGGAGCGTAATGCCCATATTGTTGTGGGCTTCGGCATAGTCATGATTCAACACTATCGCTCGCTTATAGCTTACTTCAGCCTCTTCCAATCTACCAAGTTCTGTAAGCGTGTTGCCCAAGTTGCAGTGCGCTTCGGCATTGTCAGGATTCAACACTATCGCTTGCCTCAAGCTTACTTCAGCTTCTTCCAATCTACTAAGTTCTGTAAGCACATTGCCCAAGTTGCAGTGCGCTTCGGCATAGTCAGGATTCAACACTATCGCTTGTTTATAGCTTGCTTCAGCCTCATCTAATTTGCCCTGTTTTTGTAGCATGATACCCAAGTTGTTGTGGGCTTCGGCATAGTCAGGATTCAACACTATCGCTTGTTTATAGCTTGCTTCAGCCTCATCTAATTTGCCCAGTTCTTGCAGCGTGTTGCCCAAGTTGTTGTGGGCTGCAGCAAAGTCTGATTTCAACACTATCGCTCGCCTATAGCTTACTTCAGCTTCATCCAATCTGCTCTGTTTTTGTAGCGTGATACCCAAATTGTTGTGGGCTTCAGCATAGTCAGGATTCAACACTATCGCTTGCCTTAAGCTTGCTTCAGCCTCATCTAATTTGCCCAGTTCTTGCAGCGTGTTGCCCAAGTTGTTGTGGGCTGCAGCAAAGTCTGATTTCAACACTATCGCTTGCCTTAAGCTTGCTTCAGCCTCATCTAATTTACCCAGTTCTTGGAGTAAATTCCCTAAGTTGCTATGTGCTTCGGCATCTTGTGGTGCTAATTGCACAGATTTTAGATTAGCACTTACTGCTTCAGATTTTCTTCCTGTTTGTCCTAATATTGCCGCCAGAACTTTCCAGCCAAACTGATGGTAAGGAAATTCTTGAGTTATAGACAGCGCTAGCTTTTCCGCATCACCGTATCGCCCAATTTGATAGTACTCAAGAAGTCTAATTAATTCTTCTTGAGGAGGGCTCTTAGCCTTTTTTCTTTTTTTTTCTTCAGCAATCTGCTTGCGCTTCTCAGAAAGTGTTAGGATCTTCATATTGATGTAATTATAATCTATTCAATTAGAGTCGCTACAACTTTTTCTTGCATCAAATCGTACTCACAAACTCTAAATCTTCATATAACTGCTCATATAACTGCCGCTTTCCAATAGCAGATAAAGCTATCTTCATAAGCGGGAGCGGGACTGCGAATAACATTGGGGATAATCCATTTTGCGCTCTAATTTTTTCGACAATTTCTTTAGTTGAGTATGGTTTCTTCTCTGCTAATAAATGCAAGCCCAAATATTTTTCCTTTCTTTTAACCGTATTTTTAATAACCTTTGCAACCGATTCGACGCTTACCATAGAGCGCTTATTTCTTGTGTTAAGAAATGGCAGAGGCAACCTAGTTTTTGCAATTCTCTCAAGTACACCATAATTTCCTGGTGCATTTTTTCCATAAACCAAAGGCAACCTTATAATGCTGATTGCGGTTGAGGAGTCTGAGCTGAGTAAAAAGTTTTCACTGTCTAATTTTGCCACCCCATAAGGTGAGACAGGATAAGTTTGTGAATTAATGCCTATTGGTTTCTTAGAAGAACAAGAACCATAAACCCCAACTGTGCTGATAAAAACAAATTTATCTACTTCTGCTGCTGCACAAGCCTTAAATAAACATTTAGTTGCTTCAAAATTAAGAGTTCGGTGAGCACTCTCATCTGCTTTAAAGTTATGTACTAATGCAGCCGCGTGAATAACTACATCGACATCCAAGAACATTGTTCTTGTGATGCTACTTAGATCGGCCATATCAAAGTGCCTTATCTCAACATTATCTAAATTTTTTGATGATCGCTGTAAACTGATTACCTTGTAATCACTTTCTATCAGTTCTTCGATTATTTTTTTCCCAATAAATCCACTTCCGCCAGTTACCACCACTCTTTTTTTCATTCTTTCTTCTTATTCCCACTCAATAGTTGCTGGAGGCTTACCTGAAATGTCATACACAACTCTGTTTATACCTTTTACTTCATTAATAATACGATTTGAGACTTTACCTAGAAGGTCATAAGGTAGCTCTGCCCAATGCGCCGTCATGAAATCAGACGTCACAACAGCCCGGAGTGAGACAACATATTCGTAGGTTCTACCGTCACCCATAACACCAACGGATTTAACCGGTAAAAATACAGTAAAGGCTTGTGATGTCTTTTCATACCAGCCACTTTTCTTAAGCTCCTCAATAAATATTGCATCTGCTTTTCTTAAGAGATCTGCAAATTCCATATTTACTTCACCTAAAATTCTAACGCCCAAGCCAGGACCAGGGAAAGGGTGTCGATAAACCATTTCTCTGGGGAGCCCTAGAGCAACACCAAGCTCGCGAACCTCATCCTTAAACAATTCCCGTAAAGGTTCGAGTAACTTTAGATTGAGTGTGTCTGGTAAACCACCGACGTTATGATGACTTTTTATATTATGTGCTTTCTTGGTCTTGCCACCTGCTGACTCAATAACGTCAGGGTATATGGTTCCTTGAGCTAACCATCTGACATTTTCAAATTTTTCTGCTTGATCCTGGAAGACCTCTACAAAGTCCCGACCAATAATCTTTCTTTTATCTTCGGGGTCAGAAATACCTTTAAGGTCTGACATAAATTTTTCTGTTGCATTTACATGGATAACTTTAACTCCCAGATTCTTCCCAAATGTTTTCATTACTGTTTCAGCTTCATTAAGCCTAAGGAGTCCGTGGTCAACAAAAATACAAGTCAATTTATCACCTATAGCACGGTGAATTAATGCGGCAGCTACAGAGGAGTCAACTCCTCCTGAGAGACCAAGAAGAACCTCATCATTACCTACTTTCTCTCTAATATGTTTAACCGCTGTATCTATATAGTCTGGCATGTTCCATTCAGGTTTGGCAAAACTAATATCCAATACAAATCTTTTTATTATGGCTTTACCTTGGTGTGTGTGAGTGACCTCGGGATGAAACTGGACACCATAAAACTTTCTTTCTTCATCTGCGATGGCAGCGATAGGAGTGGATTCATTACTCGCAATGATTTTAAAGTTTTCTGGGAGACTCATGACTTTATCACCATGACTCATCCAGACATCAAGAAGTCCGTGACCATCCTTATTAGTTTTATCCTGAATATCTTTTAATAATGATGAATGACCTTGAGCTCGAATTTCTGCATAACCAAACTCTCGTTTGTCACTCGTCTCAACCTTACCTCCCAATTGACTTGTCATGACCTGCATTCCATAGCATATGCCTAGGATTGGTAAACCCATTTTAAATATCGCATCTGGAGCTTTGGGTGTTTCATCTTCATATACTGAATTAGGTCCACCCGATAGAATTATTGATATTGGTGAGAACGTCTGAATTCTTTTAATATCAACATCGTAAGGCAGAATTTCGCAGTAGACATTTAGTTCACGAACACGTCTAGCAATTAGCTGAGTATATTGAGAGCCAAAATCAAGAATAAGAATCTTGTCCATCTACTTAAGTCTGGATTAAAAAAGTAATGTTTGTAATCATTAATCGACTCTGTAGTTAGGGGCTTCTTTGGTAATTTGTACGTCATGCACGTGCGACTCTTTCATCCCAGCATTAGTGATTTGTACAAATTTTGCTTTTTTATGCATCATAGAAATGTTGTTTACCCCAACGTAACCCATGGAGGCTCTTAAGCCACCCATTAATTGATGAATCACATTAATCACAGGACCTTTAAATGGAACGCGACCTTCAATTCCTTCTGGTACAAGTTTTTCTGCATTATTTTCTGAGTCTTGAAAGTAACGATCACTCGATCCTTTTTGCATAGCACCGATGGACCCCATGCCTCTGTAGGACTTATATGACCTGCCTTGATAAAGCTCAACTTCTCCTGGGGCCTCTTCAGTGCCGGCAAATATGCTACCAAGCATTACTGACGAGGCACCTGCGGCGATTGCTTTAGCAATATCACCAGAATACCGAATTCCACCATCAGCAATAAATGGAATTTTCTTTTTCATTAATACTTTAGCTACATCGGTGATAGCCGTAATTTGAGGTACACCCACACCTGCAACAATTCGTGTTGTACAAATTGATCCTGGACCAATTCCAACCTTAACTCCATCAGCACCGTGATCAATTAATGCCGAAGCACCCTCGGTAGTGGCTATATTTCCACCAATTACCTAAATATTTGGGAAGCGTTTTTTGATCCACTTAACACGATCAAGAACACCTTGAGAATGTCCATGAGCGGTATCTACTACAATGATATCAATATCCGATGCCGCAAGAAGCTCGACACGTTTATCAGTATCAGAACCAACACCTACTGCAGCACCAACTCTAAGCCTGCCCTTATTGTCCTTGCAAGCATTAGGGTGATCGGTTGATTTTTGAATATCTTTAACAGTAATAAGCCCTTTGAGATTATCTTTATCGTCTATAACTAAAAGTCTTTCAAGGCGATATTGATGAAGAAGTCTCATAATCTCATCTTTTTTTGCCCCTTCCTTGACTGTAATCAGTCGATCACGCGGTGTCATAATATTTTTAATGGGTTGCTTTAGATTTTCTTCAAATCGTAAATCTCGGTTAGTAATAATTCCTACAATCTTTGAGTCTTTTATGACGGGTAGTCCTGAGATTTTGTATTTACGTGTCAGTTGAATAACCTCATCTACCGTCATGTCAGGGTCAATTGTTATAGGGTCGTTTACCACGCCAGATTCAAAGCGCTTTACCTTGGCTGCATGTTCTGCCTGCAGTTCAGGCGACATATTTTTATGGACAATTCCAAGCCCACCTTCTTCTGCCAATGCAATGGCTAAGCTGGATTCGGTAACAGTATCCATTGCTGCAGAAACGAGTGGAATATTTAAAGCAATTTTTTTAGTTAGTTGTGTTTTAAGTGAAACATCTTTTGGAAGTACAGTCGAGTGAGCTGGAACTAGTAGGACGTCATCAAATGTAAGTGCTTGTTCTATTGAACGCATGTGGTTTCCTTTTCGCGCAAAAAGAGATTATACAGAAAAGGTCGAATTGAATCGAGTAAAAATAAAAAATTATTCACCTTTTTTTATATTCTTGCCTTCAGCCACTCTTTTACGGCGAATTTCTTTGGGGTCAGCGATGAGAGGCCGGTAAATTTCAATACGATCCCTGTCTCGGAGGACGTGATCATGAGTTATTAGCTTTCCAAAAAGTCCCACTGGATTTCCATCTAGACTAATGTTTTGGAATTTAGTGAGAATGCCTGATAGTTCAATAGCTTCTTTGACTGTTACACCATTCTTAACCAGGACAGGAATAATCATCTGCTTTTTAGGTGTAGCATAAGCGACCTCAATCATAATTTGATCAGGCATCGCGGTTCTTGTTGGCTTGAGCGACAAAGTTATCAATAAATGTATTTGCGATCATATTAAACACTGGTGATATTAGTTTGTCTAAAATTATGTTACTAAATTCGTAGTATAATTCAAGTTCTATTCTACATGCGCCGGCTTCTATTTCAATAAACTGCCAGCGTCCCTCTAGTTTTTTAAATGGTCCATCGATTAGCTTAATAAGCATCTGTTTCGGGTAAGTTTTAACATTCTCGGTGGTGAATGATTGCTTTACCCCTTTGAAGTTTATTAGAATAGTTGCACGAGTGATTTCATTGGTTCTAGTTACAACCTGAGCATCACCGCACCATGGAAGAAAGTCTGGGTAATCTTCAACACGATCTACCAACTCAAAAAGCTTTGCGCTGGAGTGGAGGACTATCGCATTTTTTTTAATTGTGACCATGAAATTATAGGATTAAAGTTAGAGTACAATTATACGTTTAATTGGTCCCACATTAATGAGTATTGTTCAAAATAAGAAAGCTTTTCATGATTACTTCATAGAAGA
>Ga0115004_10003297_pt1 | contig 13179 bp, 13 predicted proteins | sample ArcticOcean_MG_C_10_FD_88737 | JGI IMG/M metagenome (GOLD analysis project Ga0115004, IMG submission 88737) | Marine microbial communities from western Arctic Ocean - ArcticOcean_MG_CB11_90 | ecosystem: Environmental > Aquatic > Marine > Oceanic | place: Arctic Ocean: Canada Basin | collected...
GGTTTGGTGAGATGGAGGTGAACGATGTACGCCATCTTAAACAGTTAGAACAGGAGAACGGCCGGCTAAAGAAGTTGTTGGCCGAGCGAGACCTTGAGATCGAGGTGATGAAAGAGGTCAGCCTTGAGGAGCCTTTAAGCCTTAAAACCGCTTTGTTTATTCAGAACAGCCTAGACACCGATAAAAGGTTCAAACGTTGAATCGTCAAAACTCACGGGCCTCGCTCTAAAGGGCGGTCAACCATCTCTATCGACTAAAAGTTTATGCGACCAGATCAAACAGAACAGGCTGCTCAGCCTTAGCATCAGCGCATAAAAAAATAACGACGAGCTTTCCGTAGATAGCGTCAAATAGAGCCATTCCGAATCCTGCCAGATCAGACTGCAGGACATCGCTATCGCAACAATGGAAATTGATTTAATCCATCGAGACTCGTCTAGTAAACGCTGGTAGGCAGCTATAAAGATAAGGAGCACCGTTAATCGAACAATCATCATGCCGCCATCAACCAAATACTTTTGCGCATGACCTGACGCAACAATATCATTGACAATATAGAAGACTAGGCACGCTCTTATAAAATAAAGGGAAAGCGCAACATAAAAGATTCTGCGAATTTTTAGCGTAATTTGAGCGCGTGCTTCACCGCTCAATATTCTCAGGTCATCACTCCGACGATTTAAAAATCGCCGCTCCTCGCGACTGAGCACATCGGCAGCCTCCTTAACCACTAGCACTTTCACACAGCGAGGGCCTACGGCGGGCGTTTAATTTTTTGAAAATCAACCTCATTCTTTTCTAGAGTCATTTTGGAGGAGCTCAAGGACTTCTCGCTCTAGCTGCCAAACGAGCGATTTCTGCGTAACCTGCTGTTGCTGCAACCGCAATAGCCTCCCCTTTTCTTGGGCTAAATTTCTAAGGACGGGCCAAGGGATCGCTGATAAGGCTGCAACACAGTACTCTTGACCGCGCAATTCAATCGTCCAACCCTGTAAGGTTTTACCGGTGTCCATCGCACGCCCCTAATCACCTTTTAACATTCCCAAGTTAACGGAATCAAAGATACTATTTCAGGACATTATACCGTATTTTGCGCGATCAAAGGCGGAGCCAATAGATAGCGGAATTAATTTAAAGCCGCGACATCTTCGCCGCATATGAGCCTGGCCCGAACCAAGCGTTTGACTGATACAGTATTTTTAAAGTCTAACCGCTCAGCCATCCGCTCGATCGAGGCGCCATCAATCATCATCAACTGCGCCTGCTGGTTCCGGAAAAGGGTGATCAAAGGCTTGAAACCAGTCGACTCTACTTGCAAATATCGGCGTAGCGTCGAGGCATCCACTCCCAGGCTATTGCTGATAGCCTCCATAGATAGCGATAAGCCTTCACTAAAATGCTTGAGGATCAACATATAACAACGATAAGTCCACGGCGCAGCTTTAAGTCGAGAAGATAGAAGCGGATTTACCAACGAATTGGTTAAGTTTCGCCATGGTTTATTGGCAAACCCATTGGCCTGCTCCAAGGCTTTTGCTTTATAAATAACCCGAGAAGGTGCGCTGTCGGAGAAAATCGTTGCGCTGTCGCCAGCATCCATCAGCGCATCCAAATCGGATCGCTGCTCTACCCGCGCACCGCAAAGCACAACCTCCTCAATGTCTATGTCACTAATGCCAGTCCTCCCCGCCAAGCCTTTAGAAAATTGGCTGGCAAAGCTTAAATGCAGCCACCTCGGTAAAGGGGCAATCGGGAGAAAGGTTAAGGCATAGGCTTTTCGTTGCGGTAGATGCTCGAAGCTATACGTAAATAAATTGGTGTTCAACAACGTAATAGCAGCTACTCTGGTTAAAACTGCTTTTAGGGTGGGCTCTCCTAAAGATAGCCCCACCAATGAGGCACCCTCCGGGCCTGACTGACGTTGCATCACCTCTGACAAAGCAAGTTGAGGGCTCAATTCACCGATCCTATCGCAGAGCGATTGAACAAACGCCATGGAAATTAACCGCTCGTGACGATCAATGCGAGGCCGTTCAGCCATGATCCGCTCGAACCAATCTACATCACAACCAACATCCGAGGCGATACTTGCTAGACCGATTACAAACGGGCCCGGATACCATCCCAGTGAATTTTCACTCCGTCTATTGGCGTACATGTCATCCCCCCGAGAATCACAAAACCATTGACTGTTGAAAGCCCTAAACCCTAATCTTTAATTAATTATTTTTTTGGATTAACACATATGACTTTATACCTATAAACAGATCACCGCTTGAACTAAAAAGCGGCGTTTCATTGGTTTTCGCCCGAAATAGTACAGGGCTAGTATCGAACCGTACCGCGCAACAAAGCCTGAAACCCCACCCAAAATGACGCGTGGTTTTGTAAAACGCGTCAATACATGGCCGTTTTGCCCTAATTATGATTAAGGCTCGACGAAAAACCGCATAAAACTCACGCTATTATCATTGCCGAGTAAAGACGCTGGGATTAAACCAAGCGAGGCTGGAGATCCTTTTTATTATGGTTGCAAAACCGGCAATAGCCGTAAACTCACACCAAAACTCATTTCGTACTTGAGCGGCGCCCATGAAGGACACATCGATGAATGACATTAGCACTAGAGTACGATCAACTGTTCCGGCCGTCGTTCTAACCCTTCTTGGCATCATTCAAGCGCTTGTACTCGAACAGCTTTGGACCCACGTCTTAAATAACGATGGACTTTACGCACTAAATTGGCAGCCCCTGACGACGTGGACTCAAATCTTCACAACCTTAATCGCAATCATTTTAGTTTGGCTGGTTTACGCTGTGAACGTCACCCGCTTTCGGTGGCTTCCAACCGTCTATGAATTTATTTTGCCCTTTTGGGTTGGATTCATTCAGCTTCTAGTGATCCAAGCGTTAGCACCCACAGCGATTGGATTCTGGTTTATTCTAATGGGCGCACTTTTTGGAACCATGATCTGGATTGCGCAAACCACACTGCGGAAAGCGCGACTCGATGGTGGTAATGCGTCGTTTTTTGCGACGATATCCCCCGCAACTTGGTCAGATTTTTTACCCGCGGTCGCGATCATTGGACTCATTTTAATCTTTGGTCTTTATGCTGCGAACTTTAAAACCGGCCATCTCATCAATCTTAGTATGCTGCTCATATTGCTCTCGTTTGCTTGTCTTCACTTTAGAATACTGACAATTGGGTGGCAGCGATCTTTGTCAGCTCATGACAATCCGTCACCACCGCCCCCGGATCATAATTGCCTTTAACCTGACTATCGCGCTCAGAGCACCACTCGCCCGATAATTTCGCAAGCCTAGGAGCATCCAGTGAATATCACCAACGAACAGCAATTAAGATCGATCATCGGCGCCCCCCACCCGATAACGGCATCAAAAAAAACGGATCATCTCACCGATGAAGCCCTAGATTTTCTGAAAAGATCACCGTTCTTAATCATGACGACGGTATCTGAGGACTTACAACTGGATGCTTCCCCTAAGGGTGATGCACCTGGTTTCGTTACAGCACCGAATCTCAAAACACTCATCATTCCGGACCGGCGCGGCAATAAACTCGCTGATGGCCATCTCAATGTGCTGAAAACCGGGCGGATGGGCGTGATCTTTTTTATTCCCAACACCCGTGAAACACTGCGAATCAACGGCCAAGCGAGACTCACGGCCAATCCCACCGAACTCGAGACTTATTCAGCTTATGGTCGCCCTGCAGTGCTACTGACCGAACTGGCGGTTGAAGAATGTTTTTTCCATTGTGGTAAGGCGCTCATCCGATCCAAGCTCTGGGACACCGCTTCCTGGCCAGAACCCGAGAAGGTTTCGTTTGGGAAGATGCTCGCCAAGGCCAATGGCGGGGACTCCGTCATGGCAGAGGCCATCGATCGATCAATATCCGATGATTATGTAGAAAACCTTTAAAGCCGCCATGGTGGCAGTACCAAGATCATAGAAGGCCCGTCAACAAGAATACTGGAGGCTGGGCAAAGAATGCATCAGTCTTAAAGCGGTGCCAAGACGGCACAAAACTGATAGATTACGGAAAGAGCTGGGCCAAAAACGACAATAAATAGCACTTTATGGACGTTTTTTGACCCTACTGCCTTGAACATAAAGAGGCATAATGGCAGAATTACGCTCTCAAATTTTAGCGATGGGGACTTAACCTAAAAGTGAATAAATTCATCATCATTGGGATTGTTGCGGTTGTGTTACTCGGCGGCGGCGGTGGCGCAGCCTATTACTTCCTGATTATGAATGCTGAGATTGACGGCGCTCAGGCTGCCCCTGAAGTCGACGAAAGAGCATTTATTTATGTCGAAATTCCGCCAGTTGTCGCCAATTTCGACGTCAAAGGCAAAATGCGCTATGTTCAGATCACAACGAGCTTCCAAACTCGGGATAAAGACTCCGGCGATACCATCAAGAACAACATCCCTTTGATTCAGAGCGACCTTCTAACCCTCATGCAAGGTGCAAAATTTAACGAGATCAATTCGCCAGACGGTAAACAACGATTCATCAAGCAAATTGAAAAAAGCGTTAACAACATGTTTAAAAACGGAAAAGCCCCGTTTGAAATTGAGCGCGCGATGATTACAGGCTTTGTCATTCAATAACCGCCGCAATCGGCTCGCGCACTCGCCTTATGCCTCTTTGCCGCATCCGGTCTAACCGGGCTATGACCCACGGCTAATCGTCATTTCGAGCCTTTATGATCCAAAATCAAGCAAGGCCCCGAGCAATTGCCGGCAGGTTATTTGTCCAACTAACTGACCCTGGTCTACCACCGGCCGCCGCCGCTGCTTGTTCGCCAACATCGATTCAGCAATGCTGATAATGTCGGCATCAGCCTCGCACGTGGTGACCGGCGTCGTCATCACGCGGGCAACTGATTCGCCACCTACCGCCTGGCCGTTATAGGCTTCAGACAGCAGATTACGAAGGCAATCTAACTCTGACAGCATGCCCACAACCGCCCCCGCCTCATTCACAACCACCACACCAGAAACTTTATGATCAGTAATTTCCCGAGCCGCCTCAGCGATGGTTGCTGATTGCAAAACCGTCACGGGCTGTGACACCATATAATCCTTGATCCTGACCGAGTCCATGTTGCACCTTTTTAGCTGAGCTGATGCCTTAACGCTAGCAGGCTAAAATGATAAAACCATGAAGGCTTAAATGACCTTCGATGAAGACGTTAAGCGGCAACCCTTGCGACAGAATAGATTCAAGCATTGTGTCTGGCGCAATCCGGCCGTTTCCTGCGTCACTACCGAAAAACGGCCCCGCATCGACTCGATAGATCAAGCCCGATCACGATTAAGCTCGGGTTAAAGCCAAGCCCATCAAATTGCGAAACATGGAACCAAACCGATGACCCGAACTGACTCGAAAACCCGGTACCTTTTAGGCATCAGCCGCGGGAACGCTGCGCCACTCGGCTTTGCACGCTTGGCTACAGCGCTCCTATTCGTATCAACCGTGGTAACCGCAGCACCGATCCTGCAACCAGGTCCGCCAGGATCACCCTCAATCGAGCTGAGCCCTGATGCCGCGGCCCTAGTTAGCCAGGCAGGTTTTTCTATCGAGGACATCCGATTCGTTCAGGATATGATCGTTCATCATCAGCAGGCCATTGATATGGCGCAACTGGTTTCCGAGCGCACCAACCAACAAGCCTTTCTCGATGTGGCAGGCAGAATAGAGGCCTCCCAAAAAGACGAAATCGAATTCCTGCAATCCTTTCTATCTGAGCGAGGCCAACCCTTGGCTGCGGCACCACACGCGCAGAGTCATGATCAAATGGCCCACCACAAAAGCATGGGCATGGCCTCACCCGAACAGATGGCGACCTTAGCCTCGGCCAGCAGCACCGACTTTGAAACGCAATTCTTAACCCTCATGATTGCCCATCACGAGGGCGCGCTCAAAATGGTCAAGACGCTCCTGAAGCTTTCAGGATCAGCATTTGACCCAATTCTGTACCAGTTCATTACCGATTTAAAAAACGAGCAGCAGACTGAAATTGACCGCATGGATATCCTGCTCGCGGGCTTATCCACCGACCCTAGAGCCGGGCTCGCAGCAGGCTTTCGAGACGCTGCTGAGGCCGCGCACAACATGACGCTCCGAGCTAGCCTGCCAAAACCGCCAGGTTTTTTCGACCCAAACAACCCCTCTGGCCTACCCCCATTACGCGCCAAAAATTCAGATAACGCGGCATCAGACACCTCCTGGGTCGCACAAACGACCCATTGGTTTGAACAGTTAGTCAGCCCAGAAGGCAACCTCGAGCACGGCATCGGTTCTGAAGAAAAACCATCCGAAAGATCCAAACGCTCGCCATTACTGAGCTTTTCTTATACCGACATGGCGTTTTCAGGCGATTTGCTCGCAGTCGGCAGTTATCACGGCATCAATCTTTATAAGATCGGGGCCAGTGAGACCCCTGTACACATAAGCTCCATTGTTTGCCCCGGCGGGCAGGGCGATGTTTCGATCGTTGGTGATTTGCTTTTGATGTCTGTCGAAGACAATCGAGGCCGAGTTGACTGCGGTCTTGGCGGTATTTCTGATGATATTAGCACTGAGCGCTTTCGCGGCCTTAGGATCTTTGATATCAGCAACCTTGAGCGCCCCATACAAGTTGGGCAAGTTCAAACCTGTCGCGGCTCCCACACCCATTCAGTCGTTGCGAGCGATGACGAACGCATCATTGTCTATAATTCCGGCACCTCGAATATTCGAAAAGAAGAAGAGCTTGCAGGCTGCATCGGTAACATCGCTGGGGACACCCGCACGGCCCTGTTTCGTATCGACGTGATTGAGATCCCCGTAAAGACCCCGGGCAAAGCGCGCATTACAGACAGCCCGACCGTCTTTGAAGATCTTGAGACCGGTCAAATGGCCGGACTGTGGCGTGGCGGAAAACACGACGAGACCTCTCAAAAGACGAGCCAAACCAACCAATGCCATGACATTACGGTCTACCCGCAAACCAATCTCGCCGCGGGCGCCTGTTCAGGAAACGGCATTATTTTCGATATCTCTGACCCTTTAAAGCCTCAGCGACTTGACGCGGTCACCGATACAGGCTTTGCCTACTGGCATTCGGCGACCTTTAACAACGACGGCACGAAGGTTTTATTTACCGATGAGTGGGGCGGTGGCGGCAGACCACGCTGCCGCACCTTTGATCCAATGAACTGGGGCGCAAATGCCATCTTTGACATTGTCGATCAAAAACTGGTGTTCCAGTCTTACTACAAACTCCCCGCACCGCAAACCAAGGAAGAAAACTGTGTGGCACACAATGGTGCAATTGTCCCCATTCCGGGCCGAGACATCTTTGTGCAAGCGTGGTACCAGGGCGGTATCTCCGTAATCGACTTTACAAATTCCAAGGCGCCGATTGAAATCGGCTATTTTGACCGCGGGCCAATCCACCCCACCCACTTGGTTACCGGTGGTTATTGGTCGAGCTACTGGTATCAAGGCCGCATCTATGCAACCGAGATTGTTAGAGGCCTTGACGTTTTAACGCTCACGCCAAGCGAGCACCTTTCAACAAATGAAATTGCCGCGGCAGCGCTAGCAAATCAAGGCGCCACGTTTAATCCACAACAGCAACAGCCGGTTACCTGGCCAGCTGACCCAGTCGTTGCCCGCGCCTACCTTGACCAACTGACCCGGTCGAGCGGAACGCCAGCGGATCTAGCCGTCCAGGTTGAAGCCTTTTTATCAATACTGCAGAACCCTGCAATGAGTGCGATCGATTTATCCTCCGCCCTGGCAGGACTCACGTCAACCCTCGACACAATGGATCACCGATCCGCCAAAGGCCTTAGCGGCTTGCTGCGACAACTCATCATTCAACACCAAACAACGCTTGCGGGGGTTTCAGATGATTCAAGAGCATCCCCGCTAGCAAGCGCGCTTGATTAGGCTACAGCGCCTTCTCTTTATCGGCGCGTCTCATCGGCGCGTCACGAGACGGGCCCTTGCGCGGTATTTATCCAGCTCGTTGCGCCATTCAACCCAGCCCTTTCTAGCTTGCTTGGGGCAACTCGGTCAGTTCATTCGATCGCCGCGCAGCAGCGCCAGCCGAGCCAATTTGACACTTGCGACCTATTTTATGACTCAAACAACGAGTGCTTGTCGCCGCGCAGAGTCTTGCATCCCTTATAGCCCTTCCGAGTCTGGCACGGCTTATACCCAATCGGTAAACTCTTGTTCTCAACCGATACAAGCAAGGGCGAGCCTCAATGAATCAAACCGCGCGAGTTGGTAAAGCCGTATTGGCCCTGATGCTGCTCACTGGCTGCAGCACACTACCGTTAGTCGAGGTGCCCTCTGAAAATCAGAACAGTCGCGTGAATCATTTAGTGATTCATTTTACCTCGGAGGCATTTGATCCATCTCTAAAAGCCCTCACACAGACATCAGACCGTCCGGTGAGCGCGCATTACCTGATTCCAAGACTCGATGACGCCACCTACCCTTATGCCAGGTTAAAGATTTTCAAACTGGTCTCGGAAACAGACCGCGCTTGGCACGCCGGCGAAAGCCAATGGTTCCGAGAAACGGCATTAAATGATCGCAGCATTGGCATCGAACTCGTTAACCGATCCGGTTGCGCAAGCGATGTCACCCTTTCCAAACAACTAAAACCGCTGGCGGCACTTTGTCGATTCGAAGACTACCCGAGCGATCAAATTGCCGTCCTCATTCAACTGATACAAGGCATCATCGAGCGTCACCCAGAAATATCACCCGTTAATGTCGTCGGCCATGCGGATATTGCCCCCGATCGCAAAGTCGATCCAGGCCCGCAGTTCCCTTGGCAGACGCTACATCAAGCAGGCATTGGCGCCTGGTACTTCGAGCGTGATAAAGCATTTTACCTTGATTGGATCACCGGCAAGACGCTGGACATCACCCGCGCGCAATCCGCACTGGCACTTGTCGGATACCCCATTGACGTAACCGGAGCGCAGGATCATCAATCTCAACGCGCCACACGCGCTTTTCAAATGCATTACAGGCCGGATCATTTTACTGGCTTAATCGATGCTGAGACGGTCGCCATTACGCTCGCATTACTCAATCGCTACAAACCGATGCTGCTGGCGACATTACAGATCCCCACCCATGATTTTAAGACCCCTTAGCTAAACTAAGATGACGAATCAGTCGATTAAATTAATCGGGGTTGATGGATCACAACGTGCTTTGGTCAAAGTCTTTGACGTAAACAGAGCGCTTACTACGAAGCCTGTAATACCAACCCAAAAGTCTAACAACACGCCAGCCAAGCGCCGCATTTCATCGCGAAAAATAAACTATAGCGCCCTGAAATAATCTTTTTAATTCCGGTAACTTCTAAACAATCGATTATTGGGAAGGCGCTCATGACAGAGGTGATAGAGTATTTAAAGGGCTGGAGCCTTGAATTAGCAGGGGCTAAGTTTTGCGCAGAGGCTTTGTCATCCATTCCATGGATCACTTTAAAAAATTTAGCGGACGAGAGAACCAAATTAACACATTTACGGCAACAGGAGCTTGAACAGAAATCGCTTATCTGGGCCAAGGAACAAGAAATTCTTAAGACAATTAATTACGGGGAAGAGCAGACAAAAACAGGAATTTTTCTCTCGGTTCGAGCCTGATAAAGCGCATAGTCTGGATAGCACTCGACGCATCGATCCCAAACTCGCGGCCGCGCCTCGGTCGAGACCGTCTCGACCCTCATTACTCGCTTTCGCCCTTGGACTTGAAGGGTAACCGCCCGAGATTCGATTAAATTGTAATACCAGACGGGATGCTGGGCCGCACCGCCTTGGGACGCGACCAGATAAACCTCATCGCCGTCGGGCACATACATCAGTGGAACCGTGATGCGTTTGCCAGAACGCCGACCAATCATATCGACCAGGCATATCGGTCGCACTTTCATTTGATGCATAAGGCGCCCTTGCGAGGCGCGGTAAACCAGCACATTAAGCTTGGTAAACGCCTTGAGCAACCACCGAGGTGGTAGCGCGCGCTGAACTTCATCCATATTATCGACCTTTTGTTACACCAGATCAGATCCGATAAATTCGTGTTGCGGTATCGTGAAACAGCAACGCCTTGTCATCAACCGAGGCATCCTTAACCAGTTTTTTAAACGTATTCCAAAGCACCAAGTAGGAGCAGCTTTGCCGATCCACTGGGAAATTACTTTCAAACATACAGCGCTCGGGGCCAAATTGTTCGATGGCAAACCGGTAATAGTCTCCAGTTAAAGCTTTTAGCTCGTCCGAGGTTGGTGGTTTTCGGCGGTTGTGAAGCCCAAAACCATTGATGGGCATCACCAGTCCGCCCAACTTGATTGCCACATTGGGCCGTTTCGCCAAATCCGTAATATCCTTGCGCCAAACCTCAAATACTTCCGCAGCTTTTCCTTCATAAGGCCCAACGCCTAAGGGGCCACCAAAATGATCTAAGATGATCTGGGTGTTTGGAAACGCATCCGCCAAATCGATCAACTCCGCCAATTGGGGATGATAGAACCAAGCATCAAAACTCAGCCCGCGCGGCGCCAACTCGCCAAACCCCTGGCGAAAGGTCGAATCATTCAATTGACCCGCAATGGGGTTGCTGTGGGAATTACGAATGCTTTGGCTTTCATGCCAACCCGTGGTGTGCCGGATCCCACGAAACCGATGACTCGCCTGTTGGTGGGCATCCAGGACGCCCGCCACCGAAGATCCCAACATCAGATCAGCGAACCCAACAATCCCGGCTGCAATTCGGCCGGGGCCATAAGCGCCGCTGGCGGACATTGCAGCGATACCATTCACAAATTCCGTTTCGCCAACCGGGGATAACGCCGTGGATGTGTCGGCGTTATACATACTGGCGCACTCAACAAACACCGTGCTCACCACCCGATGACCGCTGCCGAGATCCTGTTTAAATTCATCCAGCAGGTAGCGATGGGTTGGATGATCCCAAAGATGATGATGCGGGTCACAGATCAACTGATCTGGGTCTTCAACCGGTTCGCGCCATAGATCTAACCAGGCTTGGTTTTGATAGCTCATCGCTCGCCTCCTTTGTAGGCTTAGGCTAACCCTCGCGCCTCAGCCCGACAACCGTCAGGGCACCCAGCGCCTAACGCCGGGAAAAAAGCACCCCTTTTATTCAAGCACCGATGATTTTGGCTGCAATTTTTTCCGCCATCATGATGACCACGGCATTTAAATTACCGTTGGTAATCTCTGGCATAATTGACGCGTCAACGACGCGCAACCCAGACACACCCTTAACAATGCCATCCGGGGACACGACCGCGTCGGCATCGCGTCCCATGCGACACGTTCCAGAAGGGTGATAGGCGCTCTCGCCAAAACGATGCACAAACGCCTGCAGGTCAACCGGCCCGGGCCTGAGCTCTTTGCCTTTAAACTCTGAGAAAGACGGGCTGTTGATCAAATGTCTGGCCAGCTCGATGCCGCGCTGCATCACCTGTTGATCCTGCTCGGTCGCGTTGTAGTTAAACAAGATCTGCGGGGCCAGGCTGGGGTCCTTCGGATTGAGCGTAATACTGCCTCGACTGGTTGGCTTCATCGGCCCAACATGAACTTGAAAGCCATGACCTCGGTAGGAATCCTTACCGTCATAATCCATCGCAACCGGTAAGAAATGAAACTGCAAATCTGGATATCCTTCATCCAACCCACTTCTTAAAAATGCACCGGTATGAAAGTGATTCGTGGCGCCATCACCGCGCTTGGTTAAGAGCCATTGCGCGCCGACGGCGAGCTTTCTTAACCCTCGGGTTGAAGGATACAAAGAAACCGGTTTTGGGCAAGCTGCCTGAACGTAGACCTCCAGATGATCTTGCAGGTTCTGACCGACGGCATCGATCGGTACCCGACAATCAATCCCCGCTGCATTCAAAGCGGCCTCTGGCCCAATGCCTGAACGCATCAGTACTTGGGGTGATTTGATCGCGCCAGCAGACAGAATGATTTCTTGGCTTGCTTGGAAGGATTTGAGTCGACCACCCACTAACACTTGAACACCCGTTGCTCGATCCCCGTTGAACTCGATCTGTTGAACTTCGGCTTGGGTCAGGATGGTTAAGCCAGACAGAGCCGGATCATTCTTGGGTGACAAATACGCTCGGGCCACACTTTGACGAAGCCCATCCGCGACCGTTCGATCAAACGGCCCGAAACCTTCTTGGGTTGCACCATTAAAATCTGGCGTTCGACCAAAGCCGTTCGCTTCACCGGCATCAAGCCAGGCTTGGCAAAGGGGCGAGCTCGTATCGCCATTGGTAATTTTTAAGGGCCCTGTTTGACCTCGAAAATCAGGATCGCCACCCGCTTTGGTTTCGCTTCGCTTAAAAAACGGCAACACGTCCTCGTAGGACCAACCGTCAGCGCCATAGGTCGTCGACCAACGATTAAAGTCCTCGGCATGGCCGCGAACAAAAATCATGCCGTTAATCGATGACGATCCGCCCACCACCTTGCCGCGAGGACAATACAAGTTGCGCTGCCCAAGAAAGGGCTCAGGCTCGGTCTCAAAGGCCCAATTGTACCGGGTCGAGGTCAAAACCTCAGACAACGCCGCCGGCATATGAAGCCTAAAATCCCAGGCGGGGTTCGCGCGTCCTGCCTCAATCAACAAGACCCGATGCGCCGCTGACAACCTTGCTGCCAGGACACACCCGGCAGACCCAGCACCAATAACAATGTAGTCGAACACTTGCATTACCTCATCTATGTGATCGAGGCGGCCTAATTACAGGGCTTAGACCACCGCTTGAACTACCGATTGAACTACCGATTGAACTACCGATTGAACTGCCGATTGAGTCAATCAAACCCCTGGCTGCACCTCAGAGCATTGCAGTCCCATCTAGCATTCGAAAGGACTACGCGTCAGTCTATCGATCGGTGTGCACGAGGCCAAGCCGGATCGGTTAAAAAAAAACCTCTCAAACAAATCTGGATGCTAGAATTCTAGACTGGCAATGGATTCGCTTTGGGCTTCAAGCAACGTAGCAATGGATGCCTCAAGAAAACTTAACGTCACGTAGCATTTGGGAGTAGCGAGGCAGTATGACTTCAGCAGAATCGGTTCTTGACGCAC
>Ga0115004_10003298_pt1 | contig 13178 bp, 10 predicted proteins | sample ArcticOcean_MG_C_10_FD_88737 | JGI IMG/M metagenome (GOLD analysis project Ga0115004, IMG submission 88737) | Marine microbial communities from western Arctic Ocean - ArcticOcean_MG_CB11_90 | ecosystem: Environmental > Aquatic > Marine > Oceanic | place: Arctic Ocean: Canada Basin | collected...
ATCCAGTTGTGTATGACGTTGTTGAAGACCTTAGCCGACTGATGGTTATTGTTAGTAAGGTCGACTAATTAATCAATTTCCTAATTAGGCACTGTCATAGGAAACGGTTTGAGACGGGCAGGGCTACTTTGTAGCTTTTGAAAACAAGTAATATGGCCGCTCGGGGAATGGGGTTATTATCAGCCTTTCGATTCACTCTAAGGGGTCAAAGAGTGTCTTTAAGGGGCTCTGAGAAAGAGGAGATGGAGGTGTGTCTTTAAATGATAATAATCTAAAAGGTTGGCTCATTAACTGCGACTGTTGTCAGCATCAGGGGACCCTCAGCGAGTTTCAACAATGGAAGCTGACATGTTCAAGCCCAACGTTGATAGGGGTTGGGCAAGGGGATGGCATTTAACAGCTCACGGGTGTACGCGGCGCGTGGTGAAGCAAAGAGTGCCTCTGTAGGCCCTCCTTCAACGATAACTCCTTGATGTAATACCAAAACTCTAGTGCAAAGCCTTCGGATTACCGACAGATCGTGACTAATGAATGCGAGGGTTAATCCAAGCTCTTTCACGAGGTTTTCTAACAGATTTAACACTTGTGCCTGGCTCGAAACGTCAAGCCCTGATACGATTTCATCCGCCAGAATGAAATCGGGACGTAAAGCAATGGCGCGGGCGATACCGACGCGCTGCCGCTGACCGCCTGATAATTCGTGAGGGTATCGATTGCCAAAATGGTTTGGCAGACCAACCATCTCCAATGCCTCAGTCACTCGCGTATCTAAATTGTCCATGCCGTTAACACGAAGTGGACACGCAATGATGCCACCGACGCGACGGCGTGGATTTAACGACGACATTGGATCCTGAAAGATCATCTGAAACCTTTTCCGTGTTGGTCGCAGCTGGTTTTCGCTCAGATAGGTAATGTCGGTGCCATCAAATTCGATATTGCCACCGGTTGGCTCAAGCAACCTCAACATCGCCCGGCCCAATGTGGATTTACCCGAACCAGATCCGCCAACGATTCCTAAAACCTCCCCTTTTGGTAGGTCAAATGTTAGCCCTTTAAGGATTTTGATCCGGGGTGCCGCTCCTAGCAATGGCTTGCGCGTCATGTCTGGTAAAGACAGTTGCAGGTTGTTGATGCGATACATCATCGGCGTGCTCTCATGTCATGCTCTTGAATTTCTTGCTCCACCGCCTTTATCACCTTTGGGGGCACGGGTGTCAGGCTGCCGGTGGGGTCCGTATAGGTGGGAGTCGCGGCTAACAATGCGGCAGAGTAGGGATGTATGGGCCTCATGAAAAAACGGTACATACGTGCGTCTTCGACCACTTTGCCTGCGTACAGGACAGACAGTGTGTCACAGACTTTGGAAACTACCCCCAGGTCATGCGTAACGAAAAGCAGCGCGGTGTTGTGTCGTGTTTGCATATCTGAAATTAGGCGTAAAATTTGCTTTTGCACGGTTACATCTAGTGCAGTTGTCGGTTCGTCTGCGATGATTAACTTCGGCTCAGCGGCAAAGGCAGAAGCGATCAAAATACGCTGACGCATGCCGCCTGACAACTCGTGGGGATAGGTGCGCATCACGCGTACAGGATCGGGGATTTGTACTTCTGCCAAAAGATCTAGGGCACGAGCGGTTGCGACTTGTTTGGACCATCCCAAAATATCAACGAGCCGACGAGTTATTTGTGGACCTATGCGTTTTGACGGGTTCAACGCGGTCAGGGGGTCCTGTGGAATCAACGCGGCAATAGCCCCGATGCGCTGACGTCGTTGCGATGCTCTCAGTGTTAGTATGTTCACACCATCAAGCCAAATCTCCCCAGTGCTGATTGTGAGTGCGCGCGGCAGGGTACCCAGCACTGCTTTTCCAATCATTGACTTACCTGCCCCGGATTCCCCCACCAATCCATGTACCTGCCCCGCCACAACATCAAGGGAGACATTACGCAAAATCGGAGTACCCCCAGTTAACGTCACTGTTAGGTTGCGGATCGATAGATATGCAGTCATCGCAGCACAGGATCAAAGCGGTCTTTTAATCCTTCGCCAAGCTGAGAAAAACTGAGAACAGTTAGAAACAATGTGATCAGTGGGAAGACCAACACCCACCACGCTTGATGGATTGACGTTCGACCCTCAGATATCATGCCGCCCCATGTGGGGCTGTCAGTAGAGATGGACAGGTTAACAAAGCTCAAGATAGCCTCAACGATGACACCTATACCCATTTCTAAAGTTAACAAGGCGATGATTGTTGGAAGAACATTGGGTAAGATTTCGCTTAGCATTGTATCAAGTTTCGTACGGCCGGCCACTTGTGCAGAGGCAACGTAATCCATCGCACCTTGGCTCATGGCTTCGGCCCTGATGACACGGGCAAAACGGGTCCAATCAATGATAATAATGGCAAGAATGATTGAGAATAGACCTGGACCGAGCACGGCAATTAGAAGGATCGCGAAAAGGATTGGTGGGAAGGCCATCCATATATCGACAAAACGGCTTATGAGTCTATCGGCCCAACCACGATAGTAACCTGCGATTAGGCCAAGTGTAGCACCAATAATACACGTTAGTACCCCAGCAACAAACGCAACAATCAACGTCAGGCGTGCGCCATAGACTATGCGAGAAAGCACATCGCGCCCCAATGAGTCAGTACCCAGCCAGAATCCAGGTTCTGCACCGCTTACCCAAAACGGAGGCATACGGCCCAAGAAGAGATCCTGCATCAACGGGTCTTTGGGCGCAATTAGTGGGGCGAATAATGCTGCGAAAAACAGTAGAGTTAACCAGCTGCCAGAAAGCCATAACCGCAAGCCCAACGGGCGTTTGAGGGCACCACGTTCATCACGCATTACGTAACCTTGGGTTCAACACAACATAAAGGATATCCACAACCAGATTGACGAGAGTAAAGAGTAGGGCGAACAAGATTACAATGCCTTGGATGAGCGGTAAGTCGCGGTTGATTACGGCGTCGATAGCCATGTTGCCGAGGCCCTCATAACTGAAAAGCCGTTCAATGATTACGGTACCACCAATTAGGAATGTAAATTGGACACCGACCAACGTGAGTGTTGGGAGAACGGCATTTGGTAGAGCTTCCCGTGTGATGACTTTGCCCTCAGAATAACCCTTGGTGCGGGCGAGAGTCACATAATCTAGATGCATGGTTTCTTTGAGAGATTGTTTAAGCAATTGCGCTATGATTGCAGCTAAAGGAATAGCTAATGCGAGGGATGGCATTAACATATGGCCAATCAGATCGTAAATGACATCGAACCGCAGTCGCAAGATTGCTTCAAACAGGTAAAACTGTGTGGAAAAGTCAATGTTTAGCGCCGGTGAGATACGCCCAGAAATGTGAAAGACGGGCCAAAGTACGCCAAAAAGTAAAATTAAAATCAAGCCCCACAAAAAGTCAGGGATGGACAGTGCCATGCCGGCGATCACATCAATGACACCTTCGGCGTTGCCATCGCGATAGCGGGTTCCGAGCAAAGCCATCGTGCCGCCCATCAGGACGGCGAAGATCAGAGAGATAATTGATAGTTCAAGAGTGGCAGGCAGACGGTTTAGCACCAGCCCTGCGACAGGTTGGCGGGTGGAAATAGAGGTGCCAAAATCACCCTGTATTACGCCAGACAACCAAATAATGAATTGTTCAAGGATAGATTTATCGAAGCCGTAGAGTGCTTGTAATTGAGCTATGTCATCTTCACTCGCGCCTGGAGGCAGCATCATCGCAATCGGATTGCCAGGCACCACACGGATCACGACGAACACGATCACTGCCACTCCAAAAAGCGTGATGATGGTGGTAGTTAGTCGTAAAAGAAAGGTACGCAGGAGTGCCATTAAAAGCCTAATAGGTAGAAGTGGACAAAAAGCCGGGGCCGCCCCTGGAGGGACAGCCCCGGCCGGTGAGAAAAGTACTTATCCGCGGGTCATCAAATGCGGCAATAAAGCGCCAGAGCGGTGTGGTGTAACTTTGACTCCCGTAGCATGCACGATGGGTTGAACGTACTGCAACAGTGGAATGACCTCAGCATTTTCTGCGATCAATCGGTCAACACCTTTCCAGCCCTCAATGCGTTTGTCTTCATTTGTCTCACCCCACAGTGGGAGGATTGCGTCGAACGTTGCCTGTCCGTCCCATACTGAGTGCGGTGACGGACCGAACATGGCAAAACCGGTTGAGGTCGTCGGATCACCCACTGAGTTACCCCAGTTGTAAAAGGCCGCCGGGGCCAATTGATCGGCAGCACGCAGCTCATAGTGCTTCGCAATCTCATAGACTTCGATCTCAGCCTCAATACCAACTCTTCGCCAAAGACCAACGATGGCTTGTACCATTTCATAGTCTTTTGGCTTGAAACCCTTGGTTGTTTGGATCTTAAATTTGACTGGGTTATCAGTGCTAAATCCAGATTTTGCGAGTAATTGTTTCGCCAGCTCAGGATCATAGGCAACTGTGATGCTGGCGTCATAAGCCGCGTAATCAGGTGTTTGCAAGGTATCGATTGCTATGCCGTATCCCGAGAGCAGGCGATCAATGATTAGTCCCTTGTCAATCGCGTGCGCAGCAGCCTTGCGTACATTGGGGTCCGTCATGGCTTCAATATCATTTAGGAAGATCATACCGATGTCTGAGATAGGTTCGGCCACGCCCGCAAGGCCATCTTTGGCTTTCAGACGATCATATTCTTCGTATGGAATTTCAAGTGTGACGTGACTGTTGCCAGATTCCACTTCTGCCACGCGGGATGCGGCGTCAGTCACGAACTTGATAGTAACAGATTTGAATTCTGGTGCACCGCCCCAGTAGTTTTCGTTTGCTTTGAGGCGTACAAACGCATTGCGCTCAAATTTTTCGACCATGTAAGGGCCCGTACCAATGGGGGCAGCTTCGAAGCCCGCTGCTCCCACTTCCTCATAGTATTTCTTTGGCATGACATAGCCGGTAAGAAAGGACATCCATTTGAAGAAAGTTGGGTCGTATTCTTTTACATCCGCAGTAACGCGGTTGCCATCAGCGACCACGTTTTCGATCTTGCCCCAGACGAATTGGATAGGGGAACCAGTCTCAGGGTTTGCTACGCGGGACAGGGACCACACGACGTCTTCCGCCGTTAGCGGATCTCCATTGTGCCAAGTGACACCTTCGCGGACGTCCATCCAAATAGCTGAATTGTCATCGTTCCAGCCATAGCCAGTGATGATGCCAGAGCCAAAGGATAGATCAGGGTTTTGGGGGATATAGAGATCAAATACTGACTGGTAAAAACCTTGGATTGTTGGGTTTACGGCTGATGGTCCAACGGTGGGGTCCCAGCTTGGTAGGTTTACGTTGTATGCGATTACCAATTCGTCAATTGCTTGGGCAAAGCTAGGCAGAGCCACGTTTGCTAGTGTTGCAGCAGCGACCCCGGCTTGTAGTAGACTTCTTCTGGACAGTTTCATTTTTTTTCCTTTCAGTTTGTGTTTATTATTCTGGTTTGTTAGTTAATTACCTGCGAGTTTCTTGGCGAGCAATGTTCCTGACCCTGCCCCTGTTCCGCCACCAGGCCAGACGGCAGCTCCTGTGTGGTAGAGGTTCTTAATTGGGGTGGTACCGTCGGCATACCCGTGGGCAGGACGGTTCATGAAATGTTGGTGTAAGTGATGGCTCCCACAAACTTGGTCCCCGCCTACAAGATTAGGATTGTCTGTTTCGAGCATGATAGGCGTCACAATATGCTGACCAAGGATTTTGGCACGTGTACCGGGTGCATAACGCTCAAGAATATCTAATGCGCGATTAGCAAATGGCTCCGAGGCTTTTGCCCAGTCTGTTGCTATAATTTCACCTTTGGCATCGCCTTTGATCTGGCCGGGGGCCATCCGGACCTGCAACCATAGGACATGTTTGCCTTTTGGTGCGCGGCTGGGATCAACAACTGTAGGCTGGCCACAAATAATCACTGGCTCATCTGGCAGCAAGCCCGCTTTTGCTTGGGCATAGGTGCGGGCCATTTGATCCATCGATGGGGCCATATGAACATAGGCAAAACGTTTGAGCTCGGGTGCAATCCAGTCGGGTAATGCATCCATGGCAAGGTGAATCATCATTGTGCCCGGGGCGTGTTGAAATTTTTGCATTGCCTGAGTGTGGCGTTTATCGCCAGTATCACCAGTTAACCTAACCAAAGCTGAGGGGGCTACATTGGCGATCACGGCTTTTGAAGCCTGAACCACAGTGCCATCTGCGAGGGTAATGCCGATAGCGCGCCCCTCAACGTGCTCGATTTCTGCGACAGTCGCATTGCAATGTATAGTGCCACCGCGCGCCTCTATCATCTTCACCATCGCATTTGTCATGGTCGCAGCACCTCCTTGGCCCAACACCATGCCAAAGGCTTGGCCGGCCATGCCCTCAAGATATGGAAATACTGCGCCGCCCGCGATATCGGGGGCAAAATCAAGGTGCATACCCCACGCGGCGAGGGTTGCTTTGATGTGGTCGCTTTCAAAAGTTTTGTCTAGCCAAGCGCGCGGCGACATCATCAAAAATTGAGCCAATTCGAGCGCGCCCGCGGTACCTATTTTACGCCAAGTTTTCCAGCATAAAGATGTAAATGCAATTAAATTCATTGGTGCCTTAAGCACGTTTAAAATTGTTTCGGCCCTGTTTGGAAAATCTGCGGTCAGTTCGGTCCAAGTTTCTGCATCTGTCACAGAAAATCCACGCATCCGAGCAGTTGTTAGGGCTGTATCATTTGAGACACCCAGCCAACGCCCATCTGGAAATACTGAGGCAAATGGGCTTTCTGTTTGTGCAAAACATAGACCATTTTGGATCAATTCCTCAGCATGAACTGAGTAAAAAGAGGATCCGGCAAACAAGGAGAGATTCATTGCGGCCCAATCATGACGAAAACCGGGCAGAGTGTATTCTCCTGTTTTGATAGCGCCGCCTGGCTCCGCGTTTTGCTCGTAGATAGCAACTTTCCAACCACTCGTTGCCAGGTGGCATGCACAAGCTAGACTGTTATGCCCTGCACCTATAAATATCGCGTCTGGTTCTGCGTCCATTTTTTATTTGCCCTCTGCATAAGATAATTGCAAACGCATCTAGTTTTGTCTAGCATTGTTTTATCAACCGCAGATTGTAATAGCTGCGCGCATGAAAAATTTGGCGTGAACCCAATCGCGCATGTCTAAGGGAGAAAAAGAAATGAGTGCATCGGATATCGTGAGTAATCTGGGGGCGATGTTGCTCTCGGGTAGGGTTGAAGTGATTGATTGTACTGGAGTGTTGGGGCCAAATACACCCATTATCCAGTTACCGCCAGATTTTGCTAAGGCAACGCCAAAGGTCGAAATTCATAAAATTTCAGAATATGATAATGACGGTCCGTTCTTCGCATGGAACTGGATGGTATTGGGCGAACACTCCGGCACGCACTTTGACGCGCCACACCACTGGATCACTGGCAAAGATCACCCAGATGGTTTTACTGATAAGCTGGACGTGCAGCGTTTAATTGCCCCAGTGAATGTGATTGACTGTGCGGCACAGACGACTACGAACGAGGATTTTTTGCTGACCTCCGAAGGCGTGAAAGCATGGGAAGCAGAGCACGGTGAGATTGGTGCAGGAGAGTGGGTTGTCATGCGCACGGACTGGGACAGCCGCGTAGATGATGAAGTCAAATTTCTTAATGCAGATGAAACAGGTCCGCATTCGCCTGGCCCAACTCCCGATTGCATTGAGTACTTGCTGAATAAAAAGATCGTTGGTTGGGGTACGCAATGTATCGGAACCGATGCAGGTCAGGCGGGTGGGATGGACCCCCCATATCCAGCGCATAATTTGTTGCACCGCGATAACTGTTTTGGTCTTGCGTCTCTGACCAATCTCGACAAGTTGCCGGCAAAGGGTGCGATCCTGATTGCTGCGCCTCTGAAGATCGAGAACGGCACTGGCAGTCCAATCCGCGCGTTGGCGTTGGTTCCTAAGGGCTAGAGCGATGGCAGCGTTTGACCATTTGATTATCGGTACGGGCATCAATGCTTTGGTGGCCGCAGCAATGCTGTCGCGCAAGGGCGACAAAGTACTGATGATTGAGCGTGAAGCTAGGGTAGGTGGGTGCATGTATACATCTGATGGAGTAACATTGCCTGGTTATCACCACGATGTAATGGCTGCGACGTTTGTTTTGTTTTTGACAAGCCCGGCACATCGCGTGTTGGGAGATGATCTCGCAGAACATGGGTGTGAGTTTTGTCATTCCCCGCACCCCACGGCTGTGTTGCGACCAGATGGATCTTCGCTTGTGCTGAGGATGGACCGTGCGGCAAACGTCGCAGCGTTTAATAAGTGCGGTGCTGGGGACGGCGATCAACATGAGACAGATGTTGGTGGAATTGAAGCAGATGCGGAATTTTTGTTTGCTTTACTAGGGCAACCGCTTTGGTCAGGTCAGACTGCAATCCTTATCGCAAAGCGAGCTTGGAAAACTGGCATTGGTTCATTGAAGACATGGTTTGGTGAAGCACTAGAGCCAGCACGCGGATGGTTGGAAACACGATATCAATCGCGCGATGTTCAAGCACTTTGGGCACCTTGGGTTTTACATGTCGGGCTAACACCTGAAGCCAGTTATGGAGGCCAGATGGCGCGCGTGATCGCGTTCGCATTGGAAGCGGCTGGTGCGCCTATCGTTAAAGGGGGTGCGGGAAATGCTGCGGCAGCATTTCGATCTTTGATCGAGGCCAATGGGGGTGAGATCCGTACTGGCATTGAGGCAACAAAAATTATCATTGAGTCTGGTAAAGCAGTTGGTGTTGAAACCGCAGGAGGCGAAGCTATCCTAGCTAGAAATGTGATTGCAAGTACGGCGCCGGGACAATTGTATGAGGTACTGCTGGAGGATGAGAGACGTCCTAAGACGATTAAAAAATATCGTCATGGGCGTGGGAACTTCCAGTTACATTACGCGTTGGATGGACCTATTGAATGGGCCGCAGAAGGGCTGGAAAATGTTGCATTGATACACCTTTGCGATGGTATCGATTCTGTCTCGAAGTCAAGCAACGAAGCGGAGCGCGGGATGTTGCCAGCAGTCCCTACGATTTGCGTGGGACAACCTCATCGGCTTGACCCAACGCGCTGCCCTGATGGAAAAGCGCTTCTATGGCTGCAAGTTCCGGATGCGCCAAGTTTGGTCAAGGGCGATGCAAAAGGTGATATTTTGACAGTACCATATTGGTCGGAGGACATGCGTGAGGCCTACGCCGATCGGATCGAAGGTATCCTGAAGGCCCACATTAAAAATTGGGACAAGATCAAGCTTAAACGACGCGCTTATTCGCCCCATGATCTGGCGCTGATGAATGTGAACCTTGTTGGCGGTGATCCGTATGGTGGGGCGTGCACTTTAGATCAATTCTTTGTCTGGCGACCTCATGCCGCACAAAATAATAACGATACTCCAGTTAAAAACCTGCACCACATAGGTGCGTCGACGCACCCAGGACCCGGCTTGGGCGGTGGATCGGGGTTCAACATAGCAAAGAGGCTGGGTGCATGACTAAACAAGAAAAGTTTTATCCAGAGGTGCAACGTCTGGGAGAAATGGGGCTTGAGAATTTTGCACCCTATCTGATGAACCGCATCATCGGACGCTATAATGCGGCGCTGTCGTCGGAAATGACAAAAATTGGTCTAACCACGCCCCAAATGCGGTCACTAGCTGTTTTGTCTGTGATCGACGGAATCCTAATTCGCGAATTGGCAGTTTATGCAGTTGTTCAACAATCAACCTTAAGCCGGGCTTTAGAAGCGCTCGACACGACTGGATTGGTCCGGCGTGTAAGCGATGAGAATGACAGCCGAGCGACACGGTTGTTTATTACAGACGCGGGTCGCGAGGTTTATGAACGACTTTGGCCGCATATGTCTAAAGCCTCAGATGCGATGTTCAAGGGGATAAACGATACAGAGAGGCGTGCCTTTGTCGGTTCCCTGCAAACAATCCTGCGAAATATTCGAAAACATGATTTTTAATTTGTCTAAAGGGGAAGCCTAATGGCTGAACGTTCGTTCAAGGCTGAGGTGGAACATCTGCGCAAAGGCGATGGCGATGTTTTCACAGGTGAGGGTATTTTGGCCATTACCAAAGCGCTTCTTGAAAATGGTGTAGGTTATGTTGGCGGTTATCAGGGTGCGCCAATCTCGCATCTGATGGACGTGTTGGCGGACGCAGAAGAGCTAATGGGTGAGCTGGGCGTGCGGTTTGTAGCGAACGCATCCGAGGCATCAGCGGCTGCTATGTTGGCTGCATCTGTGCATTATCCAATCCGTGGGGCGGTGACATTCAAAGGACCTGTGGGGGTGAACGTGGCCTCAGATGCGCTGGCAAATCTGTGTTCTTCAGGCGTGAATGGTGGCGCATTGATTATCTTGGGCGAGGATTACGGTGAAGGGTCGTCGATCATGCAGGAGCGGTCTCACGGCTTTGCTATGAAGTCGCAGTTTTGGATGTTGGATCCGCGCCCAAACCTACCGTCGATTACGAAGGCGGTGAAGGACGGTTTTGAATTGTCAGAGGCAAGCAATACGCCCGTGATGTTGATGATGCGTATAAGGTCTTGCCATCTAACGGGTAGTTTCGAGACCCGTGATAATGTGGCCCCTCCGTTGACGGTCAAACAAGCAATTGCCAATCCGCAGTCGGATTTCAACCGCGTTGTTCTACCCCCGATGAGCTATCAGCATGAGCAAGACAAGATTAAGAACCGTTGGCCCGACGCCGAGAGGTTTATCATTGAGAATGGGTTAAACGAACAGTTCGGACCAGAAAAAGCCCCTCTTGGTATTGTTGTGCAGGGTGGCATGTACAATGGCTTGATCCGCGCATTGCAACGGCTGGGTTTGGCAGATGTGTTTGGTGATACCGAAGTTCCAATTTATTGTCTGAACGTCACCTACCCTCTGATTAGAGATGAGTTTGATACCTTTTGTCAGGGTAAAGATCATTTGTTGATCGTTGAAGAAGGGCAGCCTGATCATATCGAGCAACACCTGTCATCATTTCTTTACAAGGCGGGACGAACGCTGAAAGTGTATGGCAAAGGCGTACTGCCAATGGCGGGCGAATACACGGGCCAGGTGATGCTTGATGGTGTTACCGCATTTTTAAAAGTAGCTGCCCCCGATATGTTGCCAGGCAGGATCCGCGCGCCGAATGTTGAAGGTTCGCAAATACCTGATCTGTCTAAAATTGTGCCGATCCGCCCACCTGGATTTTGTACAGGTTGTCCCGAACGCCCCATTTTTGCAGGGATGAAACTTGTGGAACAAGAGTTGGGAAAAAGCCAGATCACAGGTGATATTGGGTGTCATTTGTTCGGTTCACTGCCGCCATTTGAAATTGGTGGCGCAACGATGGGATACGGTCTCGGACCTGCTGCAAATGCTGCTTTTGACGGTGGGGGTGAGCGGCGCGCAATTTCGATCCTTGGAGATGGGGGGTTTTGGCACAACGGGTTAACATCATCGATCGGGAACATGGTGTTTAACAAATCTGATAATGTTGTCATGATCGTCGATAACTATTATTCAGCTGCAACAGGTGGGCAGGATATTTTGTCGAGCCGCGCGATGAATGATACGAAGGCTACAAACAACCCTATTTCTGCTGCACTCAAGGGGGTTGGCGTCGAATGGATCCGTCAAATTGATCATACCTATGATGTAGCTAAAGTTCGCGACACTTTAAAAGAAGCACTGACCACAGATTTTAAAGGTCCGAAGATAATTATTGCTTCGTCCGAATGTATGCTGAACAAACAGCGGCGGGAAAAGCCTCTGCGGAACAGGGCGATTAAGGAAGGACGGCGCGTGGATGTGCCACGTTTTGGTGTTGATAGCGACGTGTGTACGGGCGATCACGCTTGTATTCGGCTATCCGGTTGCCCGTCGTTGTCATTGAAGCGGCTAGATGATCCGTTGCGCGATGATCCGGTGGCGCATATTGATCAGACCTGCGTGGGCTGTGGGAACTGCGGTGAGGTCGCTGACGCTGCTGTCCTGTGTCCCTCATTTTACCGTGCGGACGTGGTCCATAATCCTAGTAGTTTTGAAGTGTGGTGCGCTGGTATTCGTTCAACCGTAATCGCTAAGTTGCAGCGACGGCGCGATGGAAAACGCTTGCGGATGGAGACGCCGACATGAACATGGTGTTGCCTTTAAAAGAAGTGGATGCCCGCGTGGGTGAGATTATCAAGGTGGCGGTTATGGCCGTTGGTGGGCAGGGCGGCGGTGTGCTTACTAGTTGGATTGAAGGAATGGCGCGCAGTCAAGGTTATGCCTGTCAAGGGACCAGTGTGGCAGGCGTTGCACAACGCACTGGCACCACGATTTATTATGTTGAAATGACGCCTGAAAGTGATCAACAGCCCATCTTTGCACTTGCTCCTGTGGGTGGTGATGTGGATGTTCTGATCGCGGCTGAAATGATGGAAGTAGGTCGTGCGGTATTGCGTGGGTTTGTGACGCCAGATCGCACGACTTTGATCGGCTCGACACACCGTGCGTTGGCTGTGTCCGAAAAAACGGCTCCGGGAGATGCTATCGCTGATGCTGATGAGGTGCGCGCGGCCGCTGAGATAGCGGCACAAAGGTTAATCTTGGCGAATATGGATGAATTGGCGTTGGGACAAGGCTCGGTGATCTCGTCCAGCCTGTTTGGTGCCTTGGCAGGGTCAGGCGCCTTGCCATTTCCGCGTGAAGCGTTTGAGGACGCAATCCGGGCTGGAGGCAAAGGCGTTGAAGCTTCGCTTAGGGCGTTTTCGGTTGGTTTTGACACCGCCCAGAATGGTATTGCAGAACCCGAAAAAGATGAGTTTAAACTTAAGCCTGAAATGAAAGGCGCCGGCAACCAGATGCAGAAATGGGAGGTGTTAGTTGGGCGTACCCAAGGATTGCCTCAGCCAGTTCAACAAATGGCATTATCTGGGTTGATGAAGGTCGTAGATTTTCAAGACACCGTTTATGGTGCGAGGTATTTGCAACGGATTGAGGACGTCGTAAAACGCGATGATGAAAACAATGGTTGGTTGCTAAGCCAGACGGCAGCCAAGTACATTGCCAATGCAATGGCTTATGATGATATCATTCGTGTGGC
>Ga0115004_10003302_pt1 | contig 13173 bp, 14 predicted proteins | sample ArcticOcean_MG_C_10_FD_88737 | JGI IMG/M metagenome (GOLD analysis project Ga0115004, IMG submission 88737) | Marine microbial communities from western Arctic Ocean - ArcticOcean_MG_CB11_90 | ecosystem: Environmental > Aquatic > Marine > Oceanic | place: Arctic Ocean: Canada Basin | collected...
AAATTGTAATATCTGAAAAAGCCTGGAGATTGTCACAAAGTGGTTATTCCTCAATGTTTATTATGATAAATGACAAAGTGAGTATAGATGATTTACTTAAAGGAATAATTATTGTATCAGGCAACGATGCTTGTGTTGCTTTAGCTGAAGGTATAGCTGGTACTGAAGAAAATTTTGTAGATATTATGAATGAGAAGGCTAACGAAATTGGCATGCTAAATACAAATTTTGCCAACGCTTCAGGGATCAATGATCCAGACAATTATTCTACAGTTAGGGATATTGCCCTAATGGCCACATATCTAATAGAAAATTATCCTGATTATTATAAGTTGTATGCTGAAAAAGAATTTACATGGAATAAAACTGGTGGTGACCCAATAAAACAAAATAATAGAAATGGTTTATTATATAAAAATATTGGAGCAGATGGAATTAAAACTGGCTATCTTGCCGTTGAAAAATATTCTTTAGCAAGCACGATTAAAAGAAATGGTAGAAGACTAATTTCTGTTGGCAGTGGTTTTAATACTAAATCTGATAGAACAAATGAGTCGATTAAACTTTTAAGTTGGGGTTTTAGGAATACTTTGACGTACGAAATATCCAAAAAAAATGAAACTACTTTTGATATCAAAACTTGGTTAGGCAAAAAAAATTCAATAAAAGGTGTGACTAAAGATAGCTTATATATAACATTAAAAAAAAAAGAAGACAGAAATTTAAGTGTATTTTTAGAATATGATGGCCCGATAAAAGCACCTATTTTGATTGGTGAAAAAATTGCTATAGTTAAAGTTTTTAAAAAAGATGAATTAATAAAATCAATACCCGTTTACGCTTCTGAAAATCTTAATAAACTAAATTTTGTTAAAAGTGTTTTTACATCATTGAATTATTTGATTTGGGGAGATGTTTAAACAAAAATTCTTTTTCATAGTTTTTGAGGGGATTGAAGGCACTGGTAAGTCATTTCAAATTAAAAAATTATTAAGTAATTTAAAAAAAAAAAATATTAATGCGTTAAAAACACGAGAACCTGGTGGGTCACATACAGGTGAAAAAATTAGAAATTTAATCTTTAGCAAAATAGGAAAAAGCTTTCATAAACTAACTGATTATTATTTGATGTTAGCTTCAAGAAACGAACATTTAAAAAAAACTATACTAAAAGCCAAAAAAAAAAATCTATTAGTTATTTCCGATAGGTTTACCGATTCTACTTACGCATATCAAGTTGTAGGAAATAATATAAATGAAAAGTTAAACTATATTAATCACAAATATATTTTAGACGGTGTTAAACCTGATTTAACGATTATTTTAAAATCTAACTTTGATTCGATTTCAAAAAGATTAAAAAAAAGAAAAAATAAAAATAAATATGATGAGTTGAAATATAAGTTTTATACTAAGGTACAAAATGGATATATAAAAAAAGCAAAAAAAAATATGTCAAAATATAGAATATTTGATTCAACTCTAAATAATAATAATTTAGAAAAAAAAATTATAAAATTAATTCTAGAAAAAATAAAATATGACAGATGAACTACATAATCAATCAGCGTTAAATTCTAAAAAATTAATTGGTTTTAAAGAGGAGTTTATTTATTTAAACAATTTTTTAATGACAAATAATTTTCCTGGCTCCTTACTTATTAGCGGAAAAAAAGGTATTGGTAAATGCACTTTTATTTTTCATTTGTTAAATAATTTTTTTTCAAAAAATGACTATAATTTAGAAACTATGGAAATTAACTCTAATTCAATAATTTTTAAAAAAATTAATAATTTAATTTTTCAAAATATAATATTTTTGAGCACAGATATTGTTAAAAAAATTACCATTGAGGATATACGCAAACTAAGAAATACTATAGAAAAAACAACATTGAATAATTTACCTAGATTTATTATTCTAGACGATATTGAATTAATCAATACAAATTCAATTAATGCTTTATTAAAAACTCTTGAAGAACCTAGTGTCAATAATCATTTTATATTAATAAACAATAATCAAAAAAATCTTTTAGATACTGTTTCTTCTAGATGTTTAAAATTTAATATATATCAGAAAAAAAAAATAAGAAATGATGTTATTAAACACCTTTTCAAGAAAAATAATTTAGTGCTAGATGTGAGTTATCTAGATAATGATATTACACCAGGTCTATACTTAAAATTTATTATTATCTGTAACTCTAATAATATTAAATTTAATGGCGACTATCTTTTTAATATTCAAAAAATTTTTAGTTTATATAAAAAAAATAAAGATATGGTTTTTATAAATTTATTATTTTTTATAACTGATGATTATTTTTATAAATTAGCTAGTAAACAAAAAACAAATATAGATTTAGTTAATAATACCCGCATGAAAACAATTGAGCTTATTAATAATTTTGTTAAATACAATCTTAATATAAGCTCTACATACAATGAAATACAAATGAAGTTTATATATGGATAATAATAATTTTTATATTACTACACCAATTTATTATCCATCCGGAGATCCACATATTGGTCATGCGTATTCAAGTATAATAGCTGATATATTTGCTCGATTTAATAAATTAAATGGTTTGAATGTTCATTTCTTAACTGGAACAGACGAACATGGTTTAAAAATTCAAAGAGAAGCTGAAAAAAATAATTTAAAACCCAAAGAATTTTGTGACATTTTATCAAAAAAATTTATATCTTTAACAAAAAAACTAAATTTAAGTAATAATGATTTTATAAGAACAACTGAAGATAGACATTATAAATCCGTAACTAAAATATGGAATAAACTTGAAAAGTCGGGTGATATTTATCTGTCAAAATATAATGGTTGGTACTCAGTTTCTGATGAAGCCTTTTACGATGAAGATGAAACTATATTAGAAAACAATAAAAGAATTTCAACTATTTCTGGTTCGCAGGTCGATTGGGTAGAAGAGGAATCTTATTTTTTTAGATTATCAGCTTGGCAAGATAAGCTTTTAGATCATTTTAAAAAAAATAATAATTTTATAATGCCGAATTCAAGGAAAAATGAAGTTATTCAATTTGTTAAAAAAGGTTTAAAAGATTTATCAATAAGCAGAACTTCATTCAGCTGGGGCATACCAGTGCCTAATAATAGCAAACACGTTATTTATGTATGGTTAGATGCACTTACAAATTATCTGAGTGCATTAAATTATTCCGATGAAAAGAATGACCTTTTTAAAAAATTTTGGCCAGCATCAGTTCATATTATTGGTAAAGACATATTAAGATTTCATGCTATTTATTGGCCTGCTTTTTTAATGGCAGCTAATATAGAGCTTCCTAAGCAAATTTATGGACATGGTTGGATATTGTCAGATGATAAAAAAATGTCAAAATCTCGTGGTAACATTTTAGATCCAGTCACAATTATTGAAAAATACGGAATTGATCAATTAAGATATTATTTAACAAAAGAAGTATCTTTAGGTAATGATGGTAGCATTTCATTAAAAAATTTAAAAAATTGCATTAATAATGATTTGGCAAATAATTATGGTAATTTATGCCAAAGAGTTTTCTCTTTTGTTGAAAAAAATTGTGACAATAAAGTGCCAAAACCAGGTGCTTTTTCAGCTGTAGATAACTCTTTGATTGATAATTTAACAAATTCCTACCCAGATCTACAAAAAAATATGGAGCAGAGAGATTTAAATACCTATCTTAAAAAGGTCATAAGTTTTTCATTTGATGCAAATAAATATTTTAATGATTCTGAGCCATGGGCAGTCAGAAAAGTGGACGTTCAAAGAATGAATACAATTTTATTTACTATAATAGAGCAAATTAAAAACATTAGTTTATTGTTAAACCCTATTATTCCAATTGCCTCTAACAAAATATTAGATAAACTTAATATAGAAAACGAAGACATTTTATTCAAAAATATTTTTAATAAAAAACTATTAAATACAAATTTAAAATTAAAAAAAACAGAAATTCTTTTTAAAAAGGTTGAAGATGATAATTGATTCTCATTGCCATCTAGATTATGAACCAATGTATTCTAATCTAGACCAAGTAATTTCAAGAGCTTTAGAAAAAAATATTAAATATATGCTTTCAATTTCAACTACGAATAGTAGCTATGAAAAGATTCTTATATTAGTAAAAAAATATAAAAATATTTATGGAACTTATGGAATACATCCACACGAAACTTCTAATTATAAAAATTTTTCATCAAAAGATATTATTACAAAAATAAGTAATAATAAAAAAATTATAGGAATTGGTGAAACTGGACTAGATTTTTATTATAAAAATTCAGACATAATAATGCAAAAAAAAATGTTTATCGATCATATCCATGCTGCTCAAATTTTGAATTTACCTCTCATTGTTCACACTAGAGAAGCAGAAAAAGAGACCTATGAAATTATAAAAGAAGAAAAGAAAAAAAAAGATTTTAAAATTTTAATACATTGTTTTACTGGTACAAAAGACTTTGCTCATAAATTAATTGATTTAGGTTCATATATATCTGCTAGTGGTATTGTAACCTTTAAAAAATCTCATGAATTAGCAGAAACTTTTTCTTCTCTACCGAATGATAGAATTTTAGTTGAAACAGATTCTCCTTATTTATCACCCGAACCTTTAAGGGGTCAATCTAATGAACCTAGCCACATTATTCACACAATAGATTTTCTTTCAAAACTAAAAGCTGTTAATTACGAAGTTTTTTCTAAAATTACCTCTGAAAATTTTTTAAATTTATTTGGTAAGTTAAGTTGAAAAATAAATTTACTATATTGGGCTGCGGTAGCTCCATAGGTTCGCCTTGGATTACAGGTAATTGGGGCCTTTGTAATAAAAATAATAAAAAAAATATTAGAACTAGATGTTCTGCGCATTTTTTAATAAATAATGTTTCTATTTTAATTGATACTTCACCAGATATTAAATCGCAATTAGCTAATAATAAGATTATAGATTTAGATTCTGTATTATTTACACATGAACATGCCGATCACACTTCCGGCATTTTTGAATTGAGACCCTTTTTTTGGAAATATAAAAAAACTATTAAAATTTATGGTGAAAGAGAAACTGTTAAAGATTTAAAAAAAAGATATGATTACTGCTTTAAATTTAAGAATGGATATGTGCCTATATTAACGCCAAATATAATTAAGAATAAATTTAAAATTGAATCTGGTAAAAAAATTATTAATATAAATTCTTTTCCAGTAGATCATGGTATGATTAAATCAACAGCTTATGTTATTGAAAAAATTGCCTATATAAGTGATTGTAACAAAATTTTTAAAAAAAACTTTAAAGATTTAGCTAATTTAAAATATTTAATAATTGATTGTTTGAAATTAAGCGAACATCCATCACATTTGAATTTATCTAAAGCTTTAGAATTAGTTAAAATACTCAAACCAAAAAAAACAATTTTAACTAATTTACATACAGATTTAGATTACACTGTTCTTAAAAAGAAATTACCTAAGAATATCATGCCAGCCTACGATGGACTTAGTTTTAATTTCTAGTTTTTAATTTGAGATTCTATATAACTTACAAATTTTTTAGAAGACGGATTAGTTAATGAACTGAAAGTTTTTATAATTTCTCCATTTTTACTAATTACAATTTTGTGGAAGTTCCATTTAGGAATAGCACCTAATCCATAACTTTCTTTTGCCCATTTAAAAAATGGATGTGCGCTATCACCTAATACATTGATTTTTTCAGACATTGGAAATTTTATATTAAAATTTGTTTCGCAAAAAGATTTAATTTCTTTATTAGTTCCAGGTTCTTGGTTGAAGTTATTAGTTGGTACTCCAATAATAACAAAATTCTTATCTTGTTGAGCAGCCCATAATTTTTGTAGTCCCTCGTATTGTGGAGTGAAACCGCATCTACTTGCTACATTAACTACTAAAATGACTTTATTTTTATAATCTGAAAGATCAATATTACCGCCGTCTATTTTCTTAAAGCTGAATTCATAGGCCAATTTATTATTTGCCTGCGTGTTTGAAAATAAGCCAAAGAACATAATTAAAATAAAATAAAAGTTTTTCATAATTTATATTTTTAGAGCTTTTAATAAAGCACTAAATGGTAGCATTATACAATCAAATCTATTTAAATTATTGTTATTTATAAGTATTTTAAATGGCGCAAGTCTTGCAGGGAGGTTTCTCTCTTTATTTTTCATAGTTTTACTAAAACTATCTATGTCTTCTTTTAATTTATCAACTGAAAAAGAATTAATTTTTTTGGCTAAAATAGAAGCTGAAGCTTGGCAAAAAATACATGACTGTGTTTCATATCTCAATATTTTCAACTTATTTTTTTTTATTTTAATTTCAATTTTAATAATGTCTCCACAAAATCTGTTTCTAACTTTAGATTGATGTGTATAATCACCCTTAAGCCCATAATGTTTCGTATCAGAAGCTATTTTTAAAATATTTGTATTAATCATTTTTTGCAAAAAAGTAATAATAACCCATACCCAAATATTGTTGACAATAAGGAGCCAGCCAATACTCCTATTTTAACTCCATCTATATATTGTATATTTTCTGCAAAAGCTAAATTTCCCACAAATAAACTCATTGTAAAACCTATGCCTGTTAATATAGATACAGCATAGAATGACATCCAATTTGAATTATTCGGTTTTTCTGCAAAATTGAGTTTAATTGATAAATATGAAAAAACGAAAACACCAATCTGCTTACCAAAAAATAAACCACAAACAATTCCAAAAGGTACAGGCATTAACAAAGATGATAAATTTAGGCCTTGTAAAGAAACGCCTGCATTTGCAAATGCAAAAAGTGGCATAATACCAAATGCAACATAAGGTGAAATAGAATGTTCTAACTTTAATAATAATGAATTTTTGCTATTTTTAATGTTGTGTGGAATTGTTAATGCTAACAATACTCCAGCTATTGTAGCGTGTATACCTGACTGATGAGTAAAACCCCAAAGAAATATCCCCACTATTAAATAAGGTAAAAAAATCTTTATATTGAATTTGTTTAAGAAAATTAAACTAATCATAGCTGCTAACATTAATAATAAATATATTATCTCAATATTTCCCGAATAAAAAAATGCAATGATTACTATCGCACCTAAATCATCAATTATTGCTAAAGCTGTTAAAAATACTTTCAATGATATAGGAACTCTTTTTCCTAAAAGTGAAAGTACTCCTAAAGAGAAAGCTATATCTGTCGCTGAAGGTATTGCCCATCCTCTCAATGTTTCAGAGTCACCAAAATTTATAAATACATAAAATAGAGCAGGAACTAACATTCCGCCCACAGCACCTATAATCGGTAAAAGAGCTTGTTTTGGATTTGACAATTCCCCTTGAATGAACTCTCTTTTAATCTCAAGTGAAACTATGAAAAAAAAAATAGCCATTAGGACGTCATTAATCCAATGTAGTACACTTAACTTTAGTCCAAAATTTTCTGTACCTAGAGTGAAGTAAGACTTTAATATATTGAAGTAAGTTTCACTGAAACTGCTATTGCTGATAAATAGAGCTATAACAGCTGTAAATAAAAGAACCAAACCTGAGGCAGCTTCTAGTTTAAAAAAATACTTAAAAGGCTTAGAAATATGTTGGATCATACCTACTATTTACTTCTATAAATCATATCTTTCAATTGCCAAAAAGTCATAATTAACCTATAAAAACAGTAAATCGGGGCGTAGCGCAGCCTGGTAGCGCATCTGGTTTGGGACCAGAGGGTCGCAGGTTCAAATCCTGCCGCCCCGACCATTATGAAAAAAGCTAAAATATACATACCCACTAAAACTGCCATGCAATCGGGTAGGGGGAATATTAAGAAATGGATCTTAGAATTTGAAGTTAGAGATCCAACAGTAGAACCGTTAATGGGTTGGGAATCTTCTGATGATACACTCTCAGAAGTAAAACTGGAATTTTTTACTAAAGAGCAAGCCTTAGATTATGCAAAAAAAAATAATATTGAATATAAATTAATAGAAATAAAAAAAAAAAATTTTGTTATTAAATCATACGCTGACAATTTTTTAAAAGATTAGATTATGTGGAGAAGTTTTTTTACTGAAAAGAAATGGATGCTATGGTCTTGGGGAGGATTTTTATTTATAATTTTATCACTCTTGGCTCAAACCTATATAGATGTAAAAATTAACGAATGGTATAAAGGATTTTACGATCTATTACAAAAAGCAGCAGAAAGTGAATTGGCAGAATTCTATGATGGAATTTACCTTTTTATGAAACTAGCAATTCCTTATGTGATTATTTACACAATTACAAATTATTTTACTCGCCTATGGGCATTCAGATGGAGAGAGGCTATGACTTTTTCATACATGCCTTATTGGAGAGCAGTTGACTCTAAAGTTGAAGGAGCTTCGCAGCGTATACAAGAAGACGCAATGAATTTTGCTAAAATAGTAGAAAGCTTGGGACTACAAATTGTGCGAGCAATAATGTTATTAATTGCCTTTATACCTATTCTATGGGGTCTATCAGCAAACGTTATAATTCCTTTTTTTAAAGACATTTCTGGATCTTTAGTGTGGGTTTCGTTAACTGCAAGTTTAGGCGGATTAATAGTTAGTTGGATAGTAGGTATTAAATTACCAGGTTTAGAATATAATAATCAAAAAGTAGAAGCCGCATTTAGAAAAGAATTAGTTTATGCTGAGGATGATAGAAGAAATTACGCACAAGCACCAACAATTCTTCAACTATTTACTGGAATAAAATTTAATTATCATAAATTATTTTTACACTATGGTTATTTTGATCTTTGGATAATAATGTACAATCAATCAATGGTTATAGTTCCTTATCTATTAATGGGTCCTGGCTTGTTTACAGGCGGAATGACTCTTGGGGTTTTAATACAAACATCTTCAGCATTCAGAGAAGTTCAAAGTAGTTTTTCTTTGTTTTTGCAAAATTGGACACGTATTACTGAACTTAGATCAATTTATAGGAGATTGATGGAATTTGAAGAATCTATAAATTTTAATAATGTAAAAAAAATAAAGATATAAATTAATGGAAATATATCTCAAATTATTTGAAGTTTTATTTCCTGTTTTTTTTATTATAGGTATTGGATATTATTTAGGTAAAAAAGACCCTAAATTAAATACAAAATTTATTACTGATTTTGCGGGCAATATAGGGACGCCTGCAATGATTTTTTATACTATTACATCAACAGGAATAACTTTAAATATTTTTTTTGAATATTTTACTTACGCAATAGTTATTGTTTCGGCATTTGCTGTTGTTGGTGCATTAGTATTATTTTTTTTAAAAAAAGATTATGTTAGTGAATTACCACCTTTAATATTACCTAATACAGGAAATATGGGTATTCCTATCTGTCTTTTTGCTTATGGGGTTGAGGGTCTTGGTATAGCCTCTGCTATTGCATCAGTAATAATTTTATTTCATTTTACACTAGGTGTCTTCTTGGCTAAAAAAAAATTTTCATTTAAAATAGTGATTAAGAATGCTCCTACGTATGGAATACTGATTTCAATTTTATTTTTGTATTATAATTGGAATGTTCCTAAATTTATTGAAAATACAACTTTTCTATTAACTTATGCAACAATTTTTTTAGTTCTAATGTCATTAGGGGTAGCTTTAACTAAATTAAAAGTGGTTAGCTGGAAAAAGGCAATATTTCTTGGGGCTATAAGAGTGGTGATTGGACCAGCAATAGGTTTCGCTTTTATAAAAATAATGAATTTAACGGGATTTGCTGCAGGGGTTTTATTAATTCAATCTTCTATGCCTAGTGCTGTACTCACATATTTAGTTGGTTCTTTGTACTCTGAAAAAAAAGTTGTGGACAGTGTTGCAAGTGTAATTGTTACTTCCACTTTAATGTCTTTTATTACCATTCCAATTATTGTATTTATTTCACTAAAATATTTTATTTAAATTTTACGAAACTATTCTATGAAACTAAAAAATAAAAAAATTAAACACTGTTTACTTTGTAAGAATAAATATTTAAAAAATATTTTTTCGCTTGGAAATTTTTTTGTTAGCAATTTTGTAGGCAAAGATAAAATTAAAAAAGGCATCAAAGCTCCTCTTAATCTCTTACATTGCAAAAGATGTTCTTTAATACAACTTTCACATATAGCTCCACAAGAGATAATGTATAAAAGATTTTATTGGTACAGATCAGGTGTAACAAAAACAATGAAAGATGGTCTACATAATCTTTATAAAGAAAGTCTGAAATATGTTAAATTAAAAAAAAATGATGTAGTTTTAGATATAGGAGCCAATGACGGTACTTTATTAGGATTTTATAAAGATAAAAAAATCGTAACTATTGGTTGCGAGCCTGCTGAAAATCTTAAGAAATATTTAAAAAAAAAATGTGATTATGTTATTAATGATTTTTGGAATAAAAAAAATCTAAATAAAGTTTTAAATAAAAATAATTTAAATAAGCCAAAAATAATAACAGCAATCGGCATGTTTTATGATTTAGAAAAACCCAATGAATTCATAAAAGATGCAGCTGATTCTCTCGCTGATGATGGTATTTTTATTGCTCAATTAATGTGTTTAAAATCGATGATAGATAAAAATGATGTTGGAAATATTTGTCACGAACATATAGAATTTTATTCATTAAAATCTCTCAAATATTTATTTGAAAACAACGGTTTAGAAATATTTAAAATTGATGAAAATGATATTAATGGTGGTAGCTATCGTATATATTGTAGAAAATATACAAAAGGTAGCATTAAACTTAAAAACGAAAATGAACTTAAAATGATGAAGAATTTTGTTAAAAGAGTTAAAATTAATAAAAAAAAGATAATTAATTTTATCATAAGAGAAAAAAAGAAAAATAAGAAAATTTTTTTATACGGAGCATCAACAAAAGGTAATACGGTGCTTCAATATTATGGTCTTGATAAAAAAAATATTAAATACGCTGCAGAAAGAAGTCCTGAAAAATGGGGAAAATACACAATAGGATCTGGCATTGAGATTATTAGTGAAAAAAAAGCTAGAATGCTAAAACCCGACTATTTTTTTGTAACACCTTGGGGTTTTATTGAAGAATTTAAAAAGAGAGAAGTTAACTGGTTAAAAAATGGTGGAAAATTTATAGTTCCTTTTCCCAAATTAAAAATAATAGGACTTTCATGAAAAAAAAAATATTAATATTAGGTGTTACCGGACAAGACGGTTCTTTAATGGCAGAGTTTTTATGTAAAAAAAAAATTATGGTTTATGGTTTAATAAGAAAATCATCAAACAGAAACTACAATAACTTAAAAAATGTTATTAATTTAAAAAATTTTAAATTAGTTAATGGTGATGTTTTAGATGTTTTTTCCATAGAAAGAATTATTAAAACTATCAAGCCAAATGAAATTTATAATTTTGCTGACCAAGATCATGTAAGATGGAGCTATCAAATACCTTCATACTCATTTGATATTACTGCATCTTCTGTATTAAAGATTTTAGAAATTATAAAAAACAACAACAAAAAAATTAAATACTTTCAACCTTTAAGTTCCAATATGTATGGAAATATAAAAAAAGCTAAACTTGATGAAAATGAAAAATTTGCACCACTAAGTATATATGCATTAAGTAAAGCAAGCGCCTCTTACATTTGTGAATTTTATAAGAATGTTTTTAATCTAAAAATTTACGGTGCAATTTTTTTTAATCATGAATCTGAACGAAGAACTTCTGAATATGTTACTAGAAAAATAACAAAGGCTGTAGCACGTATTTTTCACAAAAAACAAAAAAAACTTTACCTAGGTGATATCACAAACAAAATAGACTGGGGTTACGCTAGAGATTATGTTGAAGCGGCATATAATATTATGCAACTTAAAGATCCAAATACTTTTGTTATAGGTACTGGTAAAGCTTACTCCATAGAATATTTTGTTAAAAAGGCTTTTAATTATGTTGGCTTAAATTATAAAAAATATGTTTTAATTGATAAAAAATTAATACGTAAAGCTAAAAATAAGACACTTGTCGCAAACACCTCTAAAGCTAAAAAATATTTTAATTTTAAAGCTAAAACAGATTTAAATCAGTTAATAAAGATTATGCTTGATAATGATTTAATTTTAGAAAAATGATTAAAAACTCGATACTCTTATGTACTTTCAATGAATCTAAATACATTAAAGATACTGTAACTAATTTAGATAAATTTATTTCGGATTTAGAAATTATTATAGTAGATGATAATTCCTCGGATAATACAGTAGAAATAATAAAAAATATTAAAATTAATTCAAAATTAGTTTTAATAGAAAGAAAAAAATTACGCGGTTTAGCATCTGCTTTTGAAAGAGCTCTCATTGAATCTAGCGGAGAAAATGTTGGTTGGATTGATACTAATATGGGAGAACTTGTTGAAAAATTTCCTGGTATGATTAAAGAATTGAATAATAGTGACCTAGTTTTGCTATCTAGATATGTTGAAGGAGCTTCAGATGAGCGAGATTTTATCAGAGTTTTTTGCAGCAAACTAATCAATATTTTCTGTCGTATAATTTTAGACAGCAGTATTAGAGATTACACTAGTTCAATATTTATTATGAAGCGTAAAGTTTTAAATGAAACCACGATTATTCCATATGGTCATGGTGATTTTTTTATTGAATTTTTATATCGAGTATCAAAACAATCATTCAAAATTAAAGAAATGCCCTATATACAGAGTAGGGACGATGCTGACGCATCTACCAATACCTCACCTAACTTACCGAGTTTTTTTATTCTTGGCTTTTTTTATTGTGTTAGGGTAATAATAACTAGATTTAGAAAATTTTAATTTATGATCGAAAATATTATTTATAAAAAAAAATTATTAGCTTTAATTGTTAATGGCAACTATCGAAAAAAAAAAGGTATTAGTTTTTTTACACCAAATGAATCTACTCAACAATTTGGATATATGAAACATAAAAAAAATCATATTATTTTACCTCATCTCCATAAAAAAAGAGTTACAAAAATATCATATACTACAGAAGTTATTATTTTATTAAAAGGTTCTTTGAGAATTGATTTTTATGCTGATTTAAAAAAATATTTATTTAGTAAAATTA
>Ga0115004_10003311_pt1 | contig 13162 bp, 14 predicted proteins | sample ArcticOcean_MG_C_10_FD_88737 | JGI IMG/M metagenome (GOLD analysis project Ga0115004, IMG submission 88737) | Marine microbial communities from western Arctic Ocean - ArcticOcean_MG_CB11_90 | ecosystem: Environmental > Aquatic > Marine > Oceanic | place: Arctic Ocean: Canada Basin | collected...
AAAAGAACCAAATTAAGCCTCTTCATAATGATTTGGTAACTATTCTACACTATTTACATCCTACTAGGCGTATGCGGATAAAACGAAGTATTCGGTTACAATTAAATCCCTATAGCACCTATAGACAAACCCATCGTATAAATAAGGCGACCCGTTATGTTTATAAAAAAGTAGATAAGTATTTGCGTGTCTAAAGTAGATAGAGGCGTACTAGTTTTTATATTTATATAATATATAATGCGTATGCCACTATATTATACTACGTCTGCACCATGTCGCCCAAATAACGCAATTGTGATTGGTGGAGTGAATACTGCGGCTAAACGGCGTATTCAACGTAAAGCTTTGCATAGTTGTAGGAAGGTTAGGCCTACGCCGCCGCCGACGCCGCCACTAACACCTACTGCATCATCACAATCAGCACATAATTGTTATACAAAAGAATTATGGACTGATGATAAAAAAAACTGGTGTTGTAAGAATATGAGTTTAGGATGTCCAACCGAGAACGCATCTTAACGTTTTCTACGCCGTTTCTTAGATTTACGCTTCTTTCGGGATTTCCGGCCTTTTTTAGATTTTTTACGCGATCGCTTTGCAGTAGTGCCTTTAACTGCTTGCATTTTGGTAGGATGTTTACCGCTTTTTATTAAATCCCATTCCTTCTTCGCTAAAGGTAGCACCGTTTTCATAGAGGTGCCTTTGCCTTGTTCTTTAAATATTGATTTCACCGTATTCAACCACGTAGTTGGCGTTTTTGTCATATATATATCCATGATATTTTAATTTTTCTAAATCGCTAAATATCTAAACTCACTGTGTTTTTATCCGATTTTTGCCTTCGCTTCGTTCTCTTCGGTGGATTGTGATTCTCCAACTCTTTTAGTTCTGAAATACTTACCGTACTACTATTATCTTTGGGTAATTCGATGGTTTTGCTTTTCAGACCTGATAGAAGGTCAGATATATCGGATGGCCCCTTCATTTCGGGTCTGGATATACGGGAGGTTTTCAGAGGTGGGTCTGCGGGGGCACCGTGTTGGTGGAGACTGATGCCTTCATCTACAACCCCTCTACTAAAGCCTATATCGGGTCGCCTAGCTGGGGGAGGGATAGAATTGTATCCGTGCGTTCTAACCGCTGGAGGAGGAGGACCATGATTATCCATGACATCATTCATAAAATTACCAAATTGTGGATTATTCTCTCCCATATGAGATGCGGCTGCCTGAGTAAATTGCTGCATTAATTCCGGATTTTGCTTCATGATATCATCCATACCTGGCATGGCGGATTTAAACATGGAATTGGTCATATGAACCATAATTGCACTACCTCCTAACTGAAATAGTAATTTAAGTTCTGGTGCGAGACTAGCTTTAGATTTATATTTTTCATGTAATTCGCCAAATATTTCGTCATAGTCATCAATGTTTTCGTTCATTTGTTCTCCCCATCCATCTAGCTTCACATCGAACGGGTCGAACCGGTTATTTAGGAATTCTAAACCTGTGATAGCAGCCATGAGCATTTTACCTTGGAATTTAACAGCATTGCTTTTTTCTTTTTCTGAAACATGGGACATGTATTCGCCCTGCATTTCAAGCAGCGATGACTCCATCGTGTATTTTTTGGAGAGATTCACTCCCTTTTTTTCTAAAGCTTCTAACTTTCTCAGACATTTAAATTTCTCTTGGACCATTTCTTCTGGTTTCATTTTATTCTCAGGTTCGGGGTTAAAATTCTCACCTATAGGTATGTCTTTAAATTTATTATAACCATCCCAGGTGGTTTGTTTGATAGGTTCATTTATGGTAACGCTAGGCATACTAGGCAGCTCTACTGGTGCACTATCGGGCGATTTAGATACCTGTTCTATTTTACCCGAAAATAAGGAGGATTGCATCGTCTTTAGATTGGATTTCGGAGCAGAAAGGTCGTTTAATTCTTTTTCTAATTTATTAAGGTCGTCTAAATTAATGTCCGTGTTAGATTTAGTTTTATCTGGTAGTTTTTTTTCATTCATTAATAGTTCAATACCGGGACCTAACGATTCCTTTTTATTTACAGAAATCGTATCTAATTTAATTGGTGTAATATCCATTATGTAATAATTATATGATATAATTTTAAGTATTACGTAAAAGATTATTTATATAAGCATACGAAAGGGCTTGTAACAAACTGTCTGCTAAATCATCCTTTTTATTATTTAATAAAAAGAGGTCGTACCATGTAGGGTGTTCCGTTTTAATTAATGTGGTGGTAATCTGAATAGCTGCGGCTTTTCTCTCTTTATAGGTGGTTTTGGTGGTAATAAAATGTTTTAGCTTACTTACGGACGAGACAAATTCTATACGTGGGATCATTTTAATAATAAAATATTGGGCGATCATACCTTGAATGGTTTTCATGCGAGTGGCTATTTTACCCATTTGGTTTTCAATCAGTACTATATCGATGGATTGATTCGCAAAGAGTACATCAAAGTGATGTACTATATTTCTTCCTAATACAATCAAATTGATATTATTGGCGTTGGGTGGTTTTATGGCGGTACAAAAATGATCTGTTAGGTGTTTAGTTAGGGTACGTTTATTGGGTTTTATACTCTCACCCAATTTATATTTTTTTGCTAATAGTATTAATGCATCAAGAGAGAGATGTTTTATATTTAATATTTTCTTGGTAGGGAGATGGAGACTATTCGCCTTAGCGTGGGATTTGCAATATTTTATATTATTATACATAAATACTGGAACACATTCACATTGACTGCACTTGGTAGTGGTGCTAATATCTATTATTTTCCATAAAATGATATTATACTTGTTATCTATAATATCAATTAAACAAAAGGCTAAATGTTTAATCCCTACATCTATACTTAATATTTTCATATAAGTATACTTTACTGCGCTCTTTTAAATGATAATAATACATCTTGATCTAAAGCAGGGACACTCATTCTAGACTCTAGAATTTCTTTAGAGAGATATAGCTCTTTTAGATCGCTAGTCTCATATCCGATAGGTTTGGTTTTATCCCCAAACAACTGATATAGAAATGGCATATTAGTAATCTTGCCCGAGTTATAAAAAGGGCATGCGCTGCATTCATCGCACGCCATCAATTGATTTACTTCTATAATTTTGTTAGAGTTTTCTTGCAAATATCTTCTATACTTCCAGTTGGTATTAAGGTGCTGCTTATCACGAATACTCTCATTAATAATGGCTTCGGGTCTAAGATCTGTAAAATTTCGCCCATCATTCATAAATGGCGGAAAATTAGTGTATTTGTTATTACTTCCATTATAACATGCCATGTGTATTATACAGAGAAAAAGTTTTAACCTTTAGTTATTTTTTTTTAACAAATCTATTAATTCACTCTTTTTTAAACTTTTTAACGACTGGGTCGTCGTAATATTTTTACTATGTACTAATTTTCTTAAATCTGGCACCTTCATTCCTTTATAATTAGGAGAGCCGGGTTCCAACACATCATCCTCGGAATCCTCGTCGGAATCCTCGCCGGAATCCTCGTCGGAATCCTCGCCGTCAGCATCCCCATCTGGCGGTTTCACCCCCGGCATGTCCTCTACATTCATTAACTTTGTGTCATTAGATGACATTTCAGTAACATCTAATATTTTATCCATTTCATTATTATTAAAATTAAATACCTTTAACATATGCTCTTTTAAGGGTTCATTATCAAGATCTACAATCTTTACATTTGGAAAGGGACAGAACCCCCCTTCATCCTCCGATTCAGTCTCGGACTCTGACTCGGATAAAACAACCTCCTGCCGGGTATCATTTGTAGTAGGCGCGCCGCCTCCAGTTGCGGGATAATTTTGTCTTAAAGTATCCACCGAAGTGGCTAATGTTTGGCTTAACTGAAATATCGCCGCAAACTTTTGTTCTAAAGTCTTTAATTGTTTTTTAAATAAATATACTACTAACCCTACTAATAAAAGGGTAACACTGATACTTAATACAAATCCACATCCTTCTAGTCCGAACATTACTTATCTGGGATATATTATTAATGAGGTATAAACGAATTAGATAAATTATCTTTTGTTTTAGATATAATAGTTGGGGGATAATTGAGTTGTTCCAATACGTGAACGCCTCCTTGTATGTTAGATATGCCCTGTTTAAGTAAATAGGTATAATCGATTGTATCGTTCTGTTTTATAATGGCCATATTATAGTTTTTGGTGGTTGCGTCTTCTAGTTGTTTGCATAATTCGATATAATGAGTAGTAAGCATAAACGTTACATTCTTTTTTTGAGATAAATAGGATAAGAATGCCTGACCGCTGGCAACCGCTTCATATGGATTTGTACCGGAGTATAATTCATCAAAAATACAAAAGATGGTTTCGGTTTCTTTTGTATCGTTTATATTATCTAACATTTCTTTACATCGTCTAGCTTCCGCCTGAAATAAACTATCCCGGTTAGAGGTATCCGGAATATTCAAATAACAATGTATATACGTATATGGATTTATTCTCGCCTTTTTATAAAATCCATAACCGATTTGCTGACTTAATATAATATTTATTAATGTGCTTTTCAAAAAAGTAGTTTTTCCCGACGCATTAGGACCGGTTATTAAAAAGTTATGGTCCAGAGTATTCGTATTTTTAACGCAGGTGTTATAATCTAATAACGGGTAATAGTTTTCTACTATTTTATTCTTTCCTTTGCCATATTTGCACTTATTTATTTTATTATCTTTTATTAGTAATTGAATTCCTGTAATATTATCTAGGTAACCTTGAAAGGACAGGGCATAATCAATGGTGTCGTGCATAGACGTATCATTGTATAATTGATAAAATACTTTCATATGTTCGCCTAAAGTAAAGGCGGTGATCTCATGGTTTTCAACTAATCCGCGTAGTTTTATCAATCTATCTCTATAGATGGATAATTCGTTATTAAATAGCATATAGGTGGGATAATTTTTAGAAACCGATAAATAGTCGGACATTTTAGAAACGGTGTCTTGGGAAAATTCCTTCAAGGTCACGAATAACTTTTGTACAGATAGCGTATTTTGATAGAACTGATAGGTAGATTTGATATTTTGATATATTTGAAAGATATACATTAGTAAAGATGCTATTATGTAACATCGTTGTTTAGCCGTTGCGGTTTGCAACTCAAATAATTTTCCTAAAGGATGCCTAGATAATATGCCTTTTAACATCGTATAATATTGGCTAAAGGTCAACTGTGGGTTTTTAAGCTTCAATAATATATATGGTAGAATACATACCATAAGGGGTAGAATGATAGTCATTAGAGGGGAAAGCATCGTATTTATGCTGCTTAATTGCAGAAATAATGAATTGGTATTTAATCCCTTTAATTGTTTCCAATCTAAATAATTATATTTTTCTATAAAATTGTTCTGGTCCTTGAACTCTAGCCACTCGGTAGTCACATTATCCAATCGTTTATAAGGTGAAACTTTTAGAGTTTTATATAGTTCTTGTGACTGTGTAAGAAATTTTCTATCATAAGAATAAGATTGTACCCATAGGTCCAATAGTTTGGTACCCATTATAGTTTTTGGCTTAAAGAGAGTAAGATAAACCGAATTCGGTCCATGAAGATTTATATCAGTTATAGTATTTGGAGTGAGATCCTTCGTTTTGTGATTATACTTTATTGGTAATTTAAAGTTACTCATTTATAGAGAGAAATAATATTAATAGCATAATATTACGCTAATTCTATAAATTCAGCAGGGAGTTCTGTTATATCTGTATTATAATATGACTCAACTTCTCGTAGCATACCCGCATCATAGGTAGTGATGAAATTTATCCCTGTGCCTTTGCGACCCCATCGCCCACTGCGACCAATTCTATGAAGATAGGTATGAACGTTTTTAGGAAAATCATAATTAACCACTACGCTTACTTGTTGAATATCTATCCCTCTAGAAGTTAAATCAGTAGAGATTAATATCCTACTTGTACCTGTCTTAAAATTATTATATGCTTCTTTTCTCTCGCTTCCCATCATTTTACTATGAATGCAAATTACTGGAAAATCATCCTCAATCATTCGGTCATATAAATAATCTACCGTTTTTACCGAATTACAATATATAATGCATTGAGACACCGACAAACGCTCATATATATCTTTTAACGTATCATACTTGAATCGTGGATGGTCTAATGCAATATAATACTGATTAATTCCTTCTAGAGTCAACATATCAGCCTTCACTAATATCGTTTCCGGCTCAGAATTAAATAAATGCCGTAAATCTGCGACATTATACATCGTTGCGCTAAATAAACATAACTGCTCATATTTTATAATAGAAAATATACGTTTCATCTCATTCTCAAAATCGTCCGAAAATAATACATCTAATTCATCACATACCACCGTATTAATATTGGGGTTAATTTTGTTTGCTTCCAGTAAATGTAGCAGCCTACCGGGTGTTCCACATATAATATGCGGAGAGTTTCTATTCAAATAATATAAATCTTTATTTATTTGTTCTCCTCCAACACATAAATAGCTAGTAACATTAGGCATATATTTAGAAATCTCTCCAAATATAGAATGTATCTGGGTGATTAATTCTCTCGTTGGTGCAATAACCAGTATTTGAGTTTGAGCTTTTGTTAAATCTAACTTATTTAATGTACCAATTACAAAAGCCCCGGTCTTTCCTGTTCCTGATTGCGCTTGCGCTATAATATTATCACCATTAGAAATCTTACTAATAGATTGTTCTTGTATAGGACTTGGCATTTCAAATCCGATACTCAATATGCCCCGCAGTAAATGTTCATCGATATCACAGATTGTTTCCCACGAATTCATAAGAGTATCTTATGAATCATTATTTATATTAATATAAACATTTATATTATAATAATAGTATGCTTTACTCTCTAGCAGATATATATTTAATAAAACAGACCATGTCTAAAAATAATATATCGCGAGAGGTAAAACATACCATTAGTGAATTAAATAATATAATTAGTAAGAGAAATTATAAATTAACGCCAAGTTTTAAGGCTAAACAGGTTGTCCTCCCCAGAAAGGTGAATAAACCGGTAAATATAATGAATGATCTCCGTTTAAATATGAATAAGCTGAGTGTAAAGAATTATGCCAGGCTATATGAGAAAATCAAGGTATTGTTGAGGGATTTAAAGCCTGAAGCGAAAGAGAGGGAAGAGTGCGCTACTATGTTATTTGAGTTGGCTAGTGCGAATTTATTTTTTTCTGAATTGTATGCAGATTTATATCAAAAATTATATGTAGAGTTTGATTTTTTGAGAGAACCATTAACTAATTCATTAAAGACGTTTATATCTTCGTATAAGAATATAGAAAATATGTCGAGCGCTGAAAATTATGATATGTTTTGTAGTATTATTAAGAATAATACAAAACGTATTGCGTTATTGACGTTTGTAATATATTTAATGAAAGGCGATGTAGTAAAAGGGCTAGGTGGGAAAGGAGATGTTATTATGGAGTTGACGTTATATTTAGTAACTAATATAGATACGTTATTATCCACCAATCAGTCGGATCAGATAGAGCAGTTGGCAGAAAATTTGCTGGTAATAATTAGGTTGACTGGATTACAGATATTATCAAGGGATGACTGGCTTGTAGTTGAAACACATATAGATAAAATCAGTAATGCTAAGCCGGCAGATTATGAAGGTCTAACCTTTAAAACCGTTTTCAAGTATCGGGATATGAAAGATATAATAAAATAAGGATAAAAAAATAATATTATAAACTAGTATGGTGAAATCTAAATTGGATCCTAAAATAGATTACCCAGATAATTCGGCATTAAATAAATCGGATGAGAATATCACTTCTCAAGCATGGTATTATAATTTATATAATAATAATATTATCATAGCGGTAGGTGTTGTATGGGAGATGAATGATGATATTGCCACCGTGCCTATTTATTTGATTAGTAGCGAGGATGATAAAGTCATTAAACAGATTGGTTTATTTGAAATGAGTCCTGAAAAGTATAAAAATTCTTTAGAAACAGATGAGGATGGAGATGAAATATTAAATATCAATAAATTAGATGCACCATTAATATATGATATAGAGAGCCTAAAGCAGGAGGGCGCGCCCGAGGAGAAGGAAATATCCTCTGTTTCATCCGTTCTTGCTCCTCAGGATAACCCGGTAGTATCGCCTTTAGTAAACCCTGTAGTGACGCCTTTAACTAGTCCGGTAGTATCTCTCCCCGAACAAACGAAAGAAATGAGTGCCGCCGAATATGTAAAGAACCCTACCGGTGCTTGGATAAATAAGTATCTAAACTCTTCCCATTTTCGTATAGAGGATGTAAAATCGGACGGGAGTTGTTTTTTTTATGTGGTGCGCGATGCCATGAATTCGGTAGGTAATAAGTATACTATTGAAGACTTACGTAAAATGCTTTTAACGTACCCAAAATTAGAGGACACCTATAATACAGAAAGGAAAATAATAAAGGATGCTGTAGGTGTAATGAAGTTAAATGAGAAAGTGTACAATGAATGTACTGCGTTGTTAAAAGGTAAGACAGTAAAAACAGCAAAAGATAAGAAAGCTTACAAGACAAAGTGTGATGAAATCACTAGACTGGTAGATGAGGCAAAAGAGATATTAGAACCATTCAAGGCTATACAAGATATTGATACATTTGAGGAGTATAAAGCGTATGTGTTAAAGCACAAGTGTTGGGCAACGGAATGGTCCATGCAACATATAGAGAATACCTTAAATATAAAAGTAATTATATTTAATAATGAGAAGTATAAGCAGCAGGAGAAGATGCCGGCTGGTCGTAAAGTAGATCAGGTTATAAACTGTATGGAGTCGGAGGTAACAAATCCCCAGTATTATATCCTAGCAAACTATATAAATGAGAATCATTATCAGCTGATATATTTTAAAGATGTATTAGCGTTCAAGTTTAATCAGTTGCCCTATATGTTAAGAAGTAAGATTCTAACGAGATGTATTGTAGGAAATAAATCTTCTAGCTGGAATAAATTAGTAGATTTTAAAGGTATGAAGGAATCCGCACCAAAGAAAAAGACCGCTGCCGCTATATGCAAGGGGCTATCAGAAGAGGAGTGTAAAAAACGGGAGGAGGACTGCAACTATAGGAAAGGAACGGAACGACAATACTGTGCAAAAAAACCAACAAAAAAATAAATGAATATAGTATGAAACCCTCCAAACAATTAAGACACCGAGTGAATAAATTTACCCGAGAGATTAAAATAGCCCATAAGAAAACATTAGAACAAATTAAAAAAACCCATATAACTACGGAACGAATACATTTAATCTCTCAACTAGATCTAGGCGATATAACAAGCAACCCGTTTCTAGATAAAACAATTCAAACTCATATAGTTAATAATAGCAACCACCGCAAACAACTATATATTCACGGCAAACTAAAAATAACTATTATAGATGAACACGCGATACCTAATAAGTATTTTTATCATATATTAGATTGGTATTATTTTATACTACCGTATGCTAATAAATCGTGTACTAAACCCTTACACATTACTATCTATTTGACTCCCTTTAAAAAATTACTACCATCAAAGGGTCAAATAATTGGTCCATATAATGTGAATAGTGGGTCAACCCGAGTATGTACGGCTAGTTCGTCGAATATACTTATTTGGCGAAAAGAAGAGTGGTTCAAGGTATTAATGCATGAGTCGTTTCATTATTACAAGTTGGATTCCTTTCATAATGCACAAAATGCGCCGGACATGAAAGAAATGTTTCCCATCGATTCGGATTTTTTAATGGGAGAGGTATACAGCGAAACATGGGCGACCATTTTACATACCATCTTTTATTCCTTTTATAACAACGCCAATATATGGCATCTATTACAACAAGAGAGAACTCATTCCGTAAAACAAACCATCCATATTCTACAACATATGGACCTCACCTACAACGATATCATTACTAAGCATTCCCCTAAATATAAGGAAAACACTAATGTTTTTTGCTACTATATTGGCAAAATGATATGTCTATACCACCTAAATCAATTCATTCTATGGTGCTCTACCTATACACATCTCACATGTAACAAACCTCTTCCTCTTTTCCTTAAAAAGTATTTCAATAATGAGACATTATTAAAGGAAATACATACCATTAAGCGCGTACCTTACTCCCTGAAAATGTGCCATTATGCTATATTATAATATTTATTTTTATATATTATAATATTTATTATTATTTAAAAGATTGCCGTTATTTCCTGTCCAGCCTTAAGAAAATGGGGACTCATAAACTTCTGCAGATTAAAATAAGTCAACTCATCCGTCTTCTGCACCTTGAGAAGCTCTGAAAGAGCCTTATCCGCATTAATAATCCGGCCATTATCTTTATCTTGCAGATTATTTGCCCGAATATACTTATTAATCTCTCGCGTCACCTCTGTGCGCGCTACCTCACTCCCATGCTGCCGATTCAAAAAATCTGCTAATTCCTTACTAATACGCGTTGGCTTTACAAAACCACTAGGCTTACGGTTACTAGACTGTTTCTTTTTTTTTAGTTTTTGGGCAGCCTTTAATTCCTTCGTTACCGATTTTTCTAATGACCTAAACGTAGATTTTAGACTACTTAACTGAGTACTAACCATCTGCAGATCACGCAAGAAGCCAGCAAATTCTACCGATAAACCATCCACCGGTTCAACCACCTCATTCACTGGTTCAGTAGATACCGTTTCAGGAGCAGGAGCAGGAGCAGGAGCAGGAGCAGCCGCCTTCACTTTTTTCGCCTTAGTCGTTTTCGGAGCAGTCGTTTTCGGAGCAGTCGTTTTCGGAGTCGTTTTGTTCACCATTACTAAATAATAGCAGTATTATTTAAGTCTTTTTACGCATTATATTTAATTAAATGTTATGGATCTGTAACGACAACAGATTGATAAAGCCATGGCAAACTTTCGGCCGCTTCGGTAGATACTAGCGTTAATGCTTGCAGTACATAACATATTCCTGTAAATTTATCATTGTCACTAGCCGTCGTATGGATAAAATTTTCTACAATTGACACAACATAGTCTTTAATATGATCGGTTTGGATATAAAGCATATTAAAATCCCTAAAGGGTGTACCATACGGGGGACATATTAATCGTTTCGTTGCCATAGGGATCTCGGCTCTGTAATTCCAAATATCATATAATGCTTTAATAAAGGTTATTAATTTATTGGAAGATAATTCATAAAACCATTGAGGATTGGTGTAAAATCCCCGTTCTTCAATCGTTTGAAATAGTGCTAAAATGCGAAACTCCATCGTTTTTTCATTAGATACAACCGTGTCAATATTGAAATCCATCGGAATCTGTAGCCATTTTGTATATAGTATTAATTTATTAAATCTCTCCATCGTTCGTATGTCTAACGGCGCTCTATTATATGGATTTAAGGCATTTTCCTTCTTTATTAAATGATAAAACGAAACGATATCAAACGCCCAATTAAATTTATTTTCGGTAATAACAAATAGATGACTATTATTTATATCTGCAATGTTATCCAAACTAAAAAAATCGACATCATTAGTATACTCTTTCTTAATATTATGTAATTTCTTCCACACCCTATATACATGTAATCTCCAGATCTTATATACCTTTTCTGCTAAATTCCTAGTGTTCTTAAAACTACTCACACGATCCACTAATAGTGCTTTATTTCCAGACAACTTTAATTTATGTAGCCTACAATAAGCCTTTAATTCTTTTATAGTCGTTTTCATATATATATATATACTATCATTCTTTTATCGTGGTTTTCATATATATATCACCCTTGCATGTATTTTTTCAAAAAATTGATTTAAAGATTGCATACATAATATATGTAATTATGTCCGCCTCCCTAATCATCACCGGTTCTGAATTTGATGCTTCCACTCAGGTTGAATACGCCAAACCCCGTATTAACAAATCCGGAGGTAAAAATATTGGATTGAAGAATAAAGACACGAAAAAGCAGCTATATTTATCGACTCCTCTTCTAATGACGTGGGGGGTGAATGAGAATGATTTTAATAAAACGGGGAATTATACCTATGATATGGCGCTGCAATTTCCGAGGGAATCTGACTCTAATTATTCCGATAATACTGCGAGCTTTTTGAATAGTATGGTAGAGCTAGAGACCAAACTAAAGGCAGATGCAGCAGCTAATTCCAAGGAATGGTTTAATAAGGGATCTATGAGTGCGGAGGTTATTGATGCCCTTTGGAGTCCGATGTTGAGATATCCAAAGGGAGATGATGGTGAACCGGACCGTACACGCAGTCCATCGTTGAATGTAAAGTTGCCTTGCTGGGATAGTGAATTTAAGTTTGAATTGTATGATTTAAATGAGAATCCAATCTTTCCACCTGAAGATCAAACGAATGCGGCAGATCTTCTAAAGAAACTAATCACCAAGACACAGAATGTTGCTCTTGTCATTGAATGTGGCGGAGTATGGTTTGCAAATGGTAAGTTTGGTGTAACGTGGCGGCTAACTCAAGGAATTGTAAAGCCGGTGGAGACGCTAAAGGGCAAGTGTCATATTAAGTTGGATTCGGCTACACGAGCGCAACTGCAGCAACAGCAAGCACCTGCGGTTCAAGAGGACACTACTCTAGCAGAGGATTCTGATGATGAAGTAGAGCTAGAAGTCGCGGTAGAAGCAGAGGTAGAAGCAGAGGTAGAAGCAGAGGTAGAAGCAGAAGCAACTCCTCCGCCAGCACCAAAAAAGGTGGTTCGCAGAAAGAAGAAGGCTTAAATAAATTAATGAAAAATAAAAAATAAATAAATTAAATATATTTTTTATTTCGTATCATTTAAATACTTATTAAACATCGTTCCTGCGCTCGTTCTTACATAATATTATATATCTATCCTATAATGAAATACTTGGGTGGAAAACAAAGATTAGGAAAACATCTGGCGGTTATATTAAAACAATATATAGACAAAAGCGTTACAAAGTATGATATTAAAACCTATATGGAGCCGTTTTGCGGTGCGTTGGGAGTGTTACAAAATATGACAGATATTAGTCTTAATA
>Ga0115004_10003314_pt1 | contig 13151 bp, 12 predicted proteins | sample ArcticOcean_MG_C_10_FD_88737 | JGI IMG/M metagenome (GOLD analysis project Ga0115004, IMG submission 88737) | Marine microbial communities from western Arctic Ocean - ArcticOcean_MG_CB11_90 | ecosystem: Environmental > Aquatic > Marine > Oceanic | place: Arctic Ocean: Canada Basin | collected...
CGTTAAATGGAAAATTAGGAACTCCCATTTTGTCTATATCCTTAATTATTTTTTTTAATAAATCTGCAGAAAGTTTTTTTTCCACACAGTAAATAAACATTATTAGCTCTTTTATCTTATTTTTACCAATTTTGTAGATATTCTTTTTTAAATTTTTTTTTAAATAATTTTTATCTTCTTTAAATTTTATGTAATTTTTTTTAATAAAACTTAAGTCTTTTTTCAATTTATTAGAAACTTTATATTTATGACAGAAATATTCAAAATTATCTTTTTCATCTATTAAAAGTATAGAAAAAATTGATTCTGGTGTTTGATATATGATTTTCATTTTTAATAAGTGGTAAAACGCTTCGATTCTATCTAGATATTTAAATTCAGGAAAAATAACTGAAAAAATATTTTTAATATCTTTATTTTCTATAATATTATTAATATTTTTTAGTTTAAATATTTTATAAAGTTCACCTAATACTCTTTCCTTTGAAAGATTTTGTATGCCTGCAAGATTAAGTTTAATGGATTCTATTATCTTAATGTCAGATTGTTTGCTATTATAGTGTATTGAAAACCTTATAAATCTAATAATTCTTAAATAATCTTCTTCTATTCTTAAGGCTACCTGTCCAATAAATTTTATTTCTCGTTTTTTTAAATCATGCCTTCCATTTTGTGGGTCGTATATTTTTCCTTTTCTGTCCATATATATAGCATTAATAGTAAAATCTCTTCTCTCTGAATCTTGTTTCCAATCATCTATAAATAATACCTCTGTATGTCTGCCATCGGTTTTTGTATCTTTCCTTAATGTGGTGATTTCAAATTTACTTGAATTTATAATAGCTGTTACAGAACCATGTTCTAACCCGGTATCTATAATTTTGAACTCTGTGCTTTTAAATTTTTCTCTTATTTGTTCTGGGGAAAAAATAGTCGCAATATCGATATCATCTATATTTTCGTTGTTTATAAACTTTCTAACGCATCCACCCACGAACATCGCAACTTGACTATTTTTCTCCTTCCCTCTTTCCAGAATATAAAATAACTTTTTAATATCTTTGGATTTATAAAAAGGGAAAAAAAATTTATTTATCTTGTAAAAAAAAATTGTATTTTTTGATAATTTTTTCATTTTTTTGGCTGGGGCACTAGGATTCGAACCTAGGATGACGGTATCAAAAACCGCTGCCTTACCGCTTGGCTATGCCCCAATATAATCGACTTGATATACCATAAATACCAATAATTAAATAGATTTTGTAAGAACGCACCAGTAATTTGGAAATTTCTTCTTTAAGACCTTGACTGCTAAACTGGCTGATTCTCTGCTAGAAAATGTTCCAAAGCAAACAGAGCCGGAACCTGTCATTCTAGAAAATAAACAATTTTTTTGAAGCTTGATTAAATTCAAAATAGTTTGAATTTTTTGATATTTTTTTTCCACAATTTTCTGTAAGTCGTTAACTTCATGTCTTAAAAATTTATTATATTCTTTTTTGATAAGTATTTGTGATGGGTCTATTCTAATAGGAGAATTAAATTTTTTTACCTGAGAATATACTTGTCTTGTTGAGCTTCTAACGTTTGGGTAAATTAGTATAAAATAAAATTTGTATTTTTTTTTGAAGGTTAAAACTAACTTTAAATTTTTTTGAAATGAATGATTAAAAAAAAACAATCTTAGATCTGAACCTATTTTATTCTCAAATATTTCCAACAGTTTTAAACTTACATTATCTTTTAAAAAATACTTAATTATAGCAGCGGCATTTCCAGTCCCGCCACCAAGACCCGCAAATACTGGGATTTTTTTGTTTATAACAATTTTATATTTTTTCTTGGAATCTATAATTTTATGATTTCTTAATAATGACAGGACAATAGTTACTGTGTTTATTTTTTTATTAATTTCTTTTTTAAAAGACCCAGTAAACACTACTACGTCATTTTTTTTCTTTATTTTTTTAATTCTTATTTCGTCATGGAGATCTATGAGCATTGATGTGGTTTGTATGTTATGAAGACCTTTATTGTTTTTTTTTAAAACTCTTAGAAATAAATTAATTTTAGAGTAAGATTTGATCATTGCTTGTTTAGTTTTTAAGCCCGAATAATAACTTTTGTTCGATTTCTTTTTTTAATTTTTCTTCTGTTTTTTTTAGTTTTAAAACATATTTCCAGTAATATCGTGCTTGTACTTCTTTACTGTTCATCCAAAGTGCATCGGCATAGTGGTCATTAACTACAGGGTCTGAAGCCATATATGTAACTGCTAACTCTAAGTATTTTTTAGCTTCTGCATAATTTTTTAATTTAAATAAGGCCCACCCTAAAGAGTCAATAATATAACCGTTGTCTGGTTTTAATTTATTTGCTTTCTTAAGCATTTCTAAAGCCTTTTTAATATTAATCCCTTTTTCTATCCAAGAATAAGCTAAGTAATTTATTACAAAGGCATCATTAGGTGAGGCGTTCAATGAATTAATTAAATCAGTTTTGGCCTTATCCCATTTATTGGTTCTTTCGTAAGCAATACCTCTGCCATCTATCGCCTGCGGATAGAGAGGATTATTTTTTTTAATTAAAGAAAGAACTCTTGAGTAATATTTAATTGATTCTTCATACTGTTCGTTGTTTTTTAAAAATATAGCATAATCAAGTACTTCATAAATTGTTGGATTTGATATTTTTTCAAACGCTTTTTTTAAGCTGATCATCGCATATTTTTTTTTATCTTGTTTATTAAAAATTAATGCAATTTGTTTTGAGGCATACCAGCTGTAGATTGAACCTTTTTTTTTTATTTCAATGTAAATTTTTTTAGCCTCTTCGTACTCTTGTATAATAAAAAAATTTCTTGCGTAAAGAATATCGAATGAAACAAAATTTGGATTTAAATATTTAGCTAGATTTAAATAAAAATTAGACGCTAAATAATTATTTTGTGAAGACAATGCGTTTGAAGCTATATAAAATATTTCGGCTATTACCTCTGATATTTTTTTGCAGTCAAATTTATTGTTACCATTTTTTCTTTCAGAATCAAATTTTAGTTGATTGAGCATTAAGTTTTCAGGATATTGATCGAGTGATTTCCTGATAGTCTCATTTGCTTTTCCTTTATTGTTTTTAGAAATTAAATAATTTGAATAAAAAAAATAATATCTTGAGTAATCGGCATTGGAACCTGATGTTAATTGTTTGAACATTTCATCTGTTTTTGGAGAGTCAAAATAACAGTGTGCAAAAGTTTTTTGAATATTTTTTATATTCTCAAACCTTTTAGGAATAGAATCTAAAGAATTAAGCGCTGAATCAAGATCAGAAATATTTCTAAAATTAATCCAGTTTTTTAAAGATATAGATAGCAAATTTTGCAGTGAACCTGGTTGGTTTTTACCTTTAAGTTTGTTTGCATAAAGTGAGGCATTTTTAAAATCTTTATTTTCAAGATAATAAATTGTACTTATTAAATCACTCTCAAAATTATTAAGATTTTTATCTTCTAATTTTTTAGAAAAATTAGCTGCATCTTTGAGCTTGCCAAGTGCTACTAATGAATATTGATAATATTGAGAATAAGTATAATGATAATCTTCTAAGTTATTTAGTGATTTAAAGTGCGTATAAGATTTTTTATACTGATTGTCATACGTAGATAAGATTCCTGAAAAATAATTAGATATATCTTCAGCTTTAGAAAATTTATCTGAATTTTTAGCTAGAATAATATTAGATATGTTAAAAAAGATTAGAAAAAAAAATATTAACTTGAATTGTGCTTTTAAGTTTTTCATAATTATTTAAATGACCAAAAAAATTAATACTAAATTATTAAAATTAATTAAATATTATAGTCTAATTAATCATAACCTAATATATGAGAATGAAGCTATAAATAGATATAAAATTAATAATAATTTAGCCATCAAAGGACCTAAAAGTGAAAAACTTCAAGAACTTAAAGATTCTATAAATAAGATTAAAAATTGTGAACTAAAAAAAAATTCAACTAACATTGTTTTTTCTGACGGTAACCCTAATGCCAAAATTATGATTATTGGAGAGGGGCCAGGAGCGAATGAGGATTTAGAGGGTATTCCATTTATTGGTAGGACGGGAGAATTACTAGATAAAATGTTGCTATCAATTAATTTGGATAGAGACAATGTTTATATTTCTAATGTAGTTAATTACAGACCGCCTGAGAATAGAAATCCAACCAAAGAAGAGATTATACGATACCTACCCTACCTCACTAAACATATAGAAATTATAAACCCACAAATTTTAATTCTTTTAGGAAGTACTGCGTTAAAAACAATTATTGGTAATGACAATGTGATTTCTGATGTTAGAGGTAAGTGGATTAAAAAAAAAATAGGAAGTTGTAATACTTCAGTTATTGTTTCTTTTCATCCTGCTTTTTTAATGAGACAACCTGATCAAAAAAAATTATCATGGATAGATCTTAAAATGATTAGAAAAAAAATTTTAGATCTTGAGATTTATATTGGAAAATAATTTAATAACTGCTGGTGTAGACGAGGTCGGAAGAGGTTGCTTAGCGGGACCTGTGGTCTCAGCTGCAGTAATACTTAACAATAAAATAGATTTGAAGCTAATTGATGACTCAAAAAAAATTAATTTCCAAAACAGATTAAAAATAGCAAAAATTATTAAACAGAATTCTTATTATGCAATTGGCGTAGCTTCCGTTGAAGAAATATTTAAAATCAATATTTTACAAGCTGCATTGCTTTCCATGAAGAGAGCTATTGATAAACTTGAAAAAAAACCCAGTCAAATACTAATAGACGGTCCTTTTGCTCCAAAAGAACTTAAAAATTATAAAACAATTATCAAAGGAGATAAAAAAATTAAATGTATTGGTGCTGCTTCAATTATAGCAAAAACATATAGAGATTTACTTATGATTAAATTATCAGAACAATTTACTCATTACGCGTGGGAAAGAAATTTTGGCTATGGAACTAAAGCTCATATGGAAGGATTAAAAAAATTTGGCATTACTCCTCACCATAGAAAAGGTTTTAAGCCAATACACAACATGTTGTTAAGATAAAAATCTGAAACACAAGAGACATGCTATTTCACGTAAAACTATTTGACCTAGGATTCAATTTCGAGTTGAATTCAAATATGTCAACATTTTCCAATAAAATTGTCAACGGAGATAGTCTTCTCGAATTAAAAAAAATTCCTGACAAAACTTTTGATTTAGTTTTTGCAGACCCTCCTTACAATATGCAAATTGGTGAAACTTTAAGAAGACCAGATGCTAGTAAAGTAAAAGGAGTTGATGATAAATGGGATCAATTCGATAGCTTCAAGCATTATGATGATTTCTGTAATGCATGGCTAATTGAATGCAAAAGAATTTTAAAAGACAATGGAAGTATCTGGGTTATTGGTTCTTACCATAATATTTTTCGTCTAGGCTATCATTTGCAAAACTTAGATTATTGGTTGTTAAACGACGTTATTTGGAGAAAAAATAATCCAATGCCTAATTTTAGAGGAACAAGATTTACTAATGCACATGAAACTTTAATATGGGCTTCTAAGAATAAAAAATCAAAATATACTTTTAATTATCAGTCTTTAAAATGTTTAAACGATGATTTACAAATGCGTTCTGATTGGATGCTTCCAATCTGTAGTGGAAAAGAAAGACTAAAAAAAAATAATGGAAAAAAAATACACTCTACTCAAAAACCTGAATCTCTTTTACATAGAATAATACTAGCAACGACTAATAAGGGTGATTTAATATTTGATCCTTTTTTAGGAACAGGCACTACTGCGGTAGTAGCTAAAAAACTCGGTAGAAAATATTATGGCATTGAAAAAGATAAAAAATATTTTAAAGCTGCTTACGGTAGAATTAGTAAAACAAAAATTATTAAAGAAGATTATCTAGATACTATTGAAAACAACAGATCAAAACCAAGAATACCTTTTGGTTCATTAGTAGAATTAGGAATTCTTAAACCTGGTACAGTTTTATCTGACCCTAAAAATAAATTTAACGCAAAGATAATGATTGATGGAAGCATTAGACATAAAGAGTCTGAAGGTTCCATTCATAAAATTGCGGCTAAAATAATGGGAACAGAAAGTTTCAATGGATGGACTTACTGGCATTGTAAAGTTGGTGGCACAATGGTTTTAATAGATAGTTTAAGACAAAGATTTCTATCTAAAGGTATTTAGACAAAATCATATTTTTAAACTTGGACATAAAAATTTTTATGTGACGAAAATTTAAACAATTTTTTTTAGGTAAAAAATTGAAAACATCAAAAATAGAAAAGATTTAGCTAATTGTAAATTTTACCCAGGTACCTGTTAATAAAACTTTTGCTTTTTATTAGGCGTTTTAAAAATTGATTCCTAATTATTTTTAAAACAGGATTAGAAAAATGAAATGTAAAATAATTAAGTCTTGACCTATTGCTAATCATAATTGTTTTCTTAAGTCTTTTTTCGAAGTAAATATTTTCAATATTTTGCTTATTGTCAATTAACAGATCATATAACTCTTTAGCAGATTCTATGGACTGAGAAGCACCTTGAGCAAGTGTTGGTGGAAAAGTATAAAAGGCATCGCCAATATAAAAGACTTTTTTTAAGATAGATTTAACAGGTTTTGACGAAGTATAAATAGACCATGATTTTAGATTCCCTTTAAAGAGATTTGGTAGGTATTTATGTTTGTTTGTAAACTTTTCACTAATTAATTGTTCTATTGATTTTTTTTCATTTAGCTTTTTTCTTAAAATGCACACTGCATTAATATCTCCTTTATCATTGACAGGGTATAATACTAGATGTGCCCTAGAGCTCATAAAAAGAGAAATATTATCAGTTTTAAATTCAAATATATCTTTGGCTTTAATTTGAGCCCTGATAGCTATTGCACCACAATAATTAGGTTTAAAAATTTTTTTCTCAATAATTGATTTTGTTTGTGAAAACAAACCATCAGAAACCACTAGATAATCAGCTTTCTCACTAGTTCCGTCCTTAAATTTTATTTTTAAAGTATCCCAATCTTGTTCGACACTTTCAATTGTTTTATTAAATCTAATTAAATTTGAAAACAATTTATCTTTTAAAAATTTAATTAAAGATGACCTTTTAAGTGTTGTGTATTTGTCAGTTTCATTATTAAATTTTGTGAGGTCTAAATCACACACTTTGTCTTCATCGGAGTAAAAATCTAGCTTTGCTGGATTGAAAGTTTCTGATTTATTTAAATTACTAAAGCCTATTTGATTTAATACAGAAACACTATTTACCGCAAGTTGAAGTCCGAACCCTTCTTCTAAATTTAAAGTTTCTCTTTTTTCGTAAATCATAAATTCAAACTCTGAATTTTTTTCCAATAAATTAGCTAGGGTAAGACCTCCAATTCCTGCTCCAATAATTGCTATTTTTTTTTTCATTAATTTATTTTTAAAATTTGTTTAAATATTTTTTTTGTAAATGATGAAATAAATTCATTATTTTTTTTTAACGAAAACCACTTATGTTGAGCAGGTATTTTTAATGAAAATTTATAATACAAGTTAATATTAAGTTTTTTATTTGAAATAGAATTTTTAAAATTTGAATGAAAATTCCAATTCTTTATCTTTTTGTTTCTGTGGGATTCGCTAATTGGAGGTAAATAAAATTTATCTAAAAATCCTAAATTATGTTTTTTCGTTAAAGCAATTTTTTTTTTCATTTTGTCTATATAGCAAAATATGTCATAATTTTTAACTTTTATTTTTAATATTTTTGTTTGTTTAAATTTTTTATCAGATTTAAAATATTTACACATTTTTTTTATATTGCAATTATAGCATTTAGGTTCTTTTGGTTTACAAATTAACGCTCCAAATTCCATCAGCGACTCAACAAAATCTGAATTTCTTTTTGTTTTAAAAAGATTTTTTTTATTAACATTTATTAGTTTATCAAAATCTATCTTTTTTTCATTCTTATTAAGAATTCTTGAAAATACTCTTTTTACATTTCCATCAATAGCTATTGTTGGGTAGTCATGAATAAAAGCCATTAAAGCATTTGCTGTGTAATCGCCTACACCTGGTAATTTTTTAATATCAATTAAATTTTTTGGTAATTTAGATTTTTGTTCATTAACTAGTATTTTTGAAGTTGCTAAAAGATTTTTTGCTCTTCTATAATAGCCAAGGCCTTCCCATAACTTTAATACCTTAGCTTCATTTGATCGTGATAATGACTCCAAAGTAGGAAAATTCTTCAAAAAAACCCTGAAATAAGGAACAACTGTTTTGACCTGCGTTTGCTGCAACATAAATTCACTTAAAAGTCTGTAATAAAGCTTTTTTTTTGATTTTTTACTAACACGCCAAGGTAGTACTCTTTTATTATTATCATACCAAGCTAGAATATTTTTTGATAAATTGTTGTTAAGATGCATAACAAAAAAAATAATAATAAAAGCAACACTTTCATGCAAGGCTTAAGACCTTTCTCTATGTCTATTCCTCGTGGTTTAAAAAAACTATTAAAAAAAGGAAATTATAACTTTTCTAATATAGTAGATAACTGGTCTAGAATGGTTGGTAAAGACATCTCTAACACTTGTTATCCAAATACAATAAAAATGGGTAGAGAAATGAATAATGGAACTTTAGTATTGAATGTTATCCATGGCAATGAATTAACTGTAGAATATGGAAAGCAAGAGATTATAGATAAAATTAATAGTTTTTTTGGCTTCAAATGTATTAAAGAAGTTAAGCTTAAGATAGTACATAAAAAAAAAATCTTTGAACAAAAACTATTAACGAATAAAGAAAAAAAAAATTATAACAATAAATTAAATGATGTTAATAACACAGACCTTAAAAACTCACTAAACAAACTTATTGAAGCTTATAATGCTAAAAATAATTAAAAATATTTTTTTAATATCTTTGTTTTTTATATTTACAAATTGTGATCAAACAACACTAAGTAAAGATAGCTCTAATAACATTGTGGTTGTAAAGGTCTTCTCCTCTTTGACCTGTCCACATTGCGCAGATTTTCATGAAGCAATTTATAAAAAATTAGAAAAAGAATACATAGATATTGGTAGGGTAAAGTTTGAACACCATGCATTTCCTCTTGATCTTGCTGCTTTAAATGCGGAAAAAATATTACAATGTTCGACTGACTCTAAAGCAAATATGAAATTTTTGTCTAAGATGTATAAAACACAGAACCAATGGGCTATAGGATCCGAAATAAAAGTTATTAACGAGTCTATCAAAAAAATTGGAAAAGAATTTAATTTAACAGAAAGTCAAATGAATGATTGTTTAGCTGACAAAGATTTAGAGAAAAAAATACTTAATGAGCGAATTACAGCCCAAAAAAATTATAATGTAAAATCAACACCTACTATTTTTTTAAACAAAAGAAAGTATGAAGGAAAAAGAAATTACAAATCTTTTAAAAAAGCAATTAATAAAATTTTATAATGAAATTTAAAAAAATAGAAATATCTGGTTTTAAATCTTTTTTTGATAAAACTAATTTTTATATAGAAAACGGTTTAACTGGAATAGTTGGGCCAAATGGCTGTGGAAAATCTAATATTGTTGAGTCGTTAAGATGGTGCATGGGTGAAACCTCAGCGAAAAGTATGAGAGGTTCAGGTATGGAAGATGTTATTTTTTCTGGAACCTCAAACCGTCCTGCAAAAAATATCTCTGAGGTTTCAATACAAATTGAAAATCCTGATAAAGATGGTCCAATGCAATATAATGAATTAGACGAAATTACAGTAACTAGAAGAATTGAAAGAGACAAAGGATCAAAATACTTTATTAATCAAAAAGAAGTTAGAGCAAGAGATGCTCAAACTTTTTTTGCAGATCTTTCTACAGGTGCTCATTCACCTTCTATGATTAGTCAGGGGAGAATTGGAACATTAGTAACATCTAAACCTGCGGAAAGAAGATTGATACTGGAAGAAGCTGCGGGTATCTCAGGAATTCATGCCAGAAGAGAGGAAGCAGAATCTCGATTAGGGGCAGCAGAAAATAATTTAAAACGAGCGGACGAACTTAGGAAACAGCAAGAGAAGCAACTAGACAGCCTAAGAAAGCAAGCTGAAGAAGCAACAAGGTATAAAGAAATTTCAAAAGAAATTAAAAGCATAGAGGCAGGTTTGTATTACCTTAAGCTCACTGCCATAGAAAAAGATAAATCAATAATTGATGAAAAATTAAGTGAACAGGATGATGAGCTAAGTGCTGTTAAAATAGATTTAAGTCATAATAATCAATTGTTAGAGGAAGAAAATAAAAGATTGGCTCCTCTAAGAGATAAAAGAATGGAGAATCAAGCAAAACTACAAAAGCTTAATTTAGAGATGTCTAATTTAGATGAGAAAGAGTCGAGAATTAAGAATTTACAAATCAAACTTCAAAACTCTTTGGATACTCTGGATTCTGATTTAGAGAGAGAAAAGAGCATATCTTTAGATGCCTCATTAAACGGAAAAAGAATACGTGAAGAAAAGAATGAATTATTAAAAACTGAAAAAGAAATATCAGGAACTGAATTAAGATCAGAAAAAGATCTAGATCAATCAAAATCTATCTTGCAAAAACTTCAGCTTCATTTAGATGAAATAATAAATGACATTGAGAGTTATATCGACTCAGATAAAAAATTAACAAGAGACACTTTCGAAAAATTGAAAAAAGTAGTTAATCAAATTACGACTTCTCAAGAACAGTACGCTTCGATTTATGGAAAAAACGAGTCAATAAAAAGTGACTCAATTAAGCGAAGAGAAAGAATTAAAAATATAGATGTTGAACTTGAAAATTGGAAAAATTTAAAAACTAATTCTGATGAAATGATAAGAGAGCTGAATGAAAGAAAAAATAAAATAAAAAAAGAAATTAATGAAAATCAAAAAAACCCTGAAAAAATTTCAATAACTAAAGGACAAAATATACAAAACTTAGAAAATACTAAAAAAAAAAACGAAGAATTAAATGAAGAACTGGCTAAAGCTGAAACAAAATATAATTTAATAAATCAAAACTTAAAAGAAATTCAAGAAAAATTTAGTATTTTGCGTGAAAACAAGGCAAGGAACGAAGCTACTATTGAGGGTATTGAAAAAAGAAAAAAAGATTTGGTTTATTCTATCAGAAACAATTTAAGATTAGACAATGAAAATAACTTATTGTCGATTTCTAATTTAAACACTTTAACACCAGAAAAATATCCTAGTTTGGAAAAACAAGAATTGAGTCTAGAAAAAATTAAAAAGCAAAGGGAGGCTCTTGGTTCTGTTAACTTAAGAGCTGATGAAGAAACAAAAAAATACCAAGATGAAATTAAAAAAATGGAAGACGATAGAGCTGATCTTTACTCAGCAATTGTAAAACTTAAAGTATCTATTGATGAGCTCAATCAAAAAGGTAGGGAAAAACTTCTTGATGCTTTTACAAAAGTTAATAGAAAATTTAATGAGGTTTACACAAAACTATTTAATGGAGGGAACGCAAAATTAGAATTGGTTGACTCTGACGATCCTTTAGAGGCTGGTTTAGAAATGCTCGTTTCTCCTCCAGGAAAAAGACTTCAGTCGATCACTCTTTTATCAGGTGGTGAACAAGCGTTAACAGCTTTGTCTTTGGTCTTCGCTGTATTTTTAGTAAATCCTTCACCTATCTGTGTGTTAGATGAGGTAGATGCTCCATTGGATGATGCTAATGTTACTAGGTTTTGTGCTTTATTAGATGAACTTGTAAAAATAACTCAAACAAAATTCATTATTATTTCTCACCATGCTTTAACTATGTCTAGAATGCACAGATTATATGGTGTAACCATGCCGGAAAAGGGTATTAGTCAACTGGTTGCTGTTGACTTAGAAAAAGCAGAAGAATTGGTAGCTTAATTTTCAAGATGGCAAATCTTAATGATTTTAAAACTCGCCTAAAAATTGCAAAAGAAAAACTAAAAAGTAGTTATGAAAATGCAGATAATAAAGGAAATACCTCATCTATGGGGAGTGCATTTAAGTTAAGCACAGACCTTGTTGCACATGTCGCGGTTGGGACAATAATTGGGTTTATTTTCGATAGTTGGTTTGATACTAAACCTTGGTTAATAATTATATTCTTTTTTTTGGGTTCTATATCTGGAATTCTAAATGTGATTAAAACTGCAAAACAAATGCAAGAAAAAGATTAATTTTAGGAAATTTTTATGGCAACAAACCCAATGCACCAATTTCAAGTTCATAGAATTGGCCCCGAGATTAATATAGCAGGTATTGACCTATCCTTTACTAATGCAAGTTTATTTATGCTGCTCAGTGCCGCGGCAATTTGTGGTGTTCTATTTTTAGGCACAAAACAAAAAAAAATTATCCCTGATAAATTTCAATTAATTTCTGAGATATTTTATAACTTCATAGCAAAAATGATAAGTGATACTGCGGGATCTAAGGCAAAACCTTATTTTCCATTTATTTTTAGTTTATTTATGTTTGTTTTATTCTGTAACATGCTTGGAATGTTGCCTTACTCTTTCACGGTAACTAGCCACATTATTGTTACCTTATTGATGGCAATGTTTATTTTTATTGCTGTAACTGTAATAGGATTTGCAAAACATGGGTTTGGGTACTTAAAACTTTTTGTTCCGAACGGTGTTCCGGTTGTGTTGATGCCACTAATCACCGTAATAGAAATAATTTCTTATTTGAGTCGGCCAGTAAGTCTTTCGGTTCGTTTATTTGCGAATATGATGGCTGGACACACTATGTTAAAAGTTTTTGGAGGATTTGTTATTAGTTTAGGAGTGTTAGGGGGGTGGTTACCTCTTGGCTTTTCAGTAGCATTAACTGGTTTGGAGATATTAGTCGCATTTCTACAAGCTTATGTTTTTGCAATATTAACCTGCATCTATTTAAATGATGCATTAAATTTACACCATTAACAAAAAAAAGGAGAAACAATGGAGTTAGAAGCAGCAAAAATGATTGGAGCGGGTCTCGCTGCAATCTCACTAGCAGGAGCAGGTGTTGGTATTGGAATAATCTTTGGTAATTATTTATCAGGGGCAATGAGAAA